>Ga0209319_1002273_pt1 | contig 12520 bp, 28 predicted proteins | sample RifGroE2_FD_184000 | JGI IMG/M metagenome (GOLD analysis project Ga0209319, IMG submission 184000) | Groundwater microbial communities from Rifle, Colorado - Groundwater E2 (SPAdes) (version 2) | ecosystem: Environmental > Aquatic > Deep subsurface > Groundwater | place: Rifle, Colorado, United...
ATACCTTTAACTCATCAAACATAGAATTATTTGTATAAACAGTACATTCAGATATACATTTACCATAATAATAACTACTTTTATTATCCTCTTCTTCTTTAACTATTATTTTTACAATTCCACTTGTAACAGGTAAATAATGAATATTTCTTAGATACTTTGTGATAATTTCACTCTTATCTTCATTATTCCAATTAATACAATACTGATTAATTTTAGTATTATAAATAACTGTATGAGTAAGATTATTCTCCATTCTATCAGACTTATATCTATAATGATTTTCTCTACCATATAACACTTTAACAAAATTAATATCTTCTCTGTCTCTTACTGATACTTGATTACTATATGATTGAGCAATTAAATCTGCACATACTTTTTTATTTTTAATGTTTATATCACATAATGAAATTAATATTGGTTCATTCTCATCTAAAATAATTAAATCAGAATTGCAATTAATTTTATTTTTACCATCTGTTTGTATGTATGGAATCATATATTATTCTGATCCTCCGAGTTCTTTAATCTTTAATTCCCCATTTTCTGAACATAAAATATTTAGATATGGTAGACTTAATTTAATTATTTTAGTTTCCGTAATTTTTTCTCCATTATCATCTTTATAAGTATTTACTTCTTTCTTTTCTACTTTCTTTGTACCACCTATAACAACGTGTTTACCTTTACCATCTAAATCCATATCTCCATTTACCATACCAGATGCCAATATGTTTGCAATTTCTCCTGGCTTTGGTGGTTTGGGGATAGTTAACTTTTCTTCACCTAAATTCTTTAATTCTGTAATATCTTTTACCCAATTCCATACAGTATCATTTTTACTGATATAGTTTTCAGATATTTCTATATATTGATTATTTTCCTTTGCTGTTTCATAGTCGATATAAGGATAATTCATCATTCTATATGTATCGTACATATTTAATTCAAACTCTGGTTCTGATTCAATTATTATTTTTATATCATTATAATGTTTTTGATAATCCATTGCATCTGTGATATTATTTAAATTGAATGGATTATTTTTTAATCTAGCAATGAAAATATATTGCTTGTATTTTACATACTCTTCTGGATTAACTTTATAAATTGCATTTTTAAATACATCAAAATTTTGACAGATTATATCTAAACTGTCAATGAAATCATCTTTACGGATAACAAATACCATGTAACCTGTTTTGTAGTCTTTTGAGTTTTGAGGGTTATATAATATTTGTTTTTCTAGGATTTGATTTAAGTAGTGCTTAACACTTCTAATTTTATTTACTTTAGAATAAGGAGGATTATAAAGGCATAAACTGCAACTATTTTTAATAGTATTAAGTTCTTCAAAAGAAGAATTATAACAATCATCAATATTTTTATTGTTCTTTATAATATTACTTCTATTTTCTTCCATTTCATTAGCAACTAATAAAAATTTATTACAATTACTACTTAAAGGTATAAAACTTTTAAAACAATCAAGAAATAATCCTTCTCCTGCAAAATAGTCACTAATTACTATATTATTTTTATCTACATATCCTATTTCATAAGTACAATATGTTTTAATCATATTATATTGATCAGAAAATAACCAATAATCATATAAAACTAATTCAATAGGGATATTGTTATCTAATGATTTACATGCAAACTCATTCCATTGCTCTTTTGTATATATGTATTCTTTTAAATAACTTTTTTGAGTATAATTTATATTAATTCTTCCTAATAATCCCAATAAACGATATGTTTCTTTAATTTCCGTAGGATAAAATTGTAGTTTACTTTCTGCTGCTAAACTGTTGCCCATATAACACCTCTATTTTTACTTTATATTCTTTAATGCCTCTTCAATTGCCTCGTTAAATCCACAACCACCATTGTAATATCTAACTTCAAAATTTATCGTTCCGTTTTCTCCTTCATTTGCATTAAAAATATCACCATCCGAATCAATGGATTCCCTATACATTGAATATAAAATACCATTATATACATAATATTCTTTATAATATTCATCTAATAACATTTCTGCATATGAATCATAATAATCAGGCAAAATTACTTCTCTTGACATTTTCCCTTCTAATAATCTTTTACATTGTTTTTCAATTGATTCATTTTCTAATTTTTCTACTTTAATTAAAATACCTCTATAATGCTCCCAATAACTCATAATTTTATTCTCCTTTTTATTAAATTTTTTTTAAAATCATAACCAAATATTGCATTTATGTTAATTTAATATTTCTACTACATATAGTAGTACTGATTTATTTTAACTACTATATGTAGTATGTTAAATTTAAATTTCTATATATCTATGCACTATATTTAGTTTCAATCTAGTTTAATCTACTAAATCATTTTGAATTTCACTAAAAGTATCTCCCATAGTAAAACCAACAATTTTAATATTATTATTATCTTTAAAGGTTAAATCATTATTACAAGTATTTTTATAATCTTCTAGTCTTTCAGCAAAATTATTTAATGGAATTATAGTTATTTCAGATTCTTTAAATCCTTTTATTTCATATTCAATACCTACATATAAATATTCTTCTTCTTTTGCAGAATTAAAACATAACTCTAAATTTTTTAATGTTAACATATGTAATTTATTCTCCTTTTTATTTTATTATTTATTCTTCATCCTCATTATTCCATTCTTCTAATAATTCAAATGCCTCACTATAACCAGGCCAATTATCCACACCTACACCTTTAAGTGCTTCTAATAATTTATTGTATTCTTTTTTGTGGAATAATTATCATTTTTTCTTTATTAATCATATGTATATATTATCTCCTTTTATATTCATAATTTATTATAAAACAATTATAGCAAATACTATCAATCCTATTCCTACTAAACACAACGATTGGACACCAAATCTATAATTCCAGTTATTTTGATTATGGCACTTGTCACAAGGAAATTTTTCTTTTGATGTATTATGACTTATACAAGTATAACATGATTTTTTAATCATAATTATTCCTCCTCTATCAATCTTATTTTTTCATACCTATTTACAATTGAATCACATACTAAAAGTTCTTTAATATCTTTTATTGTTTCTCCATCATCCCATATTGCATTTTCTTCGTCTAAACATAATAATTCATAATTTTTATTTTCTTTATTATATACTACTTGATATCTTAATTCTTCATCGTATTTAGTTATTACTACTATTGAATGTAATTTTATTTGGTCTATAATATCTATACAATCAATAATAAAATCTTTGTTCATATAATTTCTCCTTTTAATTCTTAATAATCTTTAAGTGCTTCTATAAGTGCATAAACAATATCTAATTTTTCATCATGACTCATATCATCCCATCCTCTAAGATAACGATGTTTTGCATTAAGATTATAGTAGTTACTAAATTTCTCTGCAATTTTCCATATTTCTTTTATGTCCATAATTAATTTCTCTCCTTCCCATATATCATGACAAAACGTAACTTTTATCATGATTTAATACTAGATATAGTGGTTTATTTTTATTTATTCGCTATATCTAGTATATATTGTTTTTATTCTTTAGGCATTGCGTAATAATTTTTTCTAATAAATATAACATCTTGAATATCATTTAATACTTCTAATGCTCTTTTATCAGATGAATATTCACCAATTGTATACCATGATTCTTCATTATTGGCGTCACCACAAATAGTACCTATTCTTGTCGAATCTATAAATACACCATTATAATTTCTCAAACTTAATTTATTCTGACTTCTAATCCACATAATTTATTCTCCCTTCTCATATCCTTCACACTCATCAAAATTATGTCCTAGATGTTCTAAATATTCTAATGCACAATCATAATCATCACACCAATCAAATATTCTTCCTAATCCATAACATTCTTCAGCACAATATAATTCTGATTCAGACATTTCTGTTTTATTTTTGCATGTTTCGCATTTAATCATTATATTCTCCTATACCACTTTACTTTCAACAATATAAATTTGATAAACTCTTAACTTACATTCGTCACACACTTTAATTTGCTTAACGATCTCTGTACCTTCGGATAATTTTACATTTTCTTCATTATCCTTATTTCTATATGTAACATACCTAGTCTCAACAACAACATTATTAGGTTTTGTTCCTGCTAATTGTGCCTTACCACATACTTGACATTTGAAACTCATAATTATAATCTCCTTTATATGTATTATTTTATTTTTATAATATTAATAATTTAATCATTTTCTACTAATTCGTAAGATATTTTTCTTTCATAAACTTCCTCAATTTAAATCTCATATTTAATTTTATGTATTTCATAATCTTCTACATCATCATGGTCTTTAATTTCTTCTTGTGCATATTTGATATTGTTATAAACATACGGAACTTCATTTTCATCACATGCAGAGAAATATGCATTCATATATACTTCATCTTCTGCATTAAAAATTGCATAACCTTTAACTGTTTTTACTGTGTTTTTATGTTTTTTCATATTATAATTATTCTCCTTTTTATTTATTATTTTTATATTTTATTAAAATCATGATGAAAGAAAGGTTTCATTACATTATTTTATTTTACAATTTTATTCCTCTATTATTTGAATCATCTCAACAATATCAGGTGAAAATCCAGCACCCATCAAGAAACATTTAAATTCTTCTACTAGTAATTCTAATTGAGTTTGAATTTTAGAATCAACTTTAAAAATGGTTTTAGTTAATCTAGATTCTTGACCAAGTTCATCTGTAAATGAGAAATCAATTTTAACTTTTGGTTCTTCTTTATGTTCCATGTCGATCATGTTTATTTTACTCCTTACTTTATTTAATTTATTAATTGTATACTTATAATCCTTCAATAAGTATACAATTATTTTTACGTTCTGTCAATATGTATTTTCGATTTAAAATACTCCAAACAACTTCAAAAACCATCCTACAATTGCGACAGGAATACTAAATTCACCTAAAAATAATCCAGATAATACACTTGCCCATAATGGAATAGATTTATCAAACCAAGATAGTATTTCAATAACAGACCATGCTCCAGCAGTTATATTAATCAATAATACTGCAATAACTATGTATCCCATAAAATATCACCTCCTAACATAATTGAATAAAATGAGAGTTTGAAATTAATTTATTTTCTTATTTTTATATTCATTAATTTAACTGTAAACTTATTACATAATATTTTATATACTACATATAATACCACAGAAAATAACCATGCCAAAATACAAAATATACCTAACAATAATTCACCAATTGTTTCTATATCTTTAATTTTTGTTTTAGTAAAGTTTATAAAACCATTATCCAAATACCCTGAAAATATAAATAATGAAAATAGAAAACTAATTGCAATATAAAAAAATATTAATAATATAATAAAAATTCCTCCTTTCATAATTATTTTTAATACTTTTACTACTTTTATTTAACCAATTCATCAATTCTATTCTCTATACTTTTTACTAACGCCTTTAAATAAGCAATATCTTCGCCTTTTTTAAAATCATATTTATCTGTAGGCAAACATTTAGTTGTTCCTTTGCTTCCATCATTAAAAATAACAGTGGTTCTATCGCCATCAATAATTAATTTAAATGATTCTCCTTTTACAGTAACATTTTCATTAGTAATTTTACCTGTTTTATTATTTTTAATTTCCCAATAAACAGTTCTTGGGAATGATGTGTATGTAAAAACTTGTTTATCAGGATTAACAGTTTTATTTTGTTCTACTTTAACTTTCTTTACTTTAACTTTTTTCCTTTCAATATAAACAATCTCAAATTTATCCACACCATAACCCCAAACTTTTTTACCTAAACAGAATTTCTTAATATCATCCTCCATATATCCAATTGTTACATTTGTATTACAAGAAATGTCCACAGTTTTATAATATTGAACATCTCCATCACAAAAATCTTTGCATACTTTTAATTTTAAACCATTGGATAAAATAATAGCATCACCTAACCTTGCGTGCAAATTTTCATGTGTTTGTAGTTTATTATTAGTTTGTGCCATTTGTGGCATAATATCATTCTCCTTTACTTCTTCTTTGATTAATTCAAAACATTCATCAAATTTATTTCTTACAATATATAAAACATAATTACTACCTTCCGGTGAACATACAACTGTATAAATATTTTCTTTAATAACTGTGAAACTTACATTAACCATCATAAAATCTGCACCATTAATACTAATAGGTTTAATTTGCTTATATTTTTTAGTTTTACTAATTGGTTTAAACATAAATACATTTCTCCTTTTTATAATTTTATTATTTATCTGTATCACTTTTATCTTCACTATTATCTTCAACAATCTTATAAAACTCACTAGTTTTAATTCTTTTCATCCCTTCAGGACACTCTATATCATCAACACTACCACATTCAATAGAGCAATATAAAACGTCATCAATATCAAATAATCTAGTTTTAAATTTGCCATGTACACCATTAAAATAAAATCCAACAAAAGGCTTTCTTAATACTTTAATATTTTTTGTTTTTAATATATCCATCCACTCTTTATGTATTTTAGAATATTTTTTAAAAAATCGTATACCATTTTCAATAGGAACTTTTAACATCTTATCAAATAATTCAACATCTTTTTCTGTGGGTTCAATAGCAAAACCAAATTTATCAACATAATAATATTTAGTATTAATATTATATTTATCCATTAATCCTTTAACTATATTATCTACTATTTTTACATTTTCTCTATAATCATAATAATCCTTATGCAATTCTGATTGTTCTGTTACAATAAAACAGTTTTCCATATTAAATTATCTCCTTTTAATATTATTATATAATTTTATAAACCATAATTTTCTCCAAACAATTCAATATGACTTTCAAAGAAATTTAATAATTCATCCATAAAAATATTATCATCGTGCATTATTTCAATTGCATTTTTTATTTTACCTGATTTAAAATGAATACCTTTTTCATCATATAACAGATAAAACAAAAATTCTAAGGTAGTCTTCATTGCTTCTCTACTATCCATATTAAATTATCTCCTTTCCGCACCATCTACATTTTTTAATTCCGTCAACAGTTTCAAATCTTTCTTCTTTAGTCACATAGTTATAATCTTTACCTAACAAAAAATTAATATGTTTTTGATCGAATAAACATCTACCTATTCTCAAATATTCAGAAAAGAAAAATTCAGTTATATCTTCAAATTCATCTTCACTCATAAAACAAGTATAATCACTTACTTTATATTTATTTTGCATAATTATAGTCCATGAAACACCTAACCAATCACCATTAGATTCATACATGAAATAAATTTGAGTAGGATAAAATCTGATATTATTTTGATTAAAATCTGTAACTTCTCCATCAATATAATTTGTTTTCTTCCAATAAACTTTAATATCTTTATTCTTATTATTAAATAAAAATCTATATGTTCCATGTGAATATTTTCCATTGTATGGATTTTGATTAGGGTTTATTTGATTTAGATATTCTTTTGATAACATATGATTTCTCCTTTCTATGGTTTCCACTCATACAATACATAATTTTGATCAACTAACTTCGGATAATATGTATCATTGTCACCCATATCATCTCGCAAAAATTTCACTATTTTTTCACCATAGTATTTAGACATATCATCACAAATCAAAATATCACTTATATTATCATAATTAAAATTGCTTTTACCTATGATTTTATATTTCTGTTTGATTAATGGTTTTCTTTTATTTGCATTTAAAATACAATCCATATTATATATACTCCTTCCTACTTTCTATCATATTACCAATCTAAACATGTTAATTTATCTCTTATAAATTCTATTGCATCTTTTGACAAACCTCTTATCAATTGAATACAATCACTACAAATATGTTGCTTATCATTATTCTCTTCTTCAAATACTTGCGATAAATACTTACCTTTGTGAGTTATTTCTACAAGAGATATTTCAATTTTAAATAATCTTTCATTAGTGATTTCTCTTTTACAAATATCACAATGAAGATTTTTAATGAAGTCTGTGGTGTAGAATGTTTCTTTTTACTCAAGTGTAATCATAGTTCAATCTATCCTCATTGCATTATCGCATCTATCTACATAATCTTTATAATAACATTCTTCACATTTTTAATTTTTTGTAAATTCATTTATTGCTTTTATTTGTAATAGTTTTCTGTATTCACTTAGAAAATATATTGTTGAATTAAGCAAATTACAATTTTCATCTTTAGTTAATTTTGGTCTCATTTTTTCTAATTCTTGTATACAATCTACTAATTCAATATTATTTTTCACAATTTACTCCTTTTTAAAATATTGTATCAATCTTACCATTGATACAATTATTTACTTACTTCAATTAAGTATCTATCGAATTCTTGTCTAACCTTTGAATCCATATGGATTACTATATAAAAATCACATAATATATTTTTAATATCTTCATCACTCTGTGAATTTTTAATATCATCAATGAATTTTTCTAACATAATAATTTCACCTCACTTTATTATAAAATAGTAATCTATTATATTCCCATTATACTACAAATTTTCATTGTTGCATCTTCAACATTTATATTATGTAATGTTTTATGTTTTTTAAGTTTTTGCATACTCTTATGTAAACTTTTTAATTGTTTTTCTTCTGTTTCTATATTTCTTGCATTTTTACCTTCACTTAAACTACTACGATGTTTCCTAAACTTAGTGCTATATTTATGTTTACTAAAAATTTTAATTATCCTCCTTTTAATTTATTATATTATTAATCTATTTCTATTAATTCAAACCATTCTATTTTAACTCTTTTCGGTTTCCAATTGTAAGTTTTGTCACCATTTTCATCATATGCTTTTACAGCATACATCCATTTATTATCCTTGCTATCCAACATTTTTTTTATGCCATATACATCTTTTTTTTATCTATATACATATTATTTCTTATATTATTTACCCATCATTTCATTTGTTTTCTCAATTGCTTCACTAATAATACTCCCTACAGTTACTATCTTACATGGTACTTTACCTTGCAATTTCTCAAATTCATGTTTTAATTCAGAAATTATTTGCATTATAAATAAACCATCAAATAAATTTTTATACCTATAATCGTAACTAATGCTTTCAGTAATCATGTCATATGTTATTTTAAATGATGTACCTTTTTTACTAAACTTCATAGTTCTTTTTGACAATGTACTTTTCCTATAACCTCTTTTAAAACACAATTCTTTAAATAATTCTGCCTTTGCTTTTTGCTCTTCTGTAAAACCTTTAAATCTAGGTTTCTTCATGCCTCTTAATTTATCCATTTTTTCTTCTTCCGATAATCCTTCAGATATATCGTCTAATTCTTTTGCATGAATAATTCCCCAAGTCAATACCTTATCATTAGGTGGAAGATATACTATGTAAGTTTCTTCACCTTCTAAAATATACTGTCCACATATTTTACATCTTTCATTCCAAGGGAATTTACCCATTGTCATTTTTCTTAATCCCATATTGTCACCTCAATTTATTTTACCTTTTCTAATTCTTCTTGCTAATTCTTCAAGCAATTCTTCATTGCTAACTTGAGAAATATTAAATTGATTTTCAAATTCATCTTCCTCAATATTTTCATCTTCAATCTTTTTTGTTTTCATAAATTCTAAATATTTCTTAAATAATATTACTTCTTCTTTACACATCCATTTAATCCATCTACCACAACCAGCACAATATAATCCTGTTTGGATACCATTGTTTGATTTGGTGTTCTGTTTTGTGAAAAATTCTTTACTACCACATATGCAATTATATTCTGTTTTTAGTTTCATATTAATCTTTTTCCTTTTCCCATAATATTTTATAATTAACATATTCACCTTTGATATTATAATAATCTTTATTATGAGTTGGTTGAATAATTTTTACAATATCAAAACCATCATACGGCATAGTCTGTTTCAATTTTTCATCGTAATTACTTAATGGACATCTAATAAAACCATACCACTATCACCATTTTCACATATAATCCACATTCCTGTTTTTAATTCTGACTTATTCATATCAATTCTCCTTTGTTTTATATTTTAAGTTATGATCAATTGCAAAATTTATTCAAACTAAATAGTTTGATTTATTAGATTGTATTAACTCTAATTGGGTGTAAATCTCACCCTTTATCTTCTCTTGATTTTACTCAATTGAAAAATATATTTTAATTTTTAATTATAATTATTTTTCATAAATCAATCCTACAAATCATATTCCAACCACATTGGTAAATCTAATTTTTCTTTTATAACAACACCTACATGATTATCTTCTAACCTTTTTACAATTATCTTTTCATCAATAGTTTCACCTACTATTCTACAAATATCTCTATTGCATAATCCTACTTTGTGTATATTGACATTTATCCTAACTATTAAATCAATATTTTCTAAATATTTACCTTCAATTTCTTCTCCGTTAGTAAGAATCATTGATATAATTGGTTGTTCATCAATATGTTTTCTGATTACTTCTTTCATACGATTACTTGCTCTAATTTTTAATTTATTGTTATTGTTAGTGTTCATACTAATCACTCCTTTATTTTTACTTGAAATTTAATTTACTTACTACAATTATATTAACATTCTGTATTAATATTGTCAAGTAAAATTTTCATTGAATCTACTGCTATTTTATATGCCTTAACCATATGTTTTCTAGGTTTATTAGTATCACCTTTTAATCTATCTGGAGATATTTGTTTTTCTATTAATTCAATTGCTTGTTCAATGGTCATGTTTTCAATTTCATCGTCCGTACTTTTCCAATGTATTTGAGTTTCTTTCATAGTTTAATACTCCTTTTAACTATTATCTAATATTTAATCAAAACATATCTTCTGCAATCTTGCCTTCATACCTCTTATATTCATTTAAACTATTATCTCTAAATTCTACTTCAATTTCTCCATTCATTGCTGATTCTAATATTTTCAATTCGTTCCTGTAAATATTAATCGTATCAGTTATTTTTTGAATCAACATTTCTTTATATAATCTAATTTTATTCTTGTCTTTTGTCCAAATCACAAATCCTATATTTTTACTATTATTAATTAACCAACCTTCTCTAATTTTTTCATAATCAATTTTCTTAACTCTCTGAGATCTATTATATAAAACATAATTGAATTTTGTTTCACTCTTAATTTTGTATTTTTCTACCCTCATTGAATAATCTGATTTTATATTTCCTTCTCTACTCCCCATACTATCTACACCTACGGATATACTATAAATGAATTCATCCATGATTTTAATTCTCCTTTCTAATATTAACACCAAATAATGGTTTATCATGATTTCTGGAATTTTAAGGTACTCCAAACCCTTAATTTATAAGGGTTTGTAAAATTGGTTATTTTTGTAAATCTAAAAATTTGATGATATTTACTTAGAATATTTGACAATAAATTGATTTATATAATTATATCCAGTTATATCTAATTATTTATTAATCATTTAATTCTACCAGTACATTTTGGAACATTTTTTACCTTGTAATATTTTTTCCGGAGTTGCTTCATACTTATATTGACATTTTTCATGTCTAATTAAAAGTTTTTTATTATATCCAGTGTATTTACCAAGTACAGTAAATTCATCACCGAATATATTATATAATTTTTCTAAAAACATATTATGTCTTTCAATTAATTTTTTACCTTGTAATTTATGCGTACATTTCTGACATCTTGAACCTCTAAAGAAACTATTTGGATATACTTTCCATTCATAATTACAACTATCAATATTATGTTTTATTAATACAGGTGTACCACTATTAATATATTCTCCTATAACAATATATTCGTCACCAACTAAATTATATATTTTATCAATAAATTCCTTTTGTGTTAATTTTTTCATAATTTATCACCTCTTTAAATATTTATGTAAATATAAAAGTGATTATGCACCAGTATTTGCAATTAAAACAACTTTCTCAGTATTCATATTAATTTCTTATATAGAAATATTCTTCAGTTTCTGGATACCATTCTAAACATTTATTACATTTTTTATATAATATTTCATTTGTTATTTTACGATTTAACCAATATTTTTCTTCTTTTGTCAATATCTATTCTCCTTTTTATATTATTATTTTTTGTTTTTAAAAAATTCCTACTATTGTTTTAAATAGTTTTTCTACTACTTATTTTGAATTCATAAAATTATCCTCCTTTTATTTATTTTAATATCTATATTTTATCTTCTTTCCACATCCAGGACAATAAGAAGCATCAGACGTTATTTCAAGATAACCACAATCATCACATTGATAAAATGTAAATGTACCTGTTTCTTCTCCTATATATCTTACGGAAATAGTTTCTTCATCTTCAATTTGCTCAGTATTTAAGTTATTAATAAACTTTTCCATGTCATTCA
>Ga0209319_1002278_pt1 | contig 12504 bp, 5 predicted proteins | sample RifGroE2_FD_184000 | JGI IMG/M metagenome (GOLD analysis project Ga0209319, IMG submission 184000) | Groundwater microbial communities from Rifle, Colorado - Groundwater E2 (SPAdes) (version 2) | ecosystem: Environmental > Aquatic > Deep subsurface > Groundwater | place: Rifle, Colorado, United...
AAAGCGCGGCTTGTCTGTAGAGTGGAATCGGATAATGTATCGCAACCGGTATCTGAGCTTCTTGCAGTTGTTTGACAACTTCATTGCGATTTTTGAGCCGAATAGAGTATTGAGCATAGGTGCTGGACCTGTCCTCTTTTATAAAGGGGATAACGATATCTGTCTTGTTAGAAAAACCGGCAGTATATCGTAATGCGATATCTTTTCTTTTTTTCAGTTCTTGATCATAATATTTTAGCTTTACTCGTAATATCGCTGCCTGGATTGTGTCGAGGCGTCCGTTGATCCCGACATGTTTATGCTCATACCTTTCAGCTTGTCCATGGTTCATGAGGCATCTGAGTTTGCCGGCTAATTCGTCGTTATCCGTGAAGAGAGCCCCGCCGTCGCCATAGCAGCCAAGGGGTTTTGCCGGGAAAAAGCTGGTACAGCCAATTTCGGACAGGCAGCAGCTTTTTTTATTCTTATAACGGGCTCCGAAGCTTTGGGCGCCGTCTTCGATTACTATAAGCTTATGTTTCGTGGCAATCTTGTTTATTTCGTCGATATCGGCAGGTTGACCGAATATATTTACGGGAATGATAGCTTTTGTATTGGAGGTTATTTTAGCCTCAATCTGTGTCGCGTCGATGTTATAGGTTTTCTCATCGATATCAACGAATACCGGAGTAGCTCCAAGAAGTGCGATAGCTTCAGCAGTAGCAAAAAAAGAGAACGCAGTTGTTATCACTTCGTCCCCCGGCTTTATTCCAATTGCAAGGAGTGCGAGCAATAAGGCATCGGTTCCACTGGAGCAAGTAATACAGTGTTTTGTCTGAAGGTAACGAGCAAGGGATTCTTCGAGCTCTCGAACTTCGTGTCCCTGGATAAATGACGCGCTATCAAGTATCGAGTGGATAGCGGTGTCTATCTCCTCTTTGTAGTCGAGATATTGCGCTTTTAAATTAACAAAATCTATTTTTTGGTTATCCATAAATTAGGTGTTTGTAAAGATATTTAATATAATTATATCATAGAGCTTACAGCTCATATGCCTTGCTGACGGGTCTAATCTATTAAAATGTATTTTATCCGGGTTAAACATATAGATATGAAAATGAATAAGAAAGACAAGAAAGATGTGTCAGACCTGAGACAATGTTTCAATACATCAAAAAATGGGAATAATACAATATAGGTGTGTGTATTTATTTGTATGAATAATTAGCTATAGGTATAACAAAAAATAAACACAAAACATGAAATTTCGATACAAGTTTTGACAGATAGAGTTCGATATCTGTAAAAACTTATGTAACTATAGTTACAAGTCAATGAATGTCTTGCGCATCAGTAAAAAGCGCATTCACAATAATTAAAAAAAGGAGTTATTTATGGCTTCAAATGTAAAACAAACAATCAAAGGTACTTCCACTAATGACCTGATGAACGGGAGTGATAAAAACGATCGAATATATGGCAGGGATGGAAATGATGTAATCAATGGCGGCGCCGGTGACGATCTGTTGTATGGAGAAGCCGGCGATGACACATTGTTCGGGGGCGAAGGGAATGATCGACTTTACGGAGGTATAGGCAATGATGTTCTTTCGGGGGGCGCTGGAAATGATATTCTCGATGGCGGTGCCGGAAACGATATTCTTGATGGCGGCGAAGGCAATGACAAACTTTACGGAGGAGATGGGGATGATGTTTTAAATGGTGAAGATGGCGATGATATCCTCTATGGCCAAGGTGGAAATGATACCCTCAATGGTGGAGCCGGAGACGACAAACTATATGGTAGTGATGGCGACGATGTCTTAAATGGTGGGGAGGGCAATGATATTCTCTATGGCCAAGGCGGAAATGATGTAATCAATGGAGAAGCCGGAGATGATAAGTTGTACGGTAGCTATGGGGATGAAGTCCTGAGCGGCGGAATAGGGACTGACTATTTAAGCGGTGGAGCTGGAAACGATATTCTTGATGGCGGCGAAGGCAATGACCGGCTATCCGGTGGTTTGGATAACGATGTCTTGAATGCCGGAGCTGGGGATGACACGCTCTATGGCGGTGTTGGGGATGATATCTTAAATGGTGGAGAAGGTAACGATATCCTATACGGCGAAACTGGAAACGACACGCTTAATGGAGAAGCCGGAGACGACAAATTATATGGTAGTGCTGGAGATGAGATTCTTAATGGAGGAGAAGGTAATGACAGATTATCAGGCGGCGCTGGAAATGATATTCTAAATGCAGGTACCGGTGATGACCTGCTTTATGGTAGTTCTGGAGATGATATATTAAATGGCGGCGCTGGAAATGATGTTCTCTACGGAGAAGCGGGCAATGACACCCTCAATGGAGAAGCCGGAGATGATAAGCTATACGGCAGCTCAGGTAATGAGACGATTAATGGGGGGACCGGTAATGACATATTAAGTGGTCACGCTGGGGATGATGTCTATCTATTTAATAAAGGAGATGGCCAAGATGTTGTTGTTGATATTGCGGGAAAAGATTCAATAAAATTCGGAGAAGGAATAACTAAAGATGATGTTCAGTTTGAAAAATCAGGAAATGATCTCAAGCTACAATTGAAAGATTCAACGGATTCGATAATGATAACAAACTTCTTTAAAAATAATAGTGGTTCCGTTGAATCCCTGATTTTTGAAAATAACGAAGTGGTGACCAAAGATGCGATTCTGAGCGGCACAAGGAAGAATGATGTTTTAACTGGGAATGACAGTACGAAACTTTTCCTTGCGGGGGATGGGAACGATACTATTTCTGCCGGAACAGGCAATAACACGATAGAGGGAGGAAAAGGGAATGACACGACGCTAGATATTGGTGGAGACGATACCTATATCTTTAATAAAGGCGATGGAAATGATGTCCTTTCAGATCAAGCTGGTAACGATACCATCAAGTTCGGTGAGGGAATAGCTTCAGGAGATGCTGTCTACACAAAAACCAATAATGATTTGGTTATTACGATTAAGGATACGACTGATTCTATAACTATCAGTGATTTTTTTACGAAAAATGATTCGCGTATTGAAAAAGTAGTATTCGGGGACAAAGAAGTGTCTATGGCGGAGATGTTTCCTAGCGACAGTATAACAGGGACGAATGATATGGATTCTCTTGTTGGCCAGAATAGAAACGAAACGATTGAGGCTCTTGCTGGTAATGATAAGATTCTTGATTACGGTGGCGATGATAAGATATATGGCGGAGCTGGCGATGACAATATCCGTGATTTAGCCGGGAATGATAAACTATACGGCGGAACTGGAAATGACACGATTATTGATGATAGCGGTATAGATGAGATCTATGGCGGGGACGGGAATGACTATCTCGAAGATAAAGGCGGGAATAGCAAGATCGATGCAGGTGCCGGGGATGACAGGATAACGGTTGTGGGCACCAGGGATCCGGGTGATGCATTAACTGCGAATGAGATAATTGCCGGACAGGGGAATGATACTATTTATAACACCCGAGGTGCAGATGACGGATATCTGTTTAACAAAGGCGATGGGCAGGATACCCTCTATGATAACGGCGGGGTGGATGCTATCACCTTCGGTGCCGGGATATCTTCATCGGATGTAACGTATTCATTAACTGCAAATGATTTGACGATAAGCGTCAAGGATAGCAGTGACTCGATTACCATCAGCAATTTCTTTTCAGAGCAGGAGTCGAGGATAGAAACCGTAGTGTTTGGAGACAAAGAAGTTTCGCTGACCGAGATGTTTCCAAAAGACAGGATAAGTGGAACTGACGGAGCTGATAAGCTTACCGGAAAAACCACTGACGAAGTTATCGATGGCCGCGGAGGAATTGATGCTATTTCTGATTATGGCGGAAACGATGTGATATATGGCGGAGCTGGCGATGACAATATCCGTGATATAGCTGGGAACGATAAACTATATGGCGATGCCGGGAATGACAAAATTATTGATGATGGCGGCAATGACGAGATTTCCGGTGGAGCCGGTAACGATTACATCGAAGATAAAGGCGGCAATGGGAAGATCGATGGCGGTGCCGGGAATGACAAAATTATTGATGATGGCGGCAATGACGAGATTTCCGGTGGAGCCGGTAACGATTACATCGAAGATAAAGGCGGCAATGGGAAGATCGATGGCGGTGCCGGGGATGATATGCTTCGAGTGGTAGGAACGAATAATCTGACTGATTCGGTGAATTCGAACGTGGTAATCGGGGGGCAGGGCAATGATACAATCTATAATGCACGTGGATCAGATGATACCTATCTCTTCAATAAAGGGGATGGACAGGATACCTTGTTAGATAAATACGGAACTGATGTAATTAAGTTTGGCGAGAACGTTAATCAGGAAGATATAGCGATTTTTAAAAATACCAAGAGCGAAATCGTTATTAAGTTTGGTGATACTGATACCATAGCCATTCAGTCCCAGTGGGATAAAAATAATACCATAGAAAGAGTCGAATTGCAGGATGGGTCCTTCCTGGAGAGTTCTGATATCAATAAAATAATCCAGGATATGAGTGCTTTTGCTTCAGAAAAGGGTATACAATTATCAGCTGTTGATGATGTAAAGAATAATCAGGAATTAATGAATATCATCTCGAATTCTTGGCATTCACAGACTTAGAGGCCTGCATTTGCAATTATTTCCCGAAGGCGCCTGTTAACGTAGGCGCCTTTTTTGTTCGTTTTTTCAGATTAATCGATATCAACTCAGCATAATTTTATGTTACAATAATGAAATGGATACACGCGGTTATGAGTTTATTTTGCATCTGGTGAGTTGCCGTATAAGCTAATGATTGCGTTTATATTCTGTTAACTTTCCGAGTGTTCGTTTGTTGACATCGTAACTATTACTAATCGTTTTGAAAAACAATTATGAACTATACAAAATTCTTAGCGGCTTGTCTTCTAGTTTTATTATTTTCTCCGGCTCATTCAATGACAATCAGCTTGGACGAAGTCTTAAGCCAAGCTATTAGTTATTCATATGATCTACAGCAGTCAGCTATTGATATTGATATTAGCCGGGCTAATGAACGAAGCCGGAACTCTTTGTATTTGCCTGCCTTGAAACTGCGGTTTAATAGTGAATATACCAAAGACCTTCTTTCAAATAAATCAAATGTCGTATCGATTGGCGATTCATTGCTTGGAAATAGCACAAAATACCAGGATTCCATTTCCATTATTCTGACAAGTCCTCTGTTCTATTATGATATTCTACAGAAACGCTCTTATATTGACCGGCAGGATGTTTCGATGAAAAGCCTAATTCACCGGAAGAATCAGGTAGACCTTAAGGTCCACATACTGGAAATGTATAAGAAAATATTGTTGTTATCGAAGGAATTATTCGTGAAAAAGGAGCTCTTCCTTTGTTATAAAGAGCTTTTTAATCTGAAAGACCGTCTTAACAATGCCGGGTCAGTCTCAAAGGTTGAAGTTGCAGACCAGGCACTTGAGATAGCTTATATAGTGAACGGTATCGACAGCTTGAAACTCAAGCTGCGGGACGCCTTGCTCGATCTCTCGTTCTATACCGGAATAAGCTATGATGAGGAAGCCCTTATTATAAAAAATATCGATTCGGATTGGATAGCGGGTAAGGAAATTACAGTATCCGCAAATAATTCGTTGGAATATCGGATATGCCAATTAGAACTTGAGAAAAAAAAGGCGGAGCTGGACATCGCGCTCAAGGAAAATTGGCCGAAGATTGACCTGTACGTTCAATATGCTCTCTATGGTTCCGATAAAGAAAGCCTTAAAACTGCCTTAAGAGATATGAAGGGAACCAGTCTCACTGCCGGGATCTCGTCATCTCTGGGACTGTTTGATGGCTTTAGGAATGCCGCTAATATTGAGCGCTTGACCCTGGAACTGAAGCGTCTGGAAATTGAAAGTAATAAGATAATTGTTCAAACAAAGCAAAATCAGATAAAATTAGTAATGTTGCTTAATCAGCATAGTACGGGCCTTCAGAATAATAAAGAAATAGTAACGAAAATCAATAGCAAGTCAGCCATGATCGGTAAATTAGTTCAGCAGCAAATTACCGATAGGGAAAGTGTTCTGGTTAACAGGATCAATGAAACTAATCAAAAATTCGAGCTGGAAAGAAATAACATTACAATGGTATCAGAAATAAAAAAGATGGTCTTATTGTCTGAGGTTGATAACTGATGCATACCGGTCTTATATCATTCGAAGTCGTAGCCAGGATAAATCAGCTGGATATCGATCTTAGATCTATTGTCAGGCAATATGGAATTACGAACAATGATATTACCAGAGAAGAACTGTTGCTTATTGCAAAGAATCTGGAATTCAGGGCAAGAATAAAACAGTTTGTGGTGTATAAATTAGCCCGGTCATATCCTCTTCCGGCAATTGCCATCCTTAATGATAATAGTTATTGCGTAATTCTTAAAGTAAATCAGCAAGAAAAAAAGATACTTGTTTTTCTCCCGAAAGATAAAGAAACGAGAGAAATATCGATCAGCGAATTTGAAAGCATCGCAACGAATGAGTTCGTAGTTTTGCGGCATAGGGCCTTTAGCTCAAGTATTAAGTTCGGGCTTCTCTGGTTTTATCAGGAAATTCTGAAATTCAAGCAGGTTATCTTTGAGGTAATGCTGGGGTCTTTTGTTGTTCAGTTATTTGGACTGGTAACTCCGCTTTTTACTCAGGTTATCCTGGACAAAGTGATTGTCCACCGTAGTGTAACCACATTAGATGTGCTGGCATTTGCTTTTATTGCAATTATTGTATTTGAGTTCTTGCTTAATATTACCAGAAACTATATTTTTCTTCATACTGCGAATAAGATCGATTCTAAGCTAAGCGCAAAGTTATTCCGGCATCTTTTTTCTCTGCCGTTTGTCTATTTCGAAGTGAGGAAAGTTGGGAATATTATCTCAAGGATTCGAGAACTGGATAGCATCCGTGAATTCCTGACGAACAAATCGGTTTCCGTTATCATCGATCTCTTTTTCTCAATAGTTTTTCTGGCCGTAATGTTTGCCTATAGTTCGACCCTTACCTTTATGGTCCTTGTATTCATAACTTCGATTGCTTTGCTGTACCTTGTTATTACGCCGGAGGTCCGTAAACGGCTTGAAGCGAAGTTCCAGATGGCAGCTCAATCGAATTCATATCTCATCGAGGCGGTTACCGGTATACAAACAGTGAAATCGCTGGCAATTGAAGGGTCTATGCAGAAGAAGTGGGAAGAGCATTTGGGCGGTTATATTCATTCGAGTTTCAAGCTGTCGAACATAATGAATATTACCGGGTCACTGTCAAAAGTATTACAGAAACTTATGACGATTGCTATACTCTATTTAGGTGTCAAATTAGTAATTAACAACAAGCTTACTATCGGACAATTGATTGCCTTTAACATGTTTGCCGGGCAGCTCACTGCTCCTATTATACGGCTGGTTAATTTGTGGAATGAGTTCCAGCAGGCGCTCATGGGGATCAAGCGGCTCGGCGATATCCTCAACCAACCTGCCGAACAACAGTCCAGCAAAGCAATTACCTTGCCCAGCGTGAATGGTGCAGTAAAGCTTGATAATGTATCGTTCAAATATACTCCGAATGGCCCCAAGATACTTGACGATATAAGCCTCTCGATTAGTCCCGGGTTATGTATTGGAATCATCGGAAGAAGCGGAAGCGGGAAAAGCACCGTAACCAAACTTATTCAGAGGCTCTATCTTACCAATGAAGGAGCTATTTATCTCGATGATATTGATATTCGCCATATGAATCCCTATTGGCTGAGAAATAATATCGGGGTAGTGCTGCAAGAAAGTTTTCTTTTCAGCGGGTCGATTCGCGAGAATATCGCTTTGCCCAGGCCGGATGCTCCGATAGAGATGATTATTGAAGCTGCTAAGGTCGCCGGGGCTCATGAATTCATCGCGCAGCTTTCGGAAGGCTACGATACTTTTGTCGGAGAGCGCGGATCGAGTCTTTCCGGAGGGCAAAAGCAACGGATTGCAATTGCCAGGGCAATCATTACTAATCCACGAATTTTGATTTTTGATGAGGCGACCTCTGCTCTTGATTATGAGTCCGAAAAAATTATTTCTACGAACCTCAATAAAATTAAAAAGGGAAGAACAACGTTTATCATAGCGCATAGGTTATCCACGGTAAGAAGGTGTGACATGATCATTGCCTTGGATAAAGGAAAGATCATCGAGAAGGGGACCCACGATCAGCTTATTGCGAATAAAGGCTACTATCATCATCTTTTCACTCAACAGGAGAGTAGCAGTGATTAAACGTTTATTGTCGTATTCTAAAAAAGGAAACTCTCTCATGGTAGGGTTTCGCGCCTGGGTAAAAGAACTATTTGTGCGTGATGACAGCCATGAGTTCAAACCAATTTTGGTTGAGATAGAAGATAGCCCGCTTAATCCACTGGGCAGGGTTATTTTCTGGCTTATTATTCTGTTATTGCTCAGCTGCACAGTCTGGATGTTTTTTGGTAAGGTCGATGTGGTGATTACTGCCCGGGGTAAAGTTATTCCCGATGGCGAGGTTAAAGTGCTCCAGGCACTCACGCCTGGGGTAGTGAAAAAGATATCGGTGAGAGAATGTGAATATGTAACTACGGGGCAAGTGTTAATGGAGATAGATCCAGCTTCAATTGAACCGGAAATTGATTCTATAAAAATGAGAGTTAGCGAATTGAATTTGGAGCTGGAGAGATTAGATGCTCTATTACATAAGTCCTCCTTTGTCCCTGCTACCCAAGGCTCTTCTCAAGAGTCGGTAAATGTGCAACAGGATGTTTATCAAGCTATTCATGAAGCTCAGGCCAAGAAGATACAAGCAAAAGGGTCGGAGCTCGATCGGATTGATGAGCAGATTGCTGCTTTGAAACTGGAACAAGAGTATGTAAATTCTTTGAGAGAAGCCAGTAAAGCGAAAGAGCAGCGATTACAGGCTGTTATAGATATCATTTCCAGAAACGATTATGAAAAAGCTAAGAACGAATTACTGTCATATCAGAATACCTTAGCAGAGAATATTCACAAACTCCAGGAATTGCAGCAGACAAAGAATCAGATATTGCAAGAAATAGTGAATATTAAAGAGAACTTTCGGGCTGAGCTTTTGTATGAATATACTGAAAAACAGAAGCAATTATCGGACCTTAATGCTCAGATACAGGTAAAAACATTTCTTAATAGTAAAAATACAATGGTATCTCCTGTTGAAGGCTATGTTCATAAGATATTTTCTGCAACCGTAGGTGGTGTTGTGAGTCCAGCCCAGCCGCTCATAACGATCGTGCCATCCCAGGTCCCATTGGTGATCAAGGCTGTATTGCTGAATAAGGACCGCGGGCTCATTCGGAAAGGTATGCCGGTCTCTCTGAAAATGGATGCTTATAATTTTCAGAAGTATGGGTTGCTCAATGGAATGATCTCGAATATTTCCAGAGATAGTAACGAGAGTGAGACACTTGGCTCTGTGTACGACATTTATATTGTCCCGTTCAATAAGATCTTGATCGTTGAAGGTACCAGAGAACAGATCATGGCAGGGATGACCTTAACTGCGGAGATAAATATCGGCAAGCGAAGGATTATCGAATTTTTTATTTATCCGCTGATCAAATATCTCGATGAAGGGATTAGTGTTCAATAATCAGCATATTCCGGTGACTGGACCAAAGGCAACACAATGAGCGAAAAACAAGACTTTCTTTATAGTATCTTATCAAATATCAGCTGTAACATTGAGGGCTCTTTAAACGCTATTCTTGGGTTTGCTGATATTCTTTTTGAAGAGGAATTTGACCCGGAGAAGAAAGAGAAGATGAGCATTATTCATAAGGAAAGCAAGAAGCTCCTTGATATCATTAAAGATGACCATGAATATTCCAATATAAAAGTTGGTAAGATTTATCCTCAGCACTTCTATTTTTCTATTAAAGGACTATTAAAGTACATCCATACTAAATATTCCCGTCTTAGTATAAAGCTTGATAATTCGATGCCAGACCTCGTCGCCGGCGATGGATATGCGGTTCAGAAGATCATAGAAAATACATTAAGCAATCTTTTTCATTTTGTAACTGACAAAGAAGTTATTATGGAAGCAACGTACAATAACGGGGTAATGAGGGTCTCTATATTAGCGCACGAATTGTCTCAGGTGCTCTCTATAAGTAACATACTTGAAAGCAGCGAAAGCGAAGCAGTTGCCGGGTATGATCAGAACTTTTTGAAATTTGTAATCGCTAAAGATCTTGTGGAATATCACGGAGGGAGGGAATATCTCGACACGCTGCAAGGACTTTTTATTATTGAATTGCCGATTGCAGCTACCTTCTGTGCTAACCGGGCAGCAATTCCGGAGTTCTGGAAACGGGAACAGCTGATTTCGAATAAGGAGACGTTATTCACCAAAAAAATAGCGATTATTGATGATGATAAATATAGCCGTAGGATCGAGACCTGGATTCTGGTAAATAATAATTATTTCCCGATAGTTATGAAGAATGAAAGCGATATTGTGGAGAGAATAATTGATAATGAAATCGATCTCATTATTCTTGAACTTAATATGGAAGGGTTTGATGGCTATTCTATTAATGAAATGCTTAAGCAGGATATCCGTACATCTCATATCCCTGTTATTCTTTGCTCAATGGATGACGATATCGAATCAATGATCGATTATGGTATCTTCGATTATATTAAAAAGCCTATAGAGTCCAGGAAGTTTCTTAATTGCGTTACTTCCGCGCTTAATATGTCGGATATTATTAAAAATATTTACATTGTTGATCCGAATGAAAACGATCGTTCAATATACAGAAATCATTTACACTGGGAACAGTACAATGTGTATACGTTTTCTAGTGCAGAGACCGTGCTTGATTCTATCAAAAATAATATTGTGGCTGATCTGATAATCATCGATAATGATGTCGATGATATTACGGTAACGGAATTCTTATCGATTGTAGCAGAGAAGTCCACCAAAATTCCTGTTGTGCTTGTTAGTTCAGAAAGGTTGCCGTTGCAACAGTATAATGATTATTGTTCACGGTTTGCAGCTGTTTTTCATAAGACGCCCGATGACTGTATCGGTCTCGTTAATTATGTAAATAGTATGTTCAAACAGCACATAACCAAAGAAGTTTTGCCACCGAGCTTAAAAATGAATGTGGACAATGAAGAGGATGGGCAGATGTTGAGTATTATCAACAATGTGAACGAATCAATGTGGATTATCGATGATGCATTGGGGAGCAGTAACCGGTCAGATTTTCAAAATACCTTTTTTTAAGAGCCATTGAACATTAAAAACAATAATCGCTTTTTGGTAGGTCTTTTCAATTTCTTCCAACAATAGTTTCGGACGCTGATTTTCATTTAGACCTAGCACTATTTTGTTGATGATATCCGGCTTCAAGTAGTTACGTAACGGAGGCGAGATAATCAGGTCATGGCTTTTGGTCAGAGCTTCCAGCGCGTAAGGCGTTAATGAAATTTCCTCGTAATCGCTGTAATCAAGATTTCGGGTAGAATAATGAGAAAAAACTTCAGTTACCGGATACCCGATAAAAAAATGGTCTTTATCGTCATTGTGGTATTGTATCGCTTCTTCTTTGAGTGATGACCAGAGTTCTTCATGCTGTTGTATAATATTCTGCCAGTTGTACTTTTGCGCTGCGGTTGTTTTCCCTTTATTTCCCATGCGCCTGACCTCGTCAGGATTATTGAGCAGATACAGCAATTTTTGTTCAAAAATGTCCAGATCAATAACCAACTGTTGGTTGAGCTGATAAGAAAAAGCATCGGTCAGAGGCATTGCTTTGCAGAACTCATAATCTTCCTGTGTCCAATAGGTAGGAATACGAAATCCGGTTTCTCCCTCGACTATGAGATCTTTATAGCCATTCCAGTCAGTAGCGACGACCGGGAGTCCCGCTGCCATCGCTTCAATAATGGTGACCCCGAAGGTTTCCTGGGTGTGATCACTGGGGCTTACGTAGATGTCGGACGCACTGTAGAGTAATTGTTTTTCATCATCGGATACATTTGTTTTTACTATGATGTTGTTCTCGATACCATATTGGAGTGACAGTATTTTAAGGTAATCAAGACAACCCTCATCGCCTTTGGCAATTCCTCCGGCTATAATCAAGAGGGTCTCAGGAAGAAGCCTGGCAATTTTTGAGAACACCAGCAGTAACGGCTGGAGGTCCATTTTCGTGAGGAAAGATATTCTCCCCAGACAAAGGATTACTTTAGTCTGTTCCGGTAGCCCCAATTGCATCTTTGCATCAGGTATTCTTGGTAGGGAAGTAGCAACTCCGATTGGGATAATTCGTGTTTTGCCTTCATACGGGATAGCCTGTCCAAAACTTTTTCCAAACTGGTTCGAAAGATGATTGAAGGCTTTTTGTATGACTTGTTCTCCCGCAGTACTGCTGCATA
>Ga0209319_1002282_pt1 | contig 12479 bp, 13 predicted proteins | sample RifGroE2_FD_184000 | JGI IMG/M metagenome (GOLD analysis project Ga0209319, IMG submission 184000) | Groundwater microbial communities from Rifle, Colorado - Groundwater E2 (SPAdes) (version 2) | ecosystem: Environmental > Aquatic > Deep subsurface > Groundwater | place: Rifle, Colorado, United...
CTTAGATATTCCCTAAACTTACCCCAATCCATATTCCATCTCTTAGCAAATACACCCATATTGATATTCTGACTATCTATGAATGCATATATTTTCTTTTTGTTTTCCATATATTCCATTATATACCCTTTAGGGGATTAAACCTAAGGATGGATATTATATTAGCCCTATAGTATAATATGCGTGTTAGTGATCTTTTACAATCAGTGGAACCTCCGGGTTGTATCTTACAAAGAGCATATTTAAACCCATATGTTGTTTGTAAGATATTAACCAATATATATTCACGAAATATATCTTAGGAGGATATATGTATCCAACACAGTTCGACGATAGCTTTAAACTCGCAGACCTTTTTCTAGGTGCAGCAAATCACCCAACATTTGTCTCTTTTATTGAGGCAGACTTATCTGGTCGAGATGTACTTTGTGCTCTCACAAACTGGGCCGGCGGAGTAAATGAAACTTCCAGAGCACCAATGTTTGGCCCTTGGAAGGCTTACAGCCTTCTGGCTCGTGGAGCAAAGATAGGAGTTACAACAACCCCTATTTACGAATTCAAGGAAGGATGTCAGTTACCTGGTGGAGTACGTGAAGATTCATTCATAACATCATGCTCCGCATGGGAAAATCCAAAAATCGATCTTATGCTCGCCCTACTCCTGCAATGGAGTTTAAAAAACGAGGTAAGATTCCATCATGTTGGATATCGATTCATCAACGACGAGGAAGGGGAAAACGCTCTAAAAGCGGCAATGGATAAACAAAGTAATACTGCAAGACTCTTACACGCTTCAGACCATGATCGCTATTTAGTCGAAGTCCCAACTTCAAAATCTCAAAACAAAAGATATTGGAAGGAATTCCAAAAGTGGTCAACACCACAGAAGAGTAACGGGCTCCATTGGGATTTCGCAACAACAGATCCTGAACGGATGATCGAATACATTGGGAAATATTCCGGTTTGCAAGTTGAAACTTGGAAAAGAGAAAAGGGATCTCCCAGTGCCTTAGTCCATGCTTTTGATAAAGACGGAAGAGATATTGCTATCCATGCAAGATCGGAATGGACATTCATATAACATATTTCCACTGATTAGCTAAGGAGACGTATATCGTTTTCATACATACGTTTCCTTAGCAACATCAGCCTCTATCATAAATATCCAATGCATTGCATAACAACTTATAGTATAATCTATTGTTCTTTAACAAGTCAGTAGTATGCATCTAGGTGTGTTGCTAAAAGAAGATTATGTCTTTTGTTAGCAACACATTCTAAATTATGGAGGAAATATGATAGACAATGTATTAACATCTTGGAATATTCTGGAAATAATCGCAAAACTTTCTAGGAGAAAGATCGACTTATTAAGAGTCGAATACCGAAATTCCAATATTGTTCGATCTCGTATCGCTTTCTTAGGAGATCGAGAAATTCGACCACGCTTTGTTCCAGCGGTTGAAAAAAATACAAAAGATCTTTTGTATAACGTAAATGATGATACTTTCATCATGAACTCGTCAAGTAAAGAGTCACAAGAATTTAATGCTCTTCTTTTTTGTGTATTCTATCTTACTATGGAGCCGGCTTTCCTTAAGCACATCGTTATCGTGCATCAAAACCAGGAAGCCCAGGAAAGAGCAAAGATAGAAGATAATAAAATAGCTGGCATAGAATTTGACGAATTCTCAACATGCAAGATTGAAACTTTTTCTTTCAGTCATCTAATTTCTGAGATTCCAGGAATTCAAGTTCGACTTGGCGGATTGCCTAATGTCAAAGATTCATTAACAAATGTTCTGGCTATTTTTGCCAATCTGTTTCCTGATATTCAGATAACCTCAAATGTAGATAACCTCTATTCTGCAGGATTCGTTGAATGGAATGAATCTGGTGGAAGAATTCTTCTTACCTTTGAGGAAATCCCTAAGACATAACCTACTGGCTTGATTATCCCCTTGGACACAGTGTGTCAAAAACTGTGTCCAAGGTTCAAGTCTTCATTTCCAATATACATTTCCAAAAGTAGTATAATATATATGTAGTAACTAAGTTCAGTACATATATACATATGGAAGACTTAAATATACTTACCCCCGAAGAGATAAATAAATCTCTAGGACAGATCCCCGGATGGATATACAAGGATGACAAAATTTCAAAGGAATTTGTCTTCCCTGATTTCCAAAATATAGTTTCTTTTGTACAGAAACTAACACCCCATTTCCAAAAGATAGATCATCATCCAGATATACATATATATTACACAAAAGCTGTATTTGAATTACAGCGATTTAGTGTAGGACAAGTTACCGCTAGAGATATAGAGGTAGCGAAGTATATAGATAGGGAATATGCAGAGATAGGGAAGTAAGAACTATTTCAATCTTTTAGTAACAACATCCTTACCTGTTTTTAATTCTATTTCATCTCTGGCTTTTTTAGCTACAGTTCCACCCTCGTTAGCAACAACCTTGTTTTTAACTAAACCAACAGGCTTTTTAACTTGAGATATCTCCTTAGTAGAAGCTTCAGCCAACATATTTAAAACTAATTCCAAGTTAGTCATATTGTCTCTCAGGTTTTGTTTTTTCAAACCCTTGTACTCCTTCAACTCTTTTACTGTTTTGCCAGTCCAAGCCTTTGTAATCTCGTTAGTAAGTATTGCAAAATCTTTCCCCTCCTTCATACCTCTCTCCTGCCATTCATCTGTTAGTTCCTTTCTAACTTCAATACTTTTTAATCGTTGATTAATCCAATCTCTTGAATATCCCTTATTTAGATATGTCTTCATTGCCCTATCAAATGCCAATTCTGGATCTTCTGTTTCCTCTATTCTTTCATATCCTACTTTTGCTAACCAAACTTTAAATGGTTCTGCCTTAGGAGAGGGAATTGATTGAATCAGTCGAAGAATTGTCTCTGTATCTCCAACATCTGTTAAATATGTCTTACCATTAGGAGCTTTTAACCCCAACCGTACGATTTTATCGTACACTTGACTATTTTCCTCTTTCTGCAACTTGATTTTTAAATCACTCCAGTATCTTTTAGGAACAGAGGAATCTGTTAGTACTTCGATAATATCAATAACCGAAAAATACCAAAGCTCTTTCTTCTCATCCCAATGTCTTCGTATTGTTTTTTGATTGAATAGTATGATGGATTTTTCTTTCATGCTTCTATTATACCTCATGCATTTGCGATATTATGGGAATTCATAATTAAATATTTGAGATACTGATATAATAAATCATAATATATATCCATATATCAATGAAAGATTCTTTTACAACTTCTAAAACATATTTTGAAAGTCAAAAACATGCCATATATGGCCTAATATCAATCATTAAGAATGAAAGAAACTTTAGAATTCAATTGGTTGTAGCAGTATTTGTAGTACTACTTGGTATACTCCTAGAAATATCCCATACTGCATGGATAGCTGTAGGATTTTTAATAGCATTGGTATTAATAGCAGAAGCATTTAATAGTGTCATTGAAGCATTAAGTGATACCATATCACAAGAATTTAGAGTAAATATCAAATATGCAAAGGATGTAAGTGCTGGATGTGTCTTAGTAAGTGCAATAGCCTCAGTAGTGTTGGGAATAATCATATTTGTACCATACCTAATACCTGTTTTAGAAGAACTTTTAACACGGATATAGTTCCCTTTCATTTCCCATACAAATACTCTAAGATATTTACAACAAATATCTTTAATTTTATCTGCTCTTAAAGATGACCTTTTCAAAAAAACACACTATCCTAGGAATTAGCACCATATTACTTGGGCTATGCCTCTTTGCATTAGTCATAGTATTCAGTATCTATGCATATACTCAAAATACACAGAGTCCGACAGAAGTATCTGAAGAAATCAACTCTGTATACATATCTGGAGACGCAGGACAATTAGAAAATAACCCAGTAACAGAAACTCTCGTAACCAATGAGACTACCCCACTCCCTAAACAAGGAGAAATTAAAGTAGACAAGAACAGACAAATATTAAATGTTGGGGAAACATTAACAGAAGCAGAAATAAAGGAAATTGAGGATAAATATGATGTTACATTCTCATCTGATACTCCCAAGAATGGAATATATGTCATAACCACCACAGACGAAAGCAACACCACTACCCTTTCAGAAGATTTAGATGCCACATTAGAAACAGATATCCCAGTAAAAATGTCTGCAGATACAATCGATTGGGGAGTAGCAAGAATTGGAGCAGAAAAGATATGGGCCGATTCCCAAGGAACAGGAGTTAAAGTAGCAGTCATAGATACAGGAGCGGAATTAACTCACTCAGACCTTTCAGCAAATATAGTAACTGGATATGACTTCGTAAACAACGATACAAACCCATCAGATGACAATGGACACGGAACCCATGTATCAGGAATCATCGCAAGTACACAAAATAGTGCTGGGAATATTGGAGCTGCATATCAAGCAAAGATCATGCCTATCAAAGTATTAAACAACGAAGGTTATGGATATCTCTCAGATGTAGCCAAAGGAATATATTATGCTGCAGACAATGGAGCAAGGATTATTAACATGAGCTTAGGCTCTTCCTCTGATTCTTTAACATTAAAAACCGCAATCGACTACGCTGCTAAAAAAGGAGTCCTCATGGTTGCAGCTGCAGGTAATGAAAGTGGCTCTTCATGCCAATATCCAGCAGCATATAGCTCAGTCATATGTGTAGGCGCAACAGATACCAGTAACAAACTAGCAAGTTTCAGTAATATGGGATCAGAACTCTCAGCACCTGGAGTATCAAACTACTCTACTTACCTTGGGAATACATATAGATATATGAGTGGTACAAGTATGGCAACTCCTCACGTCGCAGGTGCTGCAGCTGTTGTTGCATCCTTCTGTACAACATGTACTACAGCAGAGATTAGAACAGTCCTAAAGAATACTGCCGTTGATTTAGGTACAACTGGATATGATTCAGTCTTTGGATATGGATTAGTAGACTTGGTTGCAGCTATAAACTCATTAAGACCAGTTGAGGAAGTCCCAGTAGAAACACCAACAACTGAAACTCCAGTAACCGAAACGCCTACTACCACAGTACCCGATACTACCAAAAATCAAACAAAACAAAACCAACCTCAAAGTATTAAGTTTGTAGAGCCAGAAACAGATGACACAAACAAGAGATATGTCCCAACTTCTGTTGGAGATATCACAGTAAGTTTTACCCTTGATCCTGTTTTAGATACAACCACTTTAAGTAAGATTGTACTTAGTATGAACAACAAAACAGTATATGAGACAGAAAAACAAACCGATGAATTCGTATTAACACAAGATATCCTAGATCATTCACAACATTGGGTAAGAGTAACGGCATACTTTACAGATGGGAAGAGAGTTTCGGACAATATGGTTATCGATCTAACATCACTTAGAAATAGACGCCCACGATTTTCTTCTAGAGATGTACTTGGTGCATCTACTTTCTCAGGATTCAGCCAGTTTATATTCGGGAACTAAATAACATTCATTTGTTAAAACAAAAAGGGAGGTACAAGACCTCCCTTTTTTGAGCTTCCCTAGCTATTACTCTGCCATATTACAATTTCCATTACCTCTGCTACCATTTCCTTGTCCCTTACCTTCTCCATTACCCAAACCTAATTCAGCTCTAATTGCATTTGCCTCTTCTGTCTTACCCTCGTGTGATAATACATAAGCTTCTGCAAACTGGTTAAACTCTTCCTGAGTATCTACTTTATTTAATACTCCTGGGGTTCTACCATCCTCAGTCATAAGCTCTTTCCAAGCCTCATAATCCTTCTCTGTCATAACCTGTTCCATAGCAACTTCTCTTTCTTCAGTATGGTTAGGACCAACCACTGTAGCATCTCCTCTGTAAGCCAAAGCTTGAGAGACACCGAATACCGACATGATACCTAATGATAGGATACCAATAGTTAATAGTTTCTTACTCATTGTTGTAAATATATATAATTTAAAATTGTAGAGTAATCACAACCATATCTCTACCATATGGTTAGTGATACAAGAGGATTGTTCCTCTTCTAATATATATTACGCAAAGTTTATGAATTTTCTTGCATCTGTCTTCCATTTCCAACCCAAGGACGGATCTCAGAAGCCTCAAATACATTGTCTGAAACTGCATTTCCAACAATTTTAATCTCTTCACCTAACTCCAATACTACCCTTCCCTTTACAGTTGCATCTTGGTATAGGATATCCCATATCTTACCTTTCAAATCCTCTATTTTGAGAATTTTTGTGTCGGAGTTAATATCCACAATACTCCCAGCAAGATATCCTGATTCTGGTCTCATCCATACCTCAGATCTTAAATCCATCGTATGATTGTAGAAAGGAATATTATCACTAAATATCGTATTTAACTTTTGAGAAAGTCCAAACCCATTCATAACAACACCCAAGACTATACTTACAACAATATTCATTAGGAATATTTTAACTACTGTAAATCTGTATCCTTCTTTCGTATGTTTAAAGTTGTAGTAAGCAATGAATACGAACAGTATGGTTAGTAGTATCCAGGCAATTGGTATGGAAAGGATTATCCATTCCCAAGCATTTTTCACTAAAGAGGTATCTAAGAGGACATCGTTGCTACCTAGTATGTACAAGGATATTGCAAAACCAATTGACCCAAGGATGAGGTTTATAGCGAACAACCCCCATACGAGAGAATCCTTTAACAAGAATTGCCACTTTGGTATTGGTTTAATATTTTCTTTTTTTATTTGTTGTAATGTATTCTTACTTACTTCTTCCATATTATTTTACTAATTTTTTAAACTTATCCTTTGCTCTATTTATCAATGATCCTACGGTACCTGATGGAACTTGAAGTATGTCTGAGATCTCATTATAGTCTTTTTCTTCTATATATTTTAATACTAATACTTCTCTGTATTTCTCATCTAGTTTAGCAAGTACTTCGTGAACTTTTTTAGAATCCCAATCTTTTATGGCTTCTTTCTCAATATCTATATCTGATGCTATTGTATCAAATATATTGTTTTCCATATCATTTGATATATCTAACTGTCGTTTTTTGTTAGCTCTTAGAAATGATATTGCTTCATTGTGTGTAATTCTGTATATCCAACTTGAGAAGTTATATTTGGGATCATAGCTGTTTAGATTTCTATATGCTTTTATGAATACTTCCTGAAGTATGTCTTCTGTATCTTCCTTATTTACATATAGGATTCTTTGTATATATATGAAAAGCTTTTTTTCATATCTTTCAATGAGGTATTTGTAATCATCTACATTCTCTAAGATCTGGAGAACTATTTCGTAGTCTGTTTTTTCCTTGGTGGGACTTCTTTTCATTAGTTACAACTTTAACTCACTAGGCTTCTTACTACAATCCCTATGTTCAAAATCCTCTATAAGAAACTTCAAATGTTTCTTTATCTTCTGCAATGCCTTTATCTTCTCCTCAACCTCATCCAATCTAGTATTCAAAAAAGGTAACAACGATTTATGCTTACATTCTGCAGATTGCATATGTTCTGCTAACTCCTTAACATCCTTTAAGGAGAATCCTATCCCCTGTGCACTCTTAATAAAGGTAACCATCCAAACATCATCCTCAGTATATTCTTTGTATCCATTAATTGGATTTACCTTAGGTGCCAAAAACCCAAGCCTGTTATAATATCTCAAGGTATCTCTCGTTATCTTTGTTTTTGATATTAACTCACCTGATTTCATATATTTAAGCACTTGACTTAGGACTATACACCTAAGTATATACTAAATACACTAAGATAGTAAGGTATACAAAAATGGCTAAAAGACAAACAATATACATCCAAGGAATGCACTGTGCGTCATGTGAGCTTTTAATTGAAAAATACATTCTAGCCCAAGAAGGAGTCACCTCAGTAGAGGTATCCCTACATGATTCAAAGGCAAATATATATTATGAAGGAAACAATGAAATTGATATATCGAAACTAAACAAGGAGTTCGAGAAGATGAGATATGTATTCTCAAAAAAGAAAAAGACTATACACCAAACTCCTGTGTTTCAGATAAAAGATGGGACACTAACCATAAATAAGGAGAGAATGAATACCTTACTCAATATTGGCCTAATCATTCTCCTAGTAATAACAGTATTCATAGTAGTAGACAAGTTACAATTAGCAAAATATATAAATCTAAATGGAGGATTCTCCCTTGGTGCATACTTTACATTGGGGATAGTCGCTGGGATATCTAGCTGTGCCGCTTTGGTTGGAGGAATGCTACTCTCCATGAGTAAACAATGGAATGACATGTATATTGGACAATCACAAAAACAAAAAGGTACGCCGCATATAATGTTCCACATTGGAAGAATAGCTTCATTCACAATCCTTGGAGGAGTTCTAGGTCTAATTGGTAAATCAATTACATTCAACAACACAATTGTTTCAGCCATATTCATCATCTTCATTTCTGTAGTTATGCTCATACTTGCATTACAAATGCTGGAAGTAGAATGGGCTCAAAAATTAAGAATATCAATGCCTAAGTCAGTAACAAAAAACATCGCAAATGAAAACAAATTCTCGGGCAAATTTATGCCCTTCATCATGGGTGCCGTTACATTCTTCATACCATGTGGATTTACCCTCATTGCCCAGGGAATTGCACTTACTAGTGGAGATTTCTTAAGAGGATCACTAGTTATGCTCTTCTTCGCACTTGGAACTTTCATACCACTTCTAGGTATTAGTATTTCTGGATTAAAAATGAATGACAAGCCAAAGAGTACCGCCCTTTTCAATCAGGTATCAGGGATATTGATAATCTTTTTTGTAGCATACAATGTAAATGCGCAACTCAATGTATTAGGACTCCCAAGCCTGAATGATGTGAAGTTCCAACCAAGACAAGTACAGACAACAGAAGAAACTGCAAAACCAGATTCAAATGGCACACAAACCCTTAACATGACGGCCAAGGGATTTGAATACATACCTACGAGCTCTACTACTCTCAAGGCAGGGGTCAAAACTACTTTGGTGGTAGATAATCAAGGAATACAAGGATGCGGAGCCTCAATGGCAGGCAGAGGCTTGTTTGATGGATATATAACTTTAAAGCCAGGGCCAAATACCATTACATTTACACCGAAGAAAGGTACATACAAGATAACCTGCTCGATGGGAATGGTACCTCCTGTAACTATAACGGTAATATAGTATGAAAAAAGAAAACTACAAAATACAAGGCCTACACTGTGCTTCTTGCAAGATCATCATAGAAAGCTTTTTACTTAAATACCCCGGGGTTGAAAATGTGATTGTAAATTACACCTCTGGAGATATGCAGATTGAATATGATGAAAAACAGATTAGTATTCAAGATATTAAAAAAGCTGTAGATTCACTTGGGGATTACACTCTCCTTTTAGAAGATACCAATGTAGATATATTGAGAAAGAAAGAATTAGAGATCAAAAAGAAGACGCTCATATTTCTTACAATCGCTACAATCCCCTTCCTCTTTTTCATGATATGGATGCTATTGGAAATGATGAATATGGTACCAATGATAAAGGATATGTTGGGAATGATTGGGAATGTAAATATTCTTTTTCTAATTCAATTCATATTAACAACAGGAATAATCTTTATAGGTGGGAAACAGTTTTTCATTAGTGCATGGAAAGCATTAAAGAAAAAATCATTTAATATGGATAGCTTGGTTGCTTTAAGTACATTTACCTCATGGGCATTCTCTTCAGCCGTTACATTTTTCCCACAGCTATTCTCTAAAGATGTGAATGTATTTTTTGATGCAGCGGTATTCATAATATTCTTCATAACCCTAGGAAGATGGTTAGAAGCTAAGGCTAGGTACAAAACTAATGAAGCTGTTAGAGATCTCATGAAGCTACAAGCTAAGGAAGCAATTATAATTGTAGATGGTGAAGAAAGAACCATCCCAATTGAAGAGATACAGGTTGGTGATATTCTCTTAGTAAAACCTGGACAAAAGATACCAATTGATGGAGTTGTAGTAGAAGGCATGTCGAGTGTGGATGAAGCTATGATTAGTGGTGAACCCCTACCTGTTGAAAAAGACATAGACAGCAAGGTTGTTGGATCCACTATTAATCTAACTGGAATGTTGAAGGTTAGAGCTACCAAAATTGGAAAGGACACCCTACTCGCTCAGATTATACGTCTTGTTCAAGAAGCCCAGAATTCTCAGCCACCTATACAAAAAATTGTAGACAAGATTTCGGGTATATTTGTTCCTATTATAATCCTTGTTGCAATTACGACCTTCGTAACATGGTTACTCATTGGTAAAGATTTACAATTCTCCATCTATCTTGCCACGGCAGTTTTAGTCATTGCCTGTCCTTGTGCATTAGGATTAGCTACTCCTACTGCCATTATGGTTGGTACTGGAAGAGGAGCTAAGAATGGGATATTGATTAAAGATATTCAGGCGTTAGAGAATGCAAGAAATATTAAGGTAGTGGTTTTTGATAAAACAGGAACTATAACGGAAGGAAAGCCTAAGGTTGTGATTGTAAAATATTTTGGAAGTAATGAGGACATATCTAAGAGTATTGCCTACTCAATTGAAAGGAATTCTGAGCATCCACTGGGTATGGCTATATCTGAATATTCAAAAACCAAATCTTCATCAAAGGATATTTCCATCTCAGATTTTAAGAATATTGAAGGTAGTGGTGTTAGGGCTAAGGTTAATGGCAAGGATGTATATATCGTTAATCCTAAGTTTGCGGCTACTTTAACAAAGATCGACCCCGGGGTGCAAGACTACATTACTAATCAACAGAATAATGGGAATACTTTGGCAATACAGATTGAAGGTAAGGATATATCCGTAATATACGGATTGAATGATAAGGTGAAGGAGGATAGTAAATTGGCAATACAAAAACTACATAATATGGGTATTAAGACGATTATGTTAACTGGAGATAACAAAGTAGCTGCACAGAGGATTGCAGATGATGTTGGTGTGGATGAGGTTATTGCTGACGTATTACCTCAACAAAAAGATTCTGCTATTCAAGAGGTAAAAGAAAAATATCAGAGTATTGTAGCTATGGTTGGTGATGGTATTAATGATGCTCCTGCATTGGCTAGAGCAGATATTGGTATTGCGATGGGTACGGGTACTGATGTAGCTATTGATTCTGGGGATATCGTTTTGGTTAGTGGATCATTATTGAAGATTGTAGATACTATTAATTTGTCTAAGCAGACAATGAGGATATTACATGAGAATTTGTATTGGGCTTTTGGTTACAATGTTATAGCTATTCCTATTGCAATGGGTATTTTGTATATTCCTTTTGGTATATTACTTTCCCCTATTATTGCTAGTATAGCCATGGCTATGAGCTCGGTTAGTGTGGTTGGTAATAGTTTAAGATTGAGGTATGTGAAGGTATAGTTGTAAAACATACTTTTATAATTTACAATTAGACTTCATGAGTAATAAAAACCGAAACAAGAAGATTAGGACAGTTCCAACAAATTTCATTAGTGATTACGAAGAACCTAAACCTTCTTGTATAAACTCAGTAAAAAACGATCCGCAAGAAGCTATGGTGAAAACTGTGCTTGGTACTCTCAACCTAATAGAGAAACAGAAAACTAGGAAATTACAAATCCCCGATGAGGCTATAAACGAAGGTATAATAGCAAATGCAGATCATCTAGGAATAACTGCTGCTGATTATAGAGAGAAAATGGGAATGATAACAGATCCTCGGCCAATACAAAATCCAAGCTCAGAGCCAAGCGAAGAATCAGATTCAGAGACTTCTATTGAGACAAGTGAACCTCGAATGTAGCTCCCTTTCCATCCATATAATGTATAGTTCCATTATGCTTCTCTATAATCTCCTTAGTTATAGCTAACCCTAACCCACTTCCACCCGTCTTCCTAGATCTAGACTTATCTACTCTATAAAATCTATCAAATATCCTATTCTGTTTATCTTGTGGTACTCCCACCCCATCATCCTTAAATGAAATCAATATATCCCTTTTGTTTTTCTTTAAATCAATATTCAAATTCTTCCCTTGAGAATATTTAATACTGTTTTCAATTAAATTTTGAAATGCTCTCTTTAGCAAAACATCATTTCCTAAAACCTCAATATTATGTCCATCATTAAAAGAGATATTAAAACCTTTACCATCAACCAATTTTTTAGCATCCGTAACAGCATCATCCAAAAGATCTCGGAGATTTAGCTTCTTCTTTTCAAAATCTACATCAACTAATGAAAGTAGAAGTAAATCTTCTGTAAGTTTGTTCATGAAAATAATGGATTTTTTAGAATCATCTAGCATATTAAACAAATCCTCCTGTGGAATCTTCGAATCCGCAAGAATACTATCTACATTGGCCTGTATCACCGCTAATGGAGTCT
>Ga0209319_1002285_pt1 | contig 12464 bp, 13 predicted proteins | sample RifGroE2_FD_184000 | JGI IMG/M metagenome (GOLD analysis project Ga0209319, IMG submission 184000) | Groundwater microbial communities from Rifle, Colorado - Groundwater E2 (SPAdes) (version 2) | ecosystem: Environmental > Aquatic > Deep subsurface > Groundwater | place: Rifle, Colorado, United...
CGAAAAATTGGTGTTTGAAAACCTGAATTTTAAGGTTAGGGAAGGAAGCATACTTGGACTGTTGGGCAAAAACGGTACCGGCAAAACCACTGCATTCAATATTTTAAATGGATTCCTTCAGCCCACTAGTGGAAAATGTCTCATTTTTGGTGAAGATACACAGCATATGAGTCCCAAAACCAAGGCTAGAATCGGATTTTTAATTGAAGGCCATATTCAGTATTCGTTTATGAATATCCACCAGATTGAGAAATTTTATTCCGGGTTTTATCCGCAATGGAAATCTACCGCTTATTGGGAGTTGATTTCGAAACTAAATGTTTCACCGAAGCAAAAAATCTCGGACATGTCATGTGGTCAGCGGTCACAGGTGGCTTTGGGACTTATCCTGGCCCAGGATCCTGACCTTTTGATTCTCGACGACTTTTCAATGGGACTCGATCCCGGTTATCGTCGTTTATTTATCGACTATCTGCGCGAATATGCCAAGGCCGAGAACAAAACCCTATTCACAACTTCTCATATTATTCAGGATATGGAACGACTGATTGACGATGTGCTGATTATCGACTACAATAAGGTGTTGGTACAGTCGTCGGTTAGTGAATTCAGGAGCAATTTCAGAAGGTTTGATTTTGTGCTTGAAAACGACGAAACGGACTTGAAAAAAGAATCGTTTATCGTGAATATTGAAAAAGTGAAAAATAAGGTCGAGTTATACACCTATTCAACAGAAAGTGTTGTGAAAAAATATTTGGATGATAATCATATCTTAGTCAGCAATTTTGCTCAGGTGGAGATGCCGCTTGAAGATGCATTTATTGGTTTAACCGGAAAATATTAGACGATGTGGAAATCAGTTTTTTATAAGGAATGGTTGAAAATCCGATGGTTTATTGTCGGGTACACATTGCTGGGAGTTTTAGGTATCGGTTATATGTTTTTGGCATTGAAACACAGTTTTGCGTTCACAGAAGGTGAAAATATGTGGCATTTAGCGCTTTTTCAGGGACATCAGTTTTATAGCCATTTTAAATTTGTGCCTTTGGCCGGTGGATTGACAATTGCTTTTACCCAATATTTGCCCGAAACCATCAATAAAAGACTAAAGCTTACTTTTCATCTTCCACTAGCCGAGAACAAAATACTATTGATTATGCAAGCTTTTGGTGCTTGCAGTTTGCTGGTTTCATTTTTAATCTTTTTTGGATTGTTTACTGGATTTAGCCTGATTTATTTCCCGGTTCAGATGGTGAGCAATAGTCTTATTACTATTTCACCCTGGATGCTTGCCGGGTTTGCGGCTTACTTTATTATTGTCCTCATCATTCTGGAACCCAAATGGATATTCCGGTTTTGTTATTTGCTGATTGGTGGTTTTTTCATGACTATTTATTTCACTTTGGATGGTACAGCAGCTTATAGCCATGCCAATTCCGGATTATTTATACTGACAGTGTTATTGAGTGTCACATTTGTATTTTCAGCCTATAGGTTCAGAAAGGGGGAAGCTTAAGATGGAAAAATTTGGCAGGTATATATTGATTTTTATAGGGGTTCTTACCTTGGCTATATTTCTTCCCAAATTGTATTGGATTGCCTTCGAGAAACCTCCCCGAAAACCTTTTATTCTTTATAGTTGCGTCAATAATGAATTTATGATTCACCGTATTGGCGAGAAAGTTTGGGTTGATGCAAAAGGTAAGCAGTATTCGCGTGAGGAGTATGAACAAAAACTTCCAATGATGTTTTATAAGCAACTTCTGGCTTCAGGTTCAATGCCTGATTCAATAAGGGGTACTGCTCTCGATATGCACGCTATTTTAAGGGAAAAATCTTTTTTCCGTTTGAAAGCGAATGAAATTGATGCTCCACGCCCGGAGCTGTACCCGTTGTTCGAATCGCGGACAGGGCGTGCATATCTTGAATTGCCAGAAGATTTTTTCAGGATTACCTGGAGGATCGAATTTATAGAAGCAACCACCAATAAAATTCAGGAAGAAAAAAGCCAGCTATTTTCCGCAGCTTTGTTTCACAACGGCTTTTCTTTTCCGGCGAAATTTATTTCAGGGTTGCCGACTTTCCGCAAATCGTGCGATGAAGGCTACTTGATTGTTGACTCCAAAGATCAGCTTTTTCACCTGAAAATGATTAAGGGTAAGCCGTTTGTGAAAAAAATCGATGTTCCTGAAGGGGTGAAGTTCAAGCATATCAGTTGCGTCGATTTTAATAATAAAGACTTTTATGCCTATCTGTTTTCAGATAAAAATGAAATCTATATACTGACCCAGGCCAACTATAAATTAATTAATTGGGCAATTGAAGGATATGACCCTGCAAATTGTGACCTGAAAATTTTTGGCGATTTGCTTAATTATACCGTAATTATTGAAGCAAATGATCACCAAAAAGCGATTGCGTTGGATAAACAATACGAAATTGTTGATACCTATACCGAAAAATGGCTGGTTAAGGAAGATATGCAGGAAGACTGGATTTTTGCATCGCTATTCCCGGCACAGCTTTCGATGACCAGCGATAACAGTAAATTTATCCGGTTTTACTTCACTCCTTCAAAAGGATTTGACTGGATTTTTCTCAATTTACTGTTAGTGGCATTTCATTTCATTTGGCTATTAAAGCGAAAAACCAAACTAAAAAGTCACCTTGCCGATTTGGGAATTGTTGGCATAAGCGGTATCTACGGACTGATTGCCATCCACTTATTTCAGAATAAGTTCTTCGATTAACCGTTTTCGTGATCGAATGAATTATCTTTGAATAAAAAGTCGCTATGAATAAAAAAATTGCAGTTCACCTTGCAAATGGCTTCGAGGAAATAGAAGCTGTCAGCATTATCGATGTTTTGCGCAGAGCTGATTTGGATGTTTTAACGGTTTCGGTAACCGGAAAACTTGAAGTGAATGGAGCTCACCGGATCAAAGTTGTGGCCGATGAGCTATTTGAAAATGTTGATTACAGTCGCATTTATATGATTGTTTTACCGGGTGGTATGCCCGGAGCCGCAAACCTTGATGCACATGAAGGTTTGAAGGCGCAGATTGTCAGATTCAATGATGAGAATAAACCGCTTGCAGCGATTTGTGCAGCACCTTTAGTTTTTGGAAATCTGGGCCTGCTTGAAGGAAAACAAGCTGTTTGCTATCTGGGCTTTGAAAAGTACCTGAAAGGGTCAGAAGTGCTTTTATTTCCGGTAGTTGAATCTGGTAATTTTATCACTGGCCGTGGCCCGGGAGTAGCCATAGCATTCGCCTTAAAAATTGTGGAGAAAGCTGTTTCAGTTGAAAAGGCAAAACTTTTGGCCAGGCAAATGCTGGTTGATTAAATACGGGCGCTTAAAAGAGTTAATTCAGAAAAAACACTCCAGGAATCACAAAAAGGAATGAACTTCCTTTGTGCTGATTTCTTTCTGCCCATATTTTACCATTGTTTTTATCTACAAATTCTTTGCACAATATGAGTCCCAGACCTGAACCATCTTCATCATTGGTTCCTTTTCGTTTCACTTTTGAGTCGATTCGGAATAAGTTTTGAATATCAGTTTCGTTTATTCCAACTCCATTATCAGAAACGCTTATTTTTACTTCTCCGCCAACCTGCACTGCTTTAATCTCGATAATTCCGTTCTCCGGGGTGAACTTAATGGCATTGTTGATCAGATTTCGCAGCACGGTTTCAATCATTAAAGGGTCAGCAAATATTTGCAGATTTTCATTATAGTCAGATAAAATTGTAATTTTCTTTTGTTGTGCCAGCGAGTTCAGAACACTTAAAGCCTTATTCAGCACCAACTTGAATTCGATGTTTGCCGGTGTGAAAGTTAGTCTTCCGGTTTGGGATCTCGACCAGTCGAGCAGGTTTTGCAGTAACCGAAAAATATTGTTGGTCGATTGATTGATATCTGAAGCAAATTTTCGTCTTTCTTCTTCGGTAAAATGGTCATATTCTTTACTGAGCAATGAAGAGAAGCCCATAACATTGTGAAATGGATTTTTTAAATCGTGGGCAATGATAGAAAAGAATTTATTTTTTGATGCATTTAATAACCTAAGTTCCTGTTCGCTTTGCTCAATCCTTATATTTTTTTCTTCAAGCAACGCATTCGATCTCATTTTTTCGGAATATTTCACTAGAATAAATACTACGAAAATAAGCAACAGCGCTACAGTTACTAACCCGAGTTGTTTAATTTGTTTGTCTTTACTTAGTTGGATATTCGCGAGTTCCTGTTTCGCATTTAGTCTGATTATTTCATTCTCCTTTTTTTCGGTTTCATATTGTTTTTCCAGATTGGATAATCGCTCATATTTCTCCTTTTGAGCCATACTATCAGAGTATTGGATATACAGCTTCATGTGTTTCAGGGCAGTTTGATAATCCCCTGTTTTCTCATACACTTTTGACAACAGGTTATGGCAGGTTGTCTTTATTTTGAAACCCCTGTTAAATTTATCATTCAATTCGATGCTCGTATTAAATGCATCAATTGCTGACTTATATTTACCTTGTTTGTATAAAATAATACCTAACCCCTGCTTGAATTCCGCTTCATATTGGTACATTCCCAGCTTTCTGAAAGTTGCCCACGATTCTTTTAAACATTCAATGGCTTTGGTTATACTGTCTGGATAATTCAAATAAATACCGGCAATGTTTGAAAGTGTAGCTGCCTGAAATTCCGTTTTTTTATTCAGATTCCTGGCCTTTAAAAAATTTAAAAGGGCCGAATCCGGTCGGTTAATAATTTTATAAATTTCACCCAGACCATTATAGTTTACGCCCATGCCTTCAACATTCCGAATTGAAGCGTTTAATGACAATGCCTTACGATAATAATGAATAGCATCATTCATGTTGCGCATTCGGGTATGGGTCATGGCAATATTCGAAAGCAATTTCGCCGTAGTTCTGGTGTCATTTTCACACAGCTTCATTCCTTCAATAAATTGCATAATTGCTTTATCCCCTTGATCCATATTGTAATAGCATAAACCGATCAATTTATAGCAATTGACAAGATTAATTGTGTCTTTAACAATTGTGTATACTGAAGAAGCTTTTTTGTATGCTGGTATTGCTAAATGGTAATCTGTAGAATTGAATAAAGTTTCACCCAAATAAAACAAAGCCTTGGCTTGTAATGGAATCTGATTTTCAGTTACTGCAAGTTGATGTGCCATTCGAGAGTAGGCATTGCTTTTTGCCGAATCGGTACGGGTGGTGAATGAAAGTTGGAGATACAAATCTGCTTTCTGCATTTCCGGGGCTTTTTCGCAAAGCCTCAACAAACTGTCGACTTTAGATTGGGCGGTAACAGTTAACGTAACTATAAAAAGTGTGGCAGCAAAAAGTAGTTTTTTCTTCATCGAATTTATCTAAACTGAAAGAAGGTTCTCTATCGGAATAATGGGCTCTCCTTTGTATCGAAGCATCAGGTTTGCCAATGCCAGAGTGTCTCTTTCGCAATACCTGACAATCCGGTCCAAATCGCCCTCCTGATAATAAACATGGGCAACCTGACTACCATCAATATCACCTTTTGGCGTTGGAATGTTAAAAACCGCGCAAAGCAAATCGAGCGAAGTATAGTTTTTATAGTCGCCAAATTTCCACATTTGCAAGGTGTCGAGCAAACGGTCTTTTATTTCCCAGGGTTTTGCTCCTGCGACATCCAAAATCCTTGGAATTCGCAATCCATTGATCAAAGTCCGGCGGGCAATATATGGGTAGTCAAATTCCTGTCCGTTGTGGGCACACAATTTCTTGCCCGGATTGGAAGTGAATTTTTCGAGCATTTCGTTAAACGAAGCGAGTAATTTTTTTTCTTCCTGATCATGAAAAGACTTCACCCGATAGAACCGTTCTCCGTTTTTCTGAATAATAACGCCAGCTGAAATGCAGATAATCTTACCAAACTCGGCATAAATTCCAGCTCTTTCATAAACATCAGAAGCATTTTGGGTTTCGGTTCTGAAATTCGTCGATTTTTTATCCCAGAGATGCTGGAAATGCTCAGGTAATTCCGAAAATTCAGCCTTTTGCGGGGCTGTTTCAATGTCGATAAACAAAATGTCTTCGGAGGAAAGTGAATCAAACATTTTCTAGAGATTTTGTTGTATGTAATTGGTTAAAATATTGATGGCAACCAAATTATCGCCACCTTCAGGTACAATAATGTCTGCAAATCGTTTAGTCGGTTCTATAAACTGAAGATGACTTGGACGAACCGTTTTTTCGTAACGTTCAAGGACGACCTGTACACTTCTTCCCCTTTCAATAATATCACGCTGAATGACACGCGATAAACGCACATCCGAGTCACAATCGACATACACTTTAATGCCCATTTGTTCTCGAAGGATGGCAGGCGACAAAACCAGAATTCCTTCAATAATCACTACAGCTTTAGGTTGTATTTCCCTGGTTTCTTCAGATCGGGTACAGGTAAGGTAGGAGTAGATGGGTTCGGGTACCGAACGACCGGCTTTTAATTGAATAATGTGCTCCACCAATAATTCAAATTCAATAGAGGCTGGGTGGTCGTAATTAATCTTTTGCCTTTCCTCCAGTGGTAAATGACTGTTATCCTTGTAATAGGAATCCTGCGAAATAACAGCGACCTCGCCAGCCGGTAGCTTTTCGATAATCTTCTTTACTACAGTTGTTTTGCCTGATCCGGTTCCTCCGGCGATACCAATAACGAGCATAGATCTGATTTTTTTCAAAGATAATGAAGTGTATGGCTTTTAAGCAAGCAAAATGACACGTTGTGGAACAGAGGACAGAAAATGTTAACTTCGCAACAATTAAAATTTAAATTTTCCCGTTATGATTAACCATGTTGTATTATTTAAATTGAAAAAATACGACTCTGAAAGTGAGAAGCAAGATATAATTGGTGCTATTGAAGACGCCTTGCTAGGTCTGAAATCGAAAATCACAGAATTGAAACACGTAGAAGTTGGGGTAAATTATGAATTGTCTGCTAAATCATATGATATTTGCCTGATTACGCATTTCGAAACTATTGAGCAGCTTGATGCTTATCGTATACATCCTGAACATATCGAAGTGGCTGAACTTATTGGTCAGCACGCTGTTGAACGTGCAGCAGTTGATTTCGAATTCTGACGAGCCTTTGATCGCTAATTATCTGATACTATTAAATTTAATTATTCCTTAACGCATGGAAGGTTTATATCCTTTAAAGTTCACTCCAATTTACAAAGAAAAAATTTGGGGAGGAAATAAGATAAAAACGATATTGAATAAAGACTTCGGTGATATCCCTAATTGTGGCGAAAGCTGGGAATTATCCGGGGTTGAAGGCAATGTTTCGGTAGTTTCAAATGGTTTTCTGGCTGGAAACACCATTGAAGAGCTTATCGAAATCTATATGGGCGATTTGGTTGGCGACCGGATTTTCGAAACTTTTGGGGTTGAGTTTCCGCTTTTGACCAAATTTATCGACGCCAACGACGACCTGTCCATTCAGGTCCATCCCGGTGACAAGCTTGCAAAAGAGCGTCACAATGCTTTCGGAAAAACCGAAATGTGGTATGTACTACAGGCTGACCCGGGAGCACAACTTCAGTCAGGTTTTAATCAGCCGGTTGATGAAGACCGGTATCTTTTTAAACTGGAACACAACGAGTTGACTGACATCCTGAATTTTGAGGAAGTCAGGGCTGGCGATGTGTTTTTTATTCCTGCCGGACGGGTGCATGCAATCGGGAAAGGAATCCTATTGACCGAAATTCAGCAAACCTCAGATGTGACTTACCGGATTTTCGATTATGGCCGTTCCGACAAGGAGGGAGTCATACGTGAGTTGCATACCGAACTTTCGCTTGCGGCCATTGATTATACGCTTTATCCTGAATATAAAACAAAATATACGCCGAAGCTGAACGAATCGGTTGAATTGGTAAGCTGTAAATATTTTACCACCAATTTACTCGAATTAACAACAACGATTGAAAAGGATTACAATAAACTTGATTCGTTTGTGATTTACATTTGTTTGGACGGCGAATTGCAGCTTGAAACAGAATCGGGCTCCGAACCGGTACAGAAAGGTGAGACGGTACTCATCCCGGCTTCAATCGAAAATGTGGTGCTGAAACCGACTTCAGCCTCTGTTAAATTGCTTGAAGTTTACATCAAATAAAATACAAGAAAAAAGTCATTAGTCATTTGGAAAAGCTAAAGACTTCTAAAATGTTGATTTCCTGTTGTTTTACTATTCCCTATTTCCTTTTTTCTAATGACTAATGACTGATTTCTGAACTAATGATCAAACAAGCCCGTTTTTTAATCAGCAATACCGATGTGCGAAAGTGTCCGCCGCCCGATCGACCGGAATATGCATTTATTGGGCGTTCCAATGTGGGAAAGTCATCGCTTATCAACATGCTGGTCGGTCAGAATAGCCTGGCAAAAGTTTCGGTGCGTCCAGGGAAAACTCAGCTGATTAATCATTTCATTATTGACGAAAGTTGGTATCTGGTTGATTTGCCCGGATATGGTTATGCCAAGATTTCCATTTCAGTCAAAGAGAAATTTCAGAAATTGATCAGCAGATATATTCTCGACCGGGAAAATCTGTATTGCCTGTTTGTGTTAATCGATATCCGACACGATCCTCAGAAAATTGATATTGAATTCATTACCTGGCTTGGCGAAAACCACATTCCATTCGCAATTATTTTCACAAAAGCTGATAAGCTGGGTAAAGTTACTGCTGCTAAAAATGTTGCTGCTTACACCAATGAGCTAAAAAAGTTTTGGGAAGAATTACCTCCGGTACTAATCAGTTCATCGCTCGATGGAACAGGCCGGGAAGAAATAATTTCATATATTGAGAGCATTAATAAGTCTTGATATACATAGGTTTTAACTGGAAGTTTTGGTTGATTTTGTTGATGGATTTAGTGTATCGGCGATGAACTTAGGAAGCAAAACAGAGGGATTTGAGTAAGTTTTTTTTACCTTTGCCCGCGTTGCAGAAACTCAACTTTAAAAAGGAAGAAATGTCAAGAAAAGCTCCTCTCAAGATTTTCCCGTGTACAAAAAGTATGGAATTAACCCGTCGAATTTGTGATAGTCTGGGGGTTGAAGTAGGAAAAACATCCTGTCCGATATTTTCAGATGGCGAGTTTGAACCCTGTTATGAAGAGACCATTCGCGGTTCGCATGTATTTATCATCCAGTCAACTCCTCCACCAGCCGATAACCTAATGGAATTGTTGCTCATGATTGATGCCGCCAAACGAGCCTCTGCCTATAAAATTATTGCAGTTATTCCTTATTTTGGCTATGCACGTCAGGACAGAAAAGATAAACCAAGAGTATCGATAGGAGCCAAATTAATAGCCGATTTGTTATCAACGGCCGGCGCCGACCGTATCATCACCATGGATCTTCATGCCGATCAGATTCAGGGATTTTTTAATGTTCCGGTTGATCACTTGTATGCTTCTTCATTATTTATTCCGTTCATTGGCAAAATGGGACTTAAGGATGTGGTGGTTGCATCGCCTGATGTGGGTGGTACCAAACGTGCCAATACATACGCCAAAATGCTGGGTACCGATATGGTAATTTGCCATAAGTCACGCGCAAAGGCCAATGTGGTTGACAGCATGACTCTAATCGGAGATGTGGTTGGTAAAGATGTCATTATTGTTGACGATTTAATCGATACCGCAGGAACCATTGCTAAAGCTGCCGACCTGATGATGGCTAAAGGAGCCCATAGTGTCCGTGCATTTGCTGCACACGGTGTACTTTCCGGGCCTGCTTATGAAAGGATCGAGAATTCAGCACTTGCAGAAGTGTATTTTACCGATTCAATCACCGCTAAAAAAGAATCGTCAAAAATCAAATATATTCCAATTGCCAACGCTTTGGGAGAGGCTATTGAAAGAGTTTATAAAAATCAGTCAATTAGTTCGATGTATTACGGCTAATTGTATATATTTGCACCGCTTTTTCCTAAGGCACATGTTATGCATGCTGTTTGCCCTTTCACCGTAAAGGGAGGACTGAGTACCATAATTTTAAAATTAAAAAAGTAAAATGAAATCAATTTCGATTAAATGTACAAAGAGAGAAGTCGTTGGTAAAAAGGAAGCCAAAAGACTGCGTACTGAAGGATTAGTTCCCGGAGTGTTGTATGGTGGTGAAGAACCAATCCATTTTTATGCTCCTGAAAAAGAGTTCAAACCACTGATTTATACACCACACGTGTATTTAGTTGATTTGGATGTTGACGGAACCGTTTATCAGTCAATCATTAAAGATTCACAATTCCACCCGGTTGAAGAAAAACTGTTGCATGTTGATTTTCTCCGCACTTCGGAAGATAAAATGGTGAAAGTTGAAATTCCGATCAAAGTTGACGGTTTCGCAAAAGGTATTCGTAAAGGGGGTAAATTAAAACAGAACCTTCGTACTTTGAAAGTAAAAGGGATGGTAAAACATCTTCCTGATTTTATCGAAATAAATGTTGATGATTTGGATTTGGGTCAGAGTATTAAAGTTGCTTCTCTTCAGAGAGAAAATCTTGAATTCCTCAACGCAAAAGCTGTTCCTGTAATTACGATCATGATAACAAGAGCTGCCAAATCAGCAAAAGCCGGTGGTAAAGGTTAATTCTTAAAATTTTTCATTTTGAAACGAACATGTTGTGAAATACCTTTTTCGAAATGAAATGGTCAATAACAACATGTGAGTTCCATCAGGCAATTAAAAACAAATTATTTTCTGATGAAATACCTGATTGCTGGCTTAGGAAATCCGGGAAAAGAATACGAAAATACCCGGCATAATATAGGATTTAAAATATTGGACGCTCTTGCAGATGCGTCCAATATTGTTTTTAGCGATGTACGTCATGGCTGGATAACTGAATATAAGTTTAAAGGCCGGACCTTCATTTTGCTGAAGCCTTCCACATATATGAACCTAAGTGGAAAAGCTGTTAATTACTGGATGCAGAAAGAGGAAATTCCGATTGAAAACCTTCTGGTTGTTGTTGACGATCTTGCATTGCCTTTGGGTTCAGTACGTCTTCGGGCCAAAGGAAGTGATGCCGGACACAACGGATTAAAAAATATTACCGAGGTTCTTGGAAGTCAGGATTATGCGCGTCTTCGGGTGGGTATTGGCGATAATTTCAGGCAAGGGCAGCAGGTTGATTATGTTTTAGGCGAATGGACCAAAGAAGAAAAGCCCGAATTGCCGGCTATGATTGATACTTCAATCGAAATTATTAAGAGTTTCGGGACCATCGGTATTAATCAGACGATGACCTTTTATAACAAACGGAAATAAACTAAGATGGCAGAAGGGGTTCGCATCGACAAATGGCTTTTTGCGGTTCGCCTGTATAAAACGCGTAGCCAGGCTTCAGAAGAATGCCGAAAAGGGAAAGTTACCATCGGCGGTATGAACGTAAAACCATCGCGTGAATTGAAAGTTGGCGAAACCATTCAATTGCGCCGGCCACCGATTACCCGCAGCTACAAAGTTTTGGCGCTAACTGAACAGCGGATGGCAGCCAAACTTGTTCCCGAATTTTTACTCGAAACTACTCCAGCCTCGGAACTCGAAATTCTGGAAGTTCAGAAGAATATGAGTATATACAATCGTGAACGAGGAACAGGCCGTCCAACCAAAAAGGAACGTCGCGATCTCGACGATTTCTTTGATGTTTAAGTTAGATTGTCGATGAATGCATGGATAATTTTATGATTCAACCCTTTCAGGGTTGAGATCTTCTTTGTCATGTTTTCCGTGGGTTACCACCCACGGTTATTCAAATTGAATCCTTTCAGGATTATCAAACAACAAAAGTCCGAAGGACTTGAATCTGAATAACCTCCGGTGAAACCGGAGGTAGCTAAATAAACCTATATAGGAACCCCGAGAGTGGGTTCAATGTAACTCTCAAGAACTTTAATTTTTCCTTCATGTTAATAGCCCGCGAATTACGAAAAACCAATATTGCCGAATATATCCTATACATGTGGCAGATTGAAGATTTGCTTCGGGCCTGTTCATTTGACACTGAAAAGATCGAACAGCAGTTGGTTCTTCGGTTCAAAGCTGATGAAGAAACCAGCAAAGAAATTGCCGACTGGTACAACAACCTGTCGGTGGTTATGGAAAAAGAGCATATTCAGGAAAAAGGACACCTTCAGGTCATCGTTAATCTGGTGAATGACTTAAATGAATTTCACCTGAAAATGCTTGAAGTTCAGAAAGATCAGGAGTATGTAAGGCTTTATCAATCCAATCAGGATGCTATTACGGAAATTTTTCAGCGGTCGGGTATGGAGTACAAAAATGAGGTAGAAGTTTGTTTGAATGCTCTTTATGGACTTTTACTGATGAAACTCAAGGATACTGAATTGACAGAATTGACTTCAAAAACAATT
>Ga0209319_1002303_pt1 | contig 12355 bp, 8 predicted proteins | sample RifGroE2_FD_184000 | JGI IMG/M metagenome (GOLD analysis project Ga0209319, IMG submission 184000) | Groundwater microbial communities from Rifle, Colorado - Groundwater E2 (SPAdes) (version 2) | ecosystem: Environmental > Aquatic > Deep subsurface > Groundwater | place: Rifle, Colorado, United...
GGAATATTTTCTAAGTTTTCAATCAAATTCGATACCATAAAATTCTTGACCAAACAAAAATGCAGTTAATTTTCCTCAACACAAAAAATTAATACTTAATATTTGTCAATAGTACCTGGCTAATACAGTTGAGAATGGCAACTGGAACAAAGCTCGGTACGCCATGCATCGTCAATATCGACAGGATGTTTGAATTCCAACGGAATAAATGAATTTGAATATTGCATACTGTCAGGCGTACCTTGTGCAAGTATAGTGTGACACAAATTGCAGTCTCTTGAAATTACTTTACCTGAAGCTGTGGCATGGCGGTCGTTGTGGCAACGGAAACAACCATCATACTCCATATGACCGATGTTGTTTGGATAGTGCTTCCAACTGGCTTTCATGTAAGGGAAAATATTACTGGCATACCCATTTTGAATTTCAGCAACTGCTTTTCCAATGTCAGCTTTTCTGCTAATAACCAACTCCGGATAGGTTGAGCTATAGAATGCATTAACTTTTTCAGATATAGCCATGAATGCACTGTCTTTGGTAGAATATTCAGGATACAATACTTCCATGGCAACTTTCTTGATTCCGGGCAGAGTTTTCGAAATTTTTCCTGAACTTATCAGTTTATCCACAAAATTCTGAGGGGCATTGTAATTATGGGATGGCCTGTTATGGCAATCCAAACAATCCATCACCCTGTTTTCAAGAGAATCGAGTTTAGCCTGGCTTACCTGATTTTCACTATCAGTAAATACTTCACTTACCCCGGTTTTCAGATTGGTATATTTAACCCAGGGAATCACTTGCCGATTATCAGATGTGGTTTTATATTCGATCCTCACATCAGGATTAATGTGCTGGTGAATTCCGTTTTCCATGCCATTGGAAGTCATTTTCGAACTGGTTTTCATTTGTAAGTGAATAACCTGCTCTGTATTTGAATCGTCAGCGAGGAATGATTCTTCAATTTTCATTTTCCGGTCATAGAATTTTTCAGGCCAATGGCATTTTTCGCAGGTTTCCCTTGCCGGACGAAGGTTGGCTATTGGCGTTGGTATTGGCGTTGGAAATTTATGAGCTAAAACTGAATAAACCTGATATAATCCTGATAGTTTACTCTTCACATACCACGAAGCGCCAGATCCAACATGGCATTCAACACACGCTACACGTTCGTGTGAAGAACCATGATAAGTTACAAATTCAGGCTCCATAACTTTATGGCATAGTTTTCCGCAAAACTCTACAGACTCGGTGTAATGAAATGCTTCATAACTTCCAATGGAGGAAATAACGAGAAGAAAAACAGTTCCAAAAATAAAAATAAAGCCCGCATTTCGTGTGCCTTCGTTATTAAAATTGAGCACAGGCCAGTTTCTGACTTCACCTGCAGCCTCTTCTCTCCTCGCCTGAGCCCGGTTCAACCGCATCCCGATTGGGATCAGGATTAAACCAAATATCATAAAAGCAGGGAGTACCATATAAATGAACAACCCTATATAAGCCCCCCCAAAATCAAAAAGTGAACTTAAAATGACTAACGACAGAATTGTAGCTAGGTTAAAGATGGCCAATATTGCTCCTGTTATGGATACCCAATTTTTAATCGAGGAAGGAAGTTTCATAGCGACTTTTTTAGACAGTTTGTATTTCTATTTAATGATGCAAGTTTGTCAAAAGCTTGGAATCAATGTGAAAGCAACGAATAAATAATGAAGATGACCTGAACAATTCCGGTAAACAGGAAGACATAACCAAAGAACTTAATTATTTTCATTCGTCTATCCGAGAATTCAGATTTGGACAAAACTTCCTGCATTCTTCCCGATTTCTCCAATTCCTCAAATTCACGCGGGCGATCTTCTTTGTATTCATCAGCCCGAACTGTTCCGGTGAAAATAACTGTATCCATTGGGAATGCTTCGGGACGTAAATGTGTATTAAAGAAATGGATGGTGAATATAAATCCGACCGCCAAAAGCGCTTCGTCACTGTGGATGATTTGAGCTACATTAATTAACCAACCCGGAAGGAATTTGGTAAAGAATACTGGAAACCACAGCACAAGACCGGTTGAACCAATTACAACTACTCCCCAGAAAACAGCCATATAGTCAAATTTTTCCCAGTACGTCCATTTTCCATAGGATGGCCGTGGCCCTTTTCCTACAAACCATTTCACCGAAGCCCAAAAATCTTTAATATCCTGACCGTTAAACATGAGTGAATTCTTTGCAAAAATAAATTCTTTCATACTTAATCCTTTTTCAGCTTTCAACTTAAATAACGAATAAACGTGGTAAGTAAAATATCCGAAAGTTATGACAGCTGCAATACGGTGAATCACTCCTGCATTATAGGCTCCACCCAGAAATTTAACGAAAAATTTCGCCCAATCCATGTACGCAAATTTCAACAACATTCCAGTAAAGGCCAGAGATAAGAAACTGACAATTACAAAAATATGAGTGATGCTTTGGCTTTTGGTAAATCGTCGTACATAAACTTTTTCGCCGGGCTCTTTGGCATGCAATTTCTTCTTGCGCATCGCATCGATCGACCTTGGTAGCCATAAAAGTGTATGTAGTCCGAAGAAGAGGAACACACTTACCAATAAGCTGGTCATTGCCCAGAAGGTGTAATACAGCCAGGGGTACTTGGTTTTATTGTTGTGCGTGGCATGAGTTAAATAACCGGTAAATTTTTCGCTTGCATCGGCATGGCATTTCTGGCAGGTTGCTACAATATTTTCGGGACCAACTGATGATTTTGGATTTTGAAGCTTGTAAATACTGTGGGCGCCATGGCAGTCGGAACACCGGGCTGCCTGAAGATATCCAAGCTGGTAAACCTTACCATGGTAGGTTTCAAGATAAGACTCAGCGAGTTCTGAATGGCATTTTCCACATTGAGTTGTAATTTCAGCCATGAATTTATCCTTATGGACCTCACTGATTGAATGAGCCGTGTGACAGGTTCCACAGTTTGGATATTCGAGATCGCCTGACTTTTCCCGATAAGCATGGTCGCTTGCAATGTATTCGTTATAAATTCCTTTATGGCAATTTCCACAGGTTGCGGCAATATTTTTAGGATGCACCGATGACCGGATATCGGATTCTTTCAACTCAAAATGTGAAGTATGACAGTCGGTACAAACAGCAGCTGAAAGTAAACCCTTCTCTGAAAGACTTCTTCCATGTACACTATTCGAATAATCGTGAAATGCATCAACTTCCTTAAGATCAGTCCCCTCGACTGCTTTTCCACCTTTTTTATGACACTCTCCGCAAAGCTTTGGAATTGAAGCCCTATAGGTGGGTGAACTCTCATCCAATTTAGGTTTGATCAGGTGAGATCCATGGCAATCGGTACAATATGGAGCATTTTCTTTTTTATTGAAATAGGCCTCACCATGCCCACTTGAAAAATACACGTCAGATTCTTTGGTGTGGCAGTTGGAGCAATCGACTTTACCCGCAGTTTCGCAAGGCCTGTTTAAATTAGCGGTAACATCTGAATGGCATTTAACGCAAGTGATCGCTTTATGCGAAGAAGCTGTGATTTCAGAAACATCAACTTTCAACGAAACTGTTTTGTTGTCGACTATTTTATGCGTCTCACTTTTTTCATGGCACTTCAAACAGGTATTATCAGAAATAGTTGCTATCAGGTTCTTTAATTCAACTTTATGCGGTGGATGGCAAGCTGTACAAGCAGGAATAGCGCCAGGTTTACTCTCCCACAACTCTTTGTTGATTACCTTGGTATGAACATCTTCAATCCTTGCATGACATTTCATACAGGTTGAAGCGATATTTTTTGTAGAGATACTGGAGGTGATATTCGTATGTGGTAATATCAGATGGTTGCCGTGACAATCGTTACAGGTAGCCGAAACAATCAGGCCCTTTTTATACATGCCAATTCCATGAATACCTTCACTGTAATTTTCCAGAATGTTGTGTTGCGAGATGTTGTATGTCCGTGATACCGGCGCTCCTTCCCGGTGACAGGATCCACACAACACCGGAATATTCATTTTATAGGTTTTCGATACCGGATTATCTGACTTTAAAATGTCGTGTGTACCATGACATTCCTTACAACTTGGAGCATACTTATTATTGGTCAGGAATGCCCTGCCATGAACACCTTTATAAAATTTCTCCTTGGCGTCAGTATGACAAATGCCGCAATCAACAGGTTTTAGATTTTCAGGGTGCGGAAATTCGGCAACGGCAGCATCGGTATGACAGGAGGCACACAATACATCTTTATGTACCGAATGATCAAGTGAATTTGGTTTGATGTACAATGAAACTTTCTTTCCTGCCCTGTCTTTGGTCAACGATGCATCATCGTGACAGGCAAAACAGTCATCATTGGTTTGCGCTGACAATTTGACTACTGCCAAAAGCAGCAAAAAAGCAATATAAATAATTTTGACTGAGATTCTAAATGGGAAAAACGTTCTATTATCCGACACTACAATATTCTGAGATCCGGGGAATATTTTTTCATTGTGCCCATTTGATTTTTGTGATTTAAATAGCTTATAATTCTCTCTCATATTACTTCACGTGTATAAGCATCAAAAGTCCTCAAAATCCTCACTTTATCCTACAACCAAACCGATGATATTTGTCAATTAAACGCACCTGATTTGTAATATTCACTCCAAACATTCTCAGTGACTAATGAACATGATGCCAACCATTTATAATACTTTTAAAATTTTCAAGAGGCGATTTTCCGATTGAGGCTATATAGATGTGGATAACCAAAAAGATAGAAATAAAAAATCCCATGGATGAATGCAAGATAGCGGTTACAAATACACCGCTAAAAGTGTAAACCTTCTCAATAATTATTTCAGGAAATAAAAGCGCAATACCTGTAATAATTACAATTGGAACTGCCATATACATGACGATAATATAGATCATTGGTTTTTTTAAAAAACCTTGCGGTTTAATGATGTAATATTTACCATTCGGGGTAATCATATTTCCAATAAAATAAACAAAATAGCTGAGTGTAACTCCAACACCTGCTATATTATGAATATTTACAACCATATTGAATCCAACGACCTGTGCTGATTCAATGCTCGATTGCATGGAAATACCGGTAAAAATTAAAGCAATTATTCCCAACGCATTAAATCCGTGCCAGATACGTAACCACACCGGATAAAAGTATATTTTTTCAGTTGCCGACATTCTATTTCTTTTTTAAAATTCTGAAAACACTGTGTATGACAATACCAACCAAGGTGAGTAGAAAAATGACAATACTTGCCAATTTAAGAATTGGACTTTGATGTGTCCCGATGATGTACGATTCGTTTGCCAATACCGTATTCAAATCACCATTTTCGGCACGTTTTTGCAAATTCTGATATTTGTATAAGGAGGCCTTTAACCTGGAGTTTGCCGAGTGGCATTCAACACACTTTCTTAAAGCTTTATCTTTGGAAAGGATATCGTGTGATACCATCAAACTATCGAGTACTTCAGTGTGACATTCAATACAACGCACATGCTGAAAGTGCAACTCCTGATTAGGTAACCAGTCGTGTACCTGAACTAATTTAGGGTTATCGTGACCGGAAACCATTTTGAATTTCTTCATATCGTTATGGCACGACAAACACATTTTATTGCTGTAATCAACTATTTCAAGAACATTATCACTTGTTCGGGCAGTGGCTTTGTAAGTGTGCTGGCTGTGACATTTCGAACAGCTAAAATTATCGCCATATTCTTTATAATGAACACTCTTCTTAAACTCCTCATCGATCCGCTCGAATTGATATTTTGCAAACGATTCATCACCGCCGTGGCAATCGAGGCATGTACTTAAAGGTTCAAGTTTTAAATTGGCCAGATGCGGATAAGACCCATATTCTGAAGAATGACAATCAGTACAATCGAACTGTTTGTGAACGCCAGCAGTCATGGCAACCGTATCAAGAATATAATACGGGTTCATCAACCTTTTTATCTCCTTGTCAGTAACAGAATTATGAAAAGAATAGGATTGCTGTGAATGACATTTTAAACATGCATGATGCTGCGCATTCTGATACGACTGAGCCTTCAAATTTCCTGGAAACAAGAAAAGTGAAAGTAAAAAGAGAGAAAATAAACAATATTTCATGTTCATGAATTAAGATGAATTATTCTAAAAGAAACAGAGAAAACGAACATAAAAAACTACTCTGGAATATGTAATTTACCATTCTTTTCTATACACAAAATGGTAATACTCTAAAATTAGAATATTACCATTTTAATCAATTGAATCTATGATCAGTTATCATGGAACTAAAAGCCCCAAAGCCTGGTAATTGTAAAACCAATAGTCAACCCGGTTTTATCAATTTCATTCTGATTCCACATGATATTATCCTGTGGCAACAATGAAGAGGTTGAACCCATATAAATCTGGAAAGCATGTGTTCCCGTTGAAACTTCATAACCTAAACACAATGCTGGTTTTGGATGGTTTGTCCACTCCCATTGTTCCGAAATTTCTTTAATCTTCAGTGGATGATCGTAAGTAAATATAAACGAACCCTGAGGAGATACTTTTATTCTTCCGTTAAAATGTACGCCAACTTTATCATGGTCGTAAATTGATTTAACCATGTTGTAATGGGTAAAACTTACACCAGCCTGAAGCGATAGCCAATCATTAAATTTCCTAGCAACAATTAATTGAGAAAAATAGCTCAAACGATCTTCAGGAAGAAAACTAACTGTTGAATGATCGGATGACATTCTGATTTTAACTCCATCATATGCGCTTGCAGCTACCCCATCGGCGGCAATGTTTCCATACAAAGTAACTGAAACAGGAATGCTGTTCTTACGAGTCTGGGTTAGAACCGCCCATTTGGCATTGAGGTCAATAATACTCTTTTCGCCCATCATACCTTTTTTGGTAATTCCGGCACCGAGTTGCATATGCTTGGCAAAAACATAATTCAGCGCTACCCTGATATTTGAAGAACCATAGATTCCCCAAAGATCTGACCGTCCATTTTCAATAGAACCGAATTTATGCTGGATAACCATTTCCAGCGTTTTTTTATCCGGAACAACTACAGTTTGTGCATCAATCAGCGATCCGCTTTCAAAGGTAGCGCTAACCGGGTAGTCTTTTTCTTTACCTCCTGTTGCATCTTCCTGTGCAAACGATACGACGGAAATAAAAGATAATAGAACTAAAAATATGATATTTTTTTTCATCTCATCGAAAATTTAATGTTTGCACTAATTATCTTTAGCTCCATCAGTAATCCAGGCAAGAATTAATGCAGCTTGAGTTGCAGAAACTTTTGCATAATGTGTACCCGAAGAAGGAACAGTGTAAATCTTACTATTTGCCGGAGAACCGGTGTTTACATAAGCAGGTACAAGTTGTGCATAAGCCACATCCGCAGTTAATTTGGGTGACTGATTGTTATGGCAGCTATTACATTTTTCAGCAAATATTGGAGCAATTTGCGTTGAAAAACTGACAGGTTTACTAGTATCAATCGGTGGAACTTCTTCCGGTAAAATGAAATCGTATTTACACCCACCAATAAACAACGAAAACAATATTAAAATAAAGAATATCGAATGTTTTTTCATAATGCTCTTTGTTAATGTGAATACAAAAAAAGGCTTCGATTTAGAAAAAAAGAAGCCTTTTTTATATCTGGTTACATTAATTCCTTATTTAAGTATAGCAATTGAATTTTTCAGCAATGCTTTTGTGTATGCATAGTTATGAATTCCCAAACTATATTCTCTCAAACACAATTGGAAGTTCAAAAGAGCACCATATTGCGCATTGGTTAAGCTTAGTTTTGGGAAAGTAAGGTTTAAAGCTTTTTGCTCAGCTGTCCAAGATGATGATGGAGCTGGATTCTGGAAGGTACCAGAAGGATTGTTTGCTGCAAAATTTGGATTGTTAACTGGGTCGTAAACATTCATGTAACCATCGTAATTTTTGGCAGTAATACCAGCCCAAAGATTTACACCCCCTTTAGATTCATCTGTATTTGGATTTCTATTTAGCATTTCAACGCCGTCAATAGATAATTTAGCAGCCAAATCAGTAAGCAATTGTTTGATCTCAGCACGAGGATTTACCCAAAGAGTTGTTGTTGTTGAAGTTATGGCAGTTGTATGACATCCGGTCGCATTACAAGTAGTTAAATTGCCTTTTGCAACAAAAGTGTGGCCACCTGCTCTTCCAACAACGTCACTTTTACCTCCTTTGGCTCCCATGTGGCAATCAACACATGAAGCTACAGTTGTATGAGTAGAATTTTTGTAAACTTCAGTTCCGGCAAATTCGACACCACCCATACCGGCATAAATAGCTCCAATAGCGCCATAATGAACATGCATGCGGTAACTTGGTCTGACAATATTGGTTTTTGCACTGTTATCGTTAGCATCGTACGCTATTCCTGTCGGATTAGCGGCAATACCTACATAGTCCTGAACATTTCCAGTCTGAAGATTAGTCTGTGGACGAGGTTGGTGGCATTTAACACATAAATTACTTGAACCACCATCAGCTTTTAAATCAATAACTTTGGCTCCACCCCACATGTTCATTGGAACCGGAGCAACTGTAGTTAATGAAGGAAGGTCAGATGAGCCATAAGTTGCGTGAATTGCACTGTGGCAAGTAGAACATCCAAACTCACCATATGCTGCTGTAGCTATAGTGGCATACTCATTCGACCATTTTCCGGTGGTAGCATTTAATTTAAAGGTAGCTGGAACATTATTTTTAACCACATATTTAAATGCTTCCTGCGCGTGACATGGAGTACAACCGGTATTTCCCGATTCTTCGAAGGCAGCTTCACCAAATTCATGTTTCGAAAACTTGAACTGAACTGCAATTAAATCAACACTAAGTGGAGAGTGGCACATTTTACATGTTTCGTTGGCATCTTTGCCATCTTTACCGTCTACCCCATCTTTACCGGCTGGACCGGTAAGTCCCATTGGGCCTTCTTTAACGCATGAAGCGACAGCAAAAAGGAGAGCAGTTGCAAAAAGCAATAATCTGGAAAAATTGTTAAGTTTCATAGAATAAGTATGTTAAGATTACTATTATTAACGCTACGTCGCTCTTTCGCGAACGTCATTATACTTGACTAAAATAGAAACCTTAACTGATTCAGGAAGAAACAAACAGTTGATGTTTAGAAGGAATTGATTTGATTATTGTTGAATCAAATGATGATATATATCAATAGTGATTTTTCTCATTGAATTAGCGTCTACATATTTTATTATATGGACAATAGCTGCATTTTTGTGAGTCTTTTATCTGTTCGTAAAAATTACCAACACTGAAAATTTCGGAAATAATTGCCAAAAAAACTGTCGAAAATTCACCTTTAATCCGCTGAAAAATTAATTTATCGCCCTGATAAATTACATTCGGAACAAATGGCTCATTAAACAAATCGTCGAGCTTATAAATTGCAGGGAAAATAGAACCTTGATTTATTGTTCGACTTAAAATGTCGGAATAAATCAACGTTTGAAATATTTCTTTTCGGCGGTCATAATAATTGCGATCTACCAATTGCGTCAAGTCCTTGAAATCGAGCTTCAGGTTACGACCCGTTTTGTAGTCGATAATCCGCAAACCTTCTGTCGTTCGGTCCATTCGGTCGATGATTCCTCCAATGCGAACGTTCAGCTTCTTATCGCCTGAAATAACCTGATAATCTGAGAAATATTCCTTTTCGAGGCTAACTACTTCAAAAGGGGTAAACTGAATATCGTTTTCGAGCAACTGAAGAATGTACTCACGAATGTGCGAAGCAATCAAAATGCTTTGTCCGCTCAATTTAAGGTGCGAAGCCTCTTTCGGAGTCATTTGGTAATATTTTACGGCTACCGACTCCAAAACGACCGCCTCGATCCTACGCTGATCAGCCCGCAACAACTTCAGTGCATGAGCCTCAACCGTTTTGTTCTCAAATGGTCGGTACAGCAATTCGATGGCATAATGGAACAAATTACCAAATAACACCGCGTCAATTTCCTCTTTCAATTCTTCCGTTTCCTTGATTCCGGCAATGTATTTAAAGTAGAACTTCAGTTTACACTCCAGATAAGTGTTAATGGCGCTCGGACTCAGGTTTTTTTCGGAATACCTCGAAATCAATTTTTGAATGTGAGCCTCGCTGGCTTCAATCCGAATCGGCTCATTGGTTGTACCTTTAAAATTAAAACTCAGGTTCAGTTCCTCAATTTCAAATTCCGAATCGTACAAAAGCTGATACAAAAAACGGCTTTTTTCTGAAGACGAAATCCCTTCAGTAATTGAATTATAAACAATTACCGTATTCTCGGTACGCTGAATCAACCGATAAAAATAGTAGGCATACATCGCATCGCGGTCTTCGTAGGTTGGCATTCCAAAACCTTTTCGAAGATGGTAAGGCACGAAGGAATGCCCGGTTGCAATTCGTGGAAGAAACCCTTCGTTGGCCGAAAAAAGTACCAAATTCTGAAAATCGAGTGTCCGTGTTTCGAGCAATCCCATAATCTGTAATCCGGTGAGCGGTTCGCCTTCAAACGGAATGGAAATTCGGCGCAAACTCTGATCGAGCAACCTGAACATGATCTTTACCGGAAAATCAGGAACATTCAATCCGCTCAAAGTATCTTTCAGGCGTTGGATTGCCAAAAAAGCCTGAAACAAATATTCCGATTCCAATTTAACCTGCTCGTCTTCTGCCGGATTAAATTTAAGCGACAACTCTTTCAGAATGTCCAGAAAATAGTCGAGAATGCCAGTCCAATTATCCGAGGCCGAGAAGATTTTTTTCAGGAATGGACTGAAATTCAATTCTTCAGCATCGATGTAAACCTTGTTTTTTTTGTGAACAACAGCCACAAACGATTTAATTTCAGGACTGACCACAAATTGATGATTCAACAACGCGACTACGGGCTTGTAATAAAACACAGGTGATTTTGCCGATTTGCGAATGTTCTTCTGCAAACTGATGAGCTGCGAAATAAAACCGTAAACCGGGGTGTTCACAAACGGATAACCCATCGTGATATTGATGTCGGTAAAGCTTTTGCCCACCGAAGAAATGACCGGAATCAGCAGGTTTTCGTCGGCCAGAACAAAGGCGGTATTATCGAAGCGGTCATTAATCGGAAAACTTTTCAGAGCCTGCGGCAGATTTATCGCCTGTGCCTGAGTAATGTTTCCGGGAACTGAAACCAGCGTAATTTTTCGGGGACTGTCAGGCTCCAAATTTTCAGGAATAAAACCTTTTGGCGCGGGAAACAAAATGCGGTTGGTGCGCAGGAAACGTCCAGCTTCATTTTCAGGATCTTTCAAATAAAAGTCGGCATAATCCCAGAAAAACATAGCCCTGTTTTGGTCATACAGTTTTTTGAAAATCGTTTTTTCGCATTCGTTTAACGCATTAAAACCAACGAAAACATATTTTTTTGCGGTCAAACCAACAATTCTCTGCTCATTCAGGGCTTCGGCCACTTCGCGGTAAATCATTCCGGAATAAGCGATATGCTCCTGCTTCAACGCTTCCCGAAACCGGTGATAAATAGCAGCCAGCTTAATCCAGATCGCAATAAATTTTTCCTTATTGAACGAATGCGGTACTTTATCCAGGTTTCCCCAAAACTCGTCAATAGCCCGTTTCTGTTCCTCAGTCAGGTATTCAAACTGATTTTCGAGCTCTTTCAAATCCGAGATATTCCGGAACAAATCATCGGCATTAAGCAGGTATTTGTCCACATCATCAAAATCGGCCAAAAGAATTTCGCCCCAAAAGAAAAATTCGTCCAATGGCTCCTGATGGCCTGTTTCTCTGGCATAAACCTCCTGAAGTTTCAGAACCAGCGAAACCGGATCGGCCTGCTGCAAGCCTGTCAACGAAGAAATCAATTCGTTGATGGTTATTATTTCAGGCGAAAGGATTGGTTTCTCAATCAACTCATTCAGGTAAGCGGTAAAAAATACGCCTGCTCTCCTACCCGGAAAAACCAGGCAATATTCGCTCATTTCCGAACGATGATTGGTATAGATGTAGTCGGCAACCTGCCTCAGAAATGGGTTCATGCAGAATTATTTCAGTGTAAATCCGGATTAATGAGCCTAAAGGTAGAATTAAATCTTTTCTCTTTGGAGTGAAAAATTCAGGACAATTTTTAATCCAATCATTTTTAGTATTTTGGAGTTTCAAAATTTCACAACATGAAAAATCTAATTCTATTATCTATTATCCTTTGCAGCATGGCATTATCGAATGCCCAAGACCGCGTTACCGGTCTGCCATTTG
>Ga0209319_1002304_pt1 | contig 12355 bp, 15 predicted proteins | sample RifGroE2_FD_184000 | JGI IMG/M metagenome (GOLD analysis project Ga0209319, IMG submission 184000) | Groundwater microbial communities from Rifle, Colorado - Groundwater E2 (SPAdes) (version 2) | ecosystem: Environmental > Aquatic > Deep subsurface > Groundwater | place: Rifle, Colorado, United...
AAGTTTGCATAGATTTTTTAATTTTTTATTTCCTTGCGGAAATGATTATAGTTCTTATAACGGCTTATTTTCGGTTTGTAGCAAATCAGCCGGAATCCCGCTCCCCCACACCTATATCAATAAGTGTTGGAGGTAAATAATTTTACTGCTCATACCCCTCCGCCCTCCGGGCGCCTCCCCTTGTAAAGGTGAGGATGTTTCCCCTCCTTTACAAGGAGGGGTGGCCGACAGGCCGGGGTGGTTGCAGTCGCATGGGGAGAATTCACCTTCCCACGAAACATTCGCATTTGGCCCCTTTAATAAAGGGGCGGCGAGGCGTTAGCCGACGCGGGGATTTAAGGTTAATTGCACAAAAATGTTATTTCTTGTACCGCCTTTTAAATCCCCCTAACCCCCTTTATTAAAGGGGGAAATTACGGATATAGGCGTGGGGGTTATTTTGCCGTTTGGCCGAATCTGGTCCGAAGACCCGATCCAACGCAATGCATTTCGACAAAATTAGCTTGCTGGTTTACCAAAACCTCATAAAAGCTAATTGTCATAAGAACTTTCGACTTTATTAAAAGTAAAACCTCCGCCTCAAGCGGACCGACCCTTTATGATTTTACTCGCCAGTTTTTTTATCCTTAATGGATAAAGCAAAACCGGTCCTGACACCATTTAGCTATTTGCATAGATAAATAGTGACATTGAGTTATATTCCACATGCATGGGGTGAAATAGAATTCAATAGTATAGATGATATTACTTTCTTTTGTGTCATCCCAGCGAATGCTGGGATCCATTTTTAAAACCTTCAAACTTGCCTTCTTGTTTTAATTATTTTTCCAAGGGTGGATTCCAGCATACGCTGGAATGACACAGCACAAAATATTACTTCGTAGTAGTAGCAGTCGTACTAGTCGCAACCGGCATGGTCGTAGTAGGTGTAGTCGGTTTTATTGGCACTGTTACTTCTGTCGGGTTGTTGATTGTTTCAGTGACTTCTTTTAATTTATCAGTCGTCCCATTGTAATCTTTGTTTTCAAATAATTTTTCCGCTTCGGCTAAGCTTCTGGCTACCGGTTCTGTCGGTGCTGAAAGCTGCAAGCTTTGATCGTCTTTTTCTAAAGCTGCACCGACGACTTGTATTTTTTCATCGCTATTGTCAGTAACGTTATCAGGGTTATTGTTATCATTTTTTTCTGGTGCTTTTGCTATCTGAGCACTGTCTGTATTTAATCTTGTTTTAGCTTCGTTAATTTCTCTTTTAAAATTGTCAGTCAAACTGCTGATGTTGCCTGTTTTAGTTTCACTTTCAGGAGCTTCAGTTATTTTGGCCAATTCCTCTGCCCTGTTTCCGGCAAATTGTAAATTCAATTTGGCCTTGGAAGTATTATCAAAAGTTAAAGCTAATTGAGTTTTTTCACTGACAATTTTTGCAATATATAAGGAATCGCCGGGCTTGGTTTCTTTGGCTGCCTTGATGCTTAAAACACTGCCGCCCAAAACAACCACCAAGATTGCCGCAAAGACCATCGCCGGTTTTGAAGCTAACATAGTGATTGATTCTGGCAAGAAGTTATCCAACACCGTCCAAAAACTGACCTTCTTGGAATCATCAGTACTGTTGCCGATCTGAGAAAGCAAAATATCCCGATTGCGATCTTTCCATTCGCTATCAGGCTTTAATGTTTTTAACTTGCTCAATTGTTGTATCAAATCTTTATCGGTCATCTTATTTACTTATTATTCACAACTTTAATTTTTAATTTCCAATTTTTAATTTTTAAATAATTTTTAATTTTTAATGTTTAAAAATTATACATTAAAACATTATTTAAAAATTACAAAATTAAAAATTATTTTTCTTCCCCCATCAACTCTTTCAAAGCATTCAGGGCGCGGAAGGATAAGATTCTTACATTGCCCTTGGATTTGCCAAGAATTTCTGCAATTTCAGTATTGGACAATTCGTCTACGTATTTTAAAACAATTATTTCTCGATATTCATCTTTGAGTTGATTCAGTTTCTCTCTCAGATTCTCCATGTCTGAATCCAGCTCGAACTTCTTTTTCAAATCTTGCTTACTATCCTCAATATCGACTCCCTCGTTCTCCCCTTCAATCGATATTTGATTTTCATTACTGAGCTTTCTGTAATAATCGATGACCGAGTTCCGGGCAATTTTGTAAAGTAATGCCGGCAGGGTCTTTTCGTCGGTAATGCTGTTTTGCTGAACGTAGTTCCAAGTTTTCAAGAAAACAGAAGAAGTCAAATCTTCCGCCTCGACAGGGTCACTTATTTTGAAATAAACAAATCTATATATCTTATCAATATATAAATCGTAGGCTTCAGTAAATGCCTGCTTGTCCTTGCTTTTCAGTTTTGCAAACAGTAGCTTTTCTTTCATCTTTCTAAATATATATACGTGCAATTATTAAAACTGTTACAGTTAATTTTATTTCAAACCACCTCGAATTAAAACAAAAAAGGGTAAATTAATTACCATACTCATTTATTTGCCTTATTTTAGACTAAAATCTAATAAATTACTTAACTTTAATAGGTTATTAGATTCGTGTTTATTCGCTTTTTATAACGTTTTTGTTTTTATTCTAATTCTTGCGGGATTCCACTCGAGCAAGAGAATTATAGATTATTCTATAATTTTTATTAAGAAAATCTTAACACAATTGCTGTAAATAATCAAACATCGACTTAATTTTTAAATTTTGTAATTTTTAAAAATTACAAATTACAAAATTAAAAATTATAAACACTTTTATCATCACGCTCAATACAACTCAAACCAGAATTTACTTAGAAATAGTTTATTTATTCAAGATTAATGAGCCTTGATTTAATTAAAAAAGTATGAGAATATAACATCCAGAAACACGATTTAAGTCCATACCACTCTAGACTTTACAATTGATTAATAATATATTCTAATTTCATTTTGACCACGAAAACTAACTTTTTTTTATAAAATCTAGTTTTTTATTCAAAGAAAAGTCTAAGATTTATTGGACTTAAATTTTATACTCATTGAATTAAGCTTAAGTTAAGTCTACAAAATTGTAGACTTAAGTTGACAAAATGGCTGAAAACTCAAACAATTTAACAGAAGCTGAGATTGAAAATTTGGGAGCTAACCCGATCTGGCTTTCTGTTTCCGAAGCCGCAAAATTTGGCGGCGTAACCGGCAAAACTATCAGAAGAGCAATCCAGGCAAAATCAATAAAATACAAAGTAGTCAAAGACAGATATCTAATAGAACTATCATCTGTAGTTTCATATCTCAACACCTCAATCAAATTAAAAAATAAATTCAACATCTACGGCTTTGGTCAGTATGTAGATAAGTGGGTTGAATAGTTTTGATTCCTTTAATCATTCATTAAATTGACTGTGTTACCCAAGAGTATTAATATTATATCAGATACTATACACTGCTCTTTTTCATAGGAGATCGCCATGAAATGGTTGACAAAAGAAGGTAAGACAATTGCCCATCTCTTTCCAAGAACCCTTCGTTGTCAGTGTGGCAATGTCGGTTGCACCTGTGCTGCAAGCTTGGCGGCAGCTCCCTGGACTGGCCAGGCAAAGCCAAATGAGTACAAGTGAGAAAGTCGTATTTCGCCCCGTGAACTTCATGGGGTTTTTTATTTATTAATTACTCTCTATAGATATTAATAATTTCAATATTAAATAGGGTGAATGAGAATTATAATAAAATTTTTGACAACCCAATATACTTGATATATACTTGATATGTAAACTAATTAACTACATAAACTTTTATGAATAATCCACTTAGTTTTTTTCTTCTACTGGCAAAAGCCGACGCAATTATGACTCGCCGCTTGAGCTGCCATGGCTTAACTTTTGCCGATTTTATGATTTTGTATTACCTCAATGAAGCACCCGAAGGAAAAATGCGCCGGATAGACCTGGCAGAAAGCATCGGCCTTACCGCTTCCAGCATCACCCGCATGCTCATCCCAATGGAAAAAATCGGTCTGATATCACGTGATGTTAATGAGCAGGATGCTCGCGCCCGATATGCCTCTCTCACCCCTGCAGGCAAGAATTTACTTGCCGATGCGACCGATACCATCAATAACAGAATCGAGGACATGATTACTGATCAGCAAAAAAAGAATATTCCAGAGCTAACCAAAACTCTATCTCACATAATACATTAACCTAATAAAAAAACAGCATTCCATTGAAAGCTGTTTTTTGATGGCTAGTCTGCAAAATTATAAATAATATTTTTAAAATCAACTATTCTTCCATTCTTTACTAAAACGCCTTCGTCTTTAAGTAGTTCTGTCTTCTTTCTGGCGCCACAAGCATAGCCTCCCAAATAGCCATCAGAAGCAACTACACGATGACAGGGTACTTTGGGAATATCAGGGTTCTTGTTGAGGGCATTTCCGACAGCTCGTGCTGATTGTGGTCGCTTTACCGCGCAAGCTAAATTTTTATAGGTAGTAACCCTGCCAACCGGAATCTGCCTCAACATTTTAAGTACTTCCGTTTCGAATTCAGTTAACATATACTTAGATAAATAATTTTTAAGAAGAAGATAACATAAAATAAAAAACAGCGCCAATGCGCCAAAAACAAATCATTGTGTGATTTATCCCCTTGCCAAAGTAGCGATAATCAATATACCCGCCGTATTGAGAAAAAAAGAAACTATGAGGAACTGCCAGCGTTTAATTTTACTAAGCCCCATCATGCTTATGCCTATTTCATCGGGAAAAGGCGAGGCAATTATTAGAGCGCCGAAAATTGGCAATAACCAGACGAAATAAGATGAATTTATTATTCTTATAAATAAAGGTTTTTGAAAAAAACTGAACAGCGGTCTTACCTCATCAAAGATTCCGTCACGTAAAAAACTAAAGATCAGGGCATCGCCGACAACCGCACCGATACCTGCAAATACGGCCACTTCCCAAGGATTCAAATTTTGCGCCAGAAAATAGATCACCATAACAGAGGGCGCGACAGTAAAGGTGGAAACAAAAAAAATGCCTACCAGAAACGCTCCAAAATAACCCCATTCTCCAATTTTGGCAATAAATTGTTTAACAAATTCGGTTTCTGCTATAAAATACAATACTAACAAGCTTAAAAATAGCAATAAAGTATTTCTATATTTCCAATTTATGGCCATAATTTTTTATTTTAAATAACATCTAAAATATACCATATAAACCAAATTTAATCACTACAAAAAAACAAGACCATTTATGGTCTTGTTTTAATTTTATATTTCAAATTTTACCTTCTTCCCTTTGTACTGCTTTTTCTTCTATTATCCTTGCGCCCGCCTTGATAAGTTTTTGCAGTAAAACCCCGGCTAGGCCGATCAGCCTCAAAGCCGTCAACCACTCTTATTTCTATTGGCCGCCCCTTGAATCGGGAGGCTCTGAAGCTTCTGGCGATATCATTCTGTCTGGTCTTATCAATGCCAAACACTGTGAAGGTATCGGACATTTTAATCTTGCCGATTTCTGCGCCCTTCAATTCACGCTGGCTATTGATTAGGCCGAACAAGGTTTTTATATCAAGACTGTCTTTTTTGCCGATATTAATACGTACGTTGATAAAATTCTCTTCCGGTTGGCGATCACTTCGTTCTCTTCGCTCCCCTCTACCCTTTTCATTGCTGAACTGACCAGCTGATATTGCCTCCAAATCTTTTGAATCTTTATATAAAGATAGAAAATGATTGAACTCTGCTGAGACAAAACGCGCCAGCAACTCAGAACGAGACATGCCTTTGAATCTTTCCTCAACTGCCGGCAAGAACGGCGCGATTTCCTTTTCATCCACTTCGATGCTTTTCATCTTATCAACTAAGCTAAGTAGCTGCTTTTCACAAATTACTTGTCCTGTCGGCACCGGTTTCTGTTCAAAAGTTTTGCCAGTTTTATATTCAAGCTCTTTTATTTTACGTAATTCCCTGGTGGTTAAAATAGAAATTGACACTCCGCTTTTTTGGGCGCGGCCGGTTCTTCCGCTACGGTGAACATAAGTTTCATTAACATCCGGCAAACTGTAATTAATAACGTGAGTCAAATCGTTAACGTCGATACCGCGAGCTGCGACATCGGTTGCAACTAACAGCTGAATTTTGCGCTGACGGAAACGATCCATAATTAAAGTGCGCATATTTTGTGAAACATCACCATGCAAAGCTTCGGTTGAATAACGGTCCTCTTTAAGTTTGTCCGCTACATCTTGCGTTTCATTTCTGGTACGGCAAAACAAGATGCCATAAATATCCGGCTCGGAATCGACTATGCGACGCAAGGCTTCATATTTTTGTCCTGGTTTAACCAAAAAATATTGGTGAACTACTTTGTCAGCACCCATATTCTTTTTGCCCACGCTGATTTCTTTCGGCTCATCCATATACTTTTTGGCGATACTGTAGATAGTCGCTGACATGGTGGCAGAGAAAAGCAAGGTCTGTTTATCACGAGGCGTCTCAGCCAAAATCGCATCCAGCTCATCTTTAAAACCTAAATCAAGCATTTCATCCGCTTCATCGAGAACGACAAACCGGATGGTTTGTAATTTTAAAATTTTTCTTCGAATTAAATCATGCACGCGACCTGGTGTGCCCACCACGATATTTGCTCCAGCGCGAATTTGCTGAATTTGCAAATCGATTCGAGCTCCGCCATAGACCGTAGCTAAAGTAACGCCGGCAGAGTGTTTGGCAAAATTAGTGATTTCTTTACTAATTTGCAAACATAACTCTCGGGTAGGACAAAGAATAATTGCCTGTAGCTGCTTATTTTTTTCTAATTTTTGTAAAATCGGCAACCCAAAAGCAGCCGTTTTTCCCGTACCGGTTTGCGCCAGACCGATCATATCTTGATCACTTTCCAAAACAAACGGGATCGCCTGTTCTTGAATTGGAGTTGCTTCGATATAGCCAAGCTCCTCTAAACTCTGTTGGATGTGGGTATTTAGACCCAATTCTTTAAATGTTTTCATTTTCTGTTGTTGATAAATTATCTGCCCCCTCTACTTTCTTGAATCTTTTTGGATTATAATCGCCGCTATATCCTTCAAGTTTGATTCTTTTTTCAAAACCTCTGATATTAGCCATGGGATTTACTATAATATCGGCTATTTTCACTTTGGTGCCCAAAGGGATTTCACCATTATTCACATTACAATTAGCTTCGATAATATCTCCTACACGAACCAATTCTTTATAATGCGCAAAAACACCTTCTTCCTTGAATTTCTCCGGTATTCCGCGAAGGTTTAAATTGTCTAGTCTTTCCATGGTAATTTTATTACTTTTAATTATCCCAAAAAGCTACCGACCAAATATAACACATTTTTTATATTTTGTAAAGGATGAGTATTCTTGACAAATTATCATTATTATTTTATAGTTTAAATTCAAAACGACCTTTGTAATTCTGTACAAAAAAAATACAATGTTTTTAAATGAGGGGGGATGTTGAAATGGAAACACTGGATTTGGTAATATACGGTCTCATTGCGTTGATTGCTGTGCTGCTTAAAATTTTAGCACTTCTGAATTCGAGAGATGGGAAGCGTAAAGACCAAGCAGAGACCTAAGACAACAGGATGACTTCGAGTCATCCTTTTTTTATTTATCGACTATACTTTATTTACTATAAAATTTTAATTCTACAACAAAGAGAAGGTTTTCTGTTATCCACCTGATCCTGAACTAAATTCAGAATGACACGAGAAAGGTAGTTTTTAGATTACCGCTCATCAATTCCGTCATCCCCGCGGAGGCGGGGATCCATTTAATCTTGCGTAAAATTATTCAAAAACAACTTTAGATAAAAATCTTTCGATCAATATTCTATCAGCCGGAAATAAATTCAGTTTTAACGCCTCCTCAGGTGAATACCAAGCCCAATCCAAACGTCCTTCTTCATGTGAATCCCTCGCTTCTCCAGAACTAAAATCGGCTTTCATGCCGATTGTTACATAGCTCTTGTTTTTATCTTCACGGTAAAAATCATGAACAGAGACTATGCCAATAATTATACAATCTATCCCTGATTCTTCTTTAACTTCTCGAATTGCACACTCTTTGAGTGTTTCGCCATTTTCCCAATGTCCGCCAGGTACGCCGAACACAGCGTCCCCTTTTCTTGTGTCTTTGCCAATCAAAATTTTGTTGTCCTTTATGACCACAGTTGCCACACCAACAGATGGTCGATTTTGTTCGTTCATAATTTTTTATTTTAAAAAATTAATTACGTTGTCATAAAAGGGCCTGGCGATTTCCCTTGCTTTTTCAGATTTAAAACGGCTGAAATAATAATTTATTTTTTCAATCATCTCCCCTTCCTTGCCCTCATGTTTAGCAAGCATCGCCCAACGCATCGCTTTTTCTTCAAAATAAGCAAGACAATCGGCATCGCAAAGAATGTCCTGCTCTTCATCCCCTCCTACTTCATGGTAAGCGATCAAATTTTTAACTTTTTGTATTAAATATTCTGGCGCATCTTCATTTTTTAAAAATTTCTCAACTTCAAACGCACTCAAATCTTGATGCTTACGTATAAAATCTGGATCAAGTGATCCCCTTTTCCAATCACCATTGAAGGCACGATCAATGTCATGGGCAAAACCGGCAATCAACAATGCCTCATCGGCATCCGGCTTCAATTCCTTGATCCAATGCACCGTCCTCTGCGCATGAAAAACATCAGTCGGCTTATTGGCTTTTGTAAACGCATCAGTCACAAATTGTTCAATTTTTTGATATAGGTTCATATTTTTAAAATTTTGTGTTATTCATTCTCAGGCAACAAACCTTTCTCCACTGGATCCCCGCATACGCGAGGATGACGGAAAGGTATTGTGTCATTCCTGCACCCGACTGCTGTCGAGCATAAACTCCGGCAGCCTGCCTGCCGGCAGACAGGGAATCCAGAAAAATCAAGAAGTTATTGCTAGAATAATTGTTTATTATTATTAAACCTTTCTACCACTGGATCCCCGCATTCGCGAGGATGACACAAAAAAATATATTTTTTATTCCCTCTTAATAAATAGTTTTACCCCTATCCTAATAACTCCCTCAAATCCTCCGCATAAGAAATTCTTTCCTCCGGCTCTGAAACACGAGCATTGTTGATATTCTCATACAATTTATCTCCGATAAAGGTGGGAATGATATGCAAATGGTAATGGAAAGCATGCTGATCTGCTGCCGGCTCATTATTTTGCAAAATCTTTATACCATCGCAATTTCTTGCCTTCTTGACGGCAATCGCTATTCTTTTAGACACGACCATCAAATGGCTAACAATCTCATCCGGCATATCATAAAAATTTTCGAAATGATCATTAGGAACGACAATCGGGTAGCCGGGGTTATTCTTGATAAACTTGGTACCGATAAAAGCGGTTACCAGTTCATCTCGATAAACGATATCAGCTTGCTTTATCCAAGTATCTTCATTTTCAACTCCCTTTGCCCCTAAACAGATCGGGCAAATATAATTTTCTGGTGCGTGATTATACATATTCTTATATATCAAATTCATGAATAGAAGCATTTTGCGTATGTTCAACTTCTATTTCTGAATATAATAAATGAGCCATTTTTAAGATTCCATTATGGGCAACTATCAACACTTTTTGATCGGAATAATCTTTTTTTAAATCTGCAATAAATTTAGAAAATCTTATTTTAACATCTTCAGAGGATTCTCCGCCATATGGCCGATAATCATAACTGTTATAATATTGTTCTTTTTTAAAACCTGGTACTCTTTTACTTATCTCAGGAATCATTTCATCCCAAGATTGTCCAGAAAGACTGCCAAAATCAGCTTCCATTAACTCATCTTTAACTACAATTGGCGCTTTTATTTTTTCAGCCAAAATTTCTGCTGATTGAACAGCACGATTCAGCGGTGAGGTGAAAATTGTATCAAAATCAGTATTGATAGTTTCAGACAGGCTGGTAATTTGTGCCCTTCCTTCTTGATTCAAGCCATCATTAATCCTCTGCCCAGATCGCTTTCTATTCTTGTTTGTTTCCGTTTCCCCATGCCTAACAATATAAATTTTCATAATGTTAAAATTTTAATTCTTTATAATCATGGAGCTTGATGCCATGTTTTGCGTAAATATTTATCAAACCAAAATGGCCGTTTTCTTTTTCTTCCAAGCCCAATAATTTCATCCCTCTCTTCACTTCATCTTCGCTCTGCCCTTCTATCTCTAAAAACGGCGGAATGTTCGGCCAATAATCAATATCGAATTCCAAGTCATTCAAATAAAACTGCTTGCGTTTATTTTCTTGATAATACTGCCCAGTGAAACAGCTTAGCTTGCTTAATAAAGCAGCGGCTTTGTCAAAATCATCAATCGCCAGTTCTATCTCCTCCGTGCCAGTCATGCTTACATCTTTTTTGCACTTATACGTCATGTCCACCTTATCACCGGCTTGACGGACCCTTATCCACTCTCCCAGCCCCAGCTGTTCAGAATTCAGGCAGGCAATATCAAAAATCCAACGTTTTTGGAATACTTCATCCTTTTCCTCTGCACCCAAAACACGGAGTTTATCGATTATCTCCTCCGGATTTATATCCAATATTTGTGTTTCAAATTCGATGGGCATAAAATTAATTAAAATTTATCATCCCTAAACTTTACGCCATACTTTTTTACATATAAATCAACTTTTCTTGTTTTTACAACAACTGGAAAAGGAATACAAATTGTTTCGGCATCATTTGTCTTAGTATCATAGATTGCAAATCCAACTTTGGCATTTTTATGACCAGAAATCTCCAGGATTAAGAACTAAACATTTGCCGATCATTTCTTTATTTATATTATGATCATGACCATAAAAAATAGCATCAAAATCGCCAGATTTTGCCATTGATTTGACAATATCATGATAGTGGGAAATAAATATTTTTCTGCCATTAAATTCAACAACATCATAAATATTATTCTTAACCGATAAATTACTGCCTTTTGAAAGAGAAGTTTTCATAATTGACCCCTTTGCTCCATCATTGTTTCCCCAAATTGCGTGCACAGGAATATCAAAGGCTGCAAGGAGCTTGGCAATTCCATTACAACAAAAATCGCCTAAAAAGATAATTTGTTTAACTTTTTTTCTTTTGGCTATGTTTAAAGCTCCTACAAGGTTATTAAAATTATCGTGAACATCTGCCATGATCGCAATTTTCATAGTTTTTAATTAATTATTATCTTCAAGCATTTTTATTGCCTCCAATATCCAACTAGCTCTCAATTTATCAGCCATGCTTTTTATTTCTTCAAAAGCAAACCATTGAACATCTAAAATCTCATCTTCGGGAAAGTTTATTTCCCCACCAATTATTTTTGCTTCAAAAGCATGCATAACAGGGTCAGTGGCCAAATTTTGAAAAATATCTAATTTTCTAATCAATTCAACGTCAAAACCCGATTCTTCCTTTGCTTCTTTGATTGCAGTGTGCTCAATTGTATCACCTACATCAACTCTGCCGGCAGGCAAATTCCACAGGCCATAGGCCTTTGGCTGTTTTTCTTGGACTAACAGATATTTATTATTTTGTTTTATTACAACGCCAGCAACCACATTGGCAAAAACAACTTCATTTTCCATATGTTTTTTAATATCAAACTAATTGTTATATTAAATTGTAGATTGAAACCCACGTTAATACCAGTCAACCCTGGATCCCGGATCAAGTCCGGGATGACACAAGGGTTTCTGGTGCAAAACATTGTCTTTGTGTCATTCCTGCACCCGACTACAATCGAGCATAAACTCCGGCAGGAATCCAGAAAAATTTAGTGTGTACTCACAAAGGAACTAAATTATATTTTATCTATCCAATTCATGAAAATCGTTTTTATTTCTTTCAAGTGCTCTGCTTCCCTGAAAGTATGTTCTGCACCCTCTATGACATGCAGCTCTTTTTTGCTTGGCAATCTGTCAAATAAAATTTGTTGATGTTTGAGCGGTGTAACATCATCATTTTCCCCCACAATCATTAAAATCGGCATCACCAATTTATCCGCATCCTTCAATAAGTCATGTTTCAACTTATCTTCGTAATATGCATATTTTAACTTTCTAATAAATCCCGGCCTTGAAACACTAGGCCTAATTCGATAACCTGTTTCTTTCCAATTTCTCACCTCTTCTTCGGTATAAAATTCGTTGATCAAACTATTAGAGACTACCGTCGAAATTGGAGCCAAAGCCTTTACTTCTTTAGGGTATTTTTCAGCATAGAGTGAAGTACACATACCGCCGACACTGTGTCCGCACAAAACAAATGGCTCTTGATACCAAGATTC
>Ga0209319_1002307_pt1 | contig 12344 bp, 20 predicted proteins | sample RifGroE2_FD_184000 | JGI IMG/M metagenome (GOLD analysis project Ga0209319, IMG submission 184000) | Groundwater microbial communities from Rifle, Colorado - Groundwater E2 (SPAdes) (version 2) | ecosystem: Environmental > Aquatic > Deep subsurface > Groundwater | place: Rifle, Colorado, United...
TTGGATAGATTAAGCATTTGTCCATAATGTTCGTTAAGAGTTGGTTGTGGGTAGTTCATATACCCTCCAGCATATCGCAATTAAATTTGTTTTTCCATTACCCACAGAATTCTTCTAAGAACCAAAATAATAATACTAGAAGGAATTGCTACAAGTGGTAAAACTTCCGTAAAAAACAAACTCGCAGATGCCTTTGTTGAAAAAGGAATAAATTTCTCCATTATCGAAGAAGATGAAACTTTAATGCCAATTTTGCATAATACTGATAAACAAGTGAGCATAGATCTGCTTAAAAAAGTCATCGACAAGGCATTAAAAGCGAAAAAAGATTTCATCATCTTCGACAGGCTCTTTTTTACTCACATATTCAGAACTAAAAGCTCAATCGAAGATTTTAGAGAAATTGAGAATCTGATCAAAGATCAATCTTTTCTGGCTTTCCTTAAAATTGATGAAGAAAATATTCCTGAAAGAGTTGTGTATGCTCGCCAGCACAGAGATAAAAGTTGGAATGAATATGTGAGTAAAAAAGGAAGCGATGAAGAAATTTATCAATATTATATAAATCAACAAAGGCTTCTGCTCGATCTTCTCAAAGAGACATCATTAAAATATAAAGTGTACGATACTACAAATCTGAATTTTGCAGACATTTCGAAAGATATATCACAAACTCTTTTTGAAGACCGTTAATAAGAGCTTACATCGCCTAACCAATGGATAACCGGTTCACTCACTCCATTACGTTCCGTTCGTTCTCCCAAATTTGGTGGCGGTATGTCGCTCCGCTCCAAATTATACCGCCACCAAACTTCGGTTATTCATGGATGTTATGTGAAATAAATTATTATATTTTTGTTTTTTTGTGACCAGTAATTGACGAAGGGGGACGAATGCGACGAATATATGTTAAAAAAATTTTAAATTTCCTATGAAACTATTAGAGATAACAGACAATGAAATTGTAACAATGGATGACTACCCTATCCACGATTTGCAGACAGGCGTGAGCGATGGGGTGATTTTAAAATTGTATTTTAGAATTTTTCAAAAACATTGCGCTAATATTGTTGCAAGAACAATAGTTTTGCCCAAAGAATTGGTAGCGTCTGCTTTTGATAAAAAAATTAAGAAAAAATTTGATGAATTTGAAAAAAATCACCCGCAAGTTAAATATTTCGCACTGGACGGCAATCATCGAACTACCGCCGCATCGCTTACAAAATCTAAAATTCCAGTCATGCTTTTTGAAAATGATCAGGACTGTAAAGATGTTCAAAAAATGAATGATAGCGCGGAAGTTTTTAGACCATACACGAATAATTCCATTGATGAGTGCGTTCTGGAATTAAAAGATCATTTTTTGAAAGTGGAACAATTCTATACCGTTGCGGAAAAAACTAAGAGAATGGTTGAAGATATGTCGGTAGAAATGCCGCAGTATATGAGAGATAGCTTTAACCGAAAATAGGATATAAAATTTTAGATTTTGTAAACAAATTCGCCCCCCCCCTGATTGAACGGCGAACGAAAAAAACAAAAATATAATAATTTACATCACTTAACAGCGTGTATGCGGTTCCGCTTCGCTCCACCCATATTACTGACGCAACATCAGATACTCGGATACGTTCTGCGAAATACACCTGCCCCTTATCAAAGAAAAATATGACCACTATTGAAGAATTAAAAAACGAAATTGACAAAATCAAAGAACGTAATGCTCGTGTAGAACGAGATAAGGCATGGGAAACTTCGTTGACAAGAAAATTGCTTATCCTCGTTCTGACTTATTTTGTTGTAATCATATTTTTCTTTGTTACCAAATTGCCCAATCCATTTGTAAACGCGCTTGTTCCCACTCTCGGCTTTTTTCTTTCAACACTAACCGTTCCTTGGATAAAGGCATTTTGGATAAAGCGGAAAAAGTAGGGGCAAGTGTTTTCCTTTATACTTGATTGTGTGTTTTTTAATAAAAAATGAATTCGATTTTACGACTACGATTAAAAAATACTTTATTAAATTAACAAAAAAGAGAGTATGAAAAAAATTATCGTTACCGGTGCTACTGGTCAAATTGGTTCAGAATTGGTAGTGGAATTAAGAAAAAGATATGGCGAGCAACAGATTATAGCCGTTGGTCATTCCCAGCCGATAACCGGAGAATTAGCTACCGGTCCTTTTGAAATTGTTGATGTGACTGATAAAATTGCCTTGAACGAATTAGTAAAAAAACATCAGCCGGATGCTGTTTTTCATTTGGTGGGAATTTTATCTGCTTCCGGCGAAAAAAATCCGGAATTAGCTTGGAAGGTTAATATGGGCGGTTTGAAAAATATCCTGGATATTGCACGTGAGTGTGGTGTAAAAAAAGTTTTTTGGCCAAGTTCAATTGCCGCTTTTGGTCCAACCACTCCGCGTGATAATACTCCACAACATACTGTTTTAGAACCGACCACCATTTACGGCGTGACTAAAGTTGCCGGCGAACTTTTGTGCCAATATTATTGGAAAAAGTATGGCCTCGATGTTAGAAGTTTGCGTTATCCAGGTTTAATTAGCTATAAAACACCACCGGGAGGAGGAACAACTGATTACGCCGTAGCGATTTATTTTGAAGCGATAAAAAACAAAACATACGATTGTTTTGTCGGACCAGAGACGGTTTTGCCAATGATGTATATGCCCGACGCCGTTCGAGCCACTATTGAATTAATGGAAGCACCGGTTGAAAATATTAAAATTAGAACCAGTTATAACTTAGCGGCTATGAGCTTTTCCGCTAAAGAGCTAACTCAAGCGGTTGTCAATCATATTCCCGACTTTACTTGTACTTATCATCCAGACGACCGGCAAAAAATTGCTGATTCGTGGCCACGATCAATTGATGATAGTTCAGCCAGAACAGACTGGAATTGGAATCAGATCTTTGATTTGGAAAAAATGACAGAGGATATGCTTAATAATATTAAATAAAAAAAGTTTTATAATAAAAGGTTCTTCAGACTTTCCTGTGGGTAAGCCTCTGAGGTAAAATAGATGGGAATGAATACCCAATCAATTATCTCCACCTATTATAACCAATCATTAGGTTTAACAGAACCTTGGAAAGTCGAAGACGTTAAACTTGATACAAAACATTTAAAAGTGGATATCTTGGTGGTTTGGCCAGCTGGTGAAAAAACACTTGGTCTTTACCCATAAGAAAGTCTGAAGAACCACTAATTTAAGCTAACTAATTTTAAGCTTGAGATCACAATTTGTGATCTCAAGCTGTGATTTCAAAAAATATTAAAATAAAAATTGGTCCCCCCGGCTTTCCTGTGAGTAAAAACTACCCGTCATTGCGAGCCCGGCGCCGTGCCCGCCGAAGCCCGGCGAAGGCAGGAAGCAATCTTCTAGTATTCTTGTTTTATAACCAAAAACTCGACTATTCATGAAAACTCGAGGAGATTGCTTCGCCGGGCTCGCAACGACGACGGTTGGGAAGATTGTCTTACCCACAAGAAAGTCTGAGGAACCTAATAAAAAGAACCTCTTTTATAGAGGAGAAATAAAGTTGTTTTCTCCTCTTCGCTTCGAAAATGTGTAAAGTTTAATTTTATTTTTTATGCAATTTAAAGACCTTCAACAAGGTGTTGTGAATAATGCCCTAAGTTACGGCCAAAAATACCAAATCGCCATCGACGAGGATTTTGCTTTGCTAAAATTAATCGAAGAAGTTGGTGAATTTGCCCAAGCGGTTTTGATTCACCGAAAAAAGAGCCGGCCGGAAAAGCATGTTTCCGAAGAAGTCTCCAGAGGGGAATTAGCCAAGGAGTTGGCCGATGTTGTCGGTATGACCATGGTTAATGCTCATTTGTTTGGTATTGATTTGGAAGAAGCTCTTAATAAGAAATGGCTTAGTCAAGAAAAAAAGTAAAATTTGTTAAGAAAAAATTATGGTCGAAATTTTCAAACTTATTGGAGTGTTGGGTTTAATTCTGATTTCTGTTGGTATAATCATCAAAAAGAGAAGAGCTCAAGACGTTTGTTACATCATTGGCGGAACTTGCATTGGTATTTATAGTTTTTATCTCGGTGATTTGATTTTTATATTTTTACAAGCAATTTTTGTTTTAGCGGCTGTTTATGATTTGATTAGGCATCATTAAAACTATTGGAAAAAGTTTCAATTTATTTTTTTTCTCTTTCCATATGTAAAAACCTTACATGCACCTAAAGGTTTTTTTGAAAACAAAAAAGATTATCCTGGTAATCAAGGTAATCTTTTTAAATTTGGTTTAGATAATTTAAATTGTTTTTCCTTTAATCAACGCCGCAATCGCAAATAAAAGTGTTCCTGTCAAAACAATCGTTGCCCCGGACGGCAGATCAAAGTAGAACGAAGTCAATAAACCAATTAAAATTGTCAGTTCGGCGATAATGACTGAAAGAGTGAAATATTGTTTGAAATTTTTGGCCAACAAACGGCTGGTGGCCGGGGGTAGAATCAAAAGGGCTGAGACCAGAACAATACCAAGAACTTTGACGCCGAGTACGGTAGCTAGAGCGAGAGAGATGTAGAGAATCAGGGTGTGGAGAGAAACTTTGACGCCGCTGACCTCGGCGGCTTCTTCGGTGAGTGACATAAAAGTCAGTTGGCGTTTAAAAAAGAAAAGCCAACCAAGAATGACTGTGCTCAAGCCGGCGGTGATCCAAAGATCAGAAACCTGAATCGAAAGAATACTGCCAAACAAATACGAAACCAAATCCGGTTGATAGCCCGGCGTAAAGCGCATCAAAATAACTCCAAGAGCCATGCTGGAAGTGAAGAGGATCCCGATCAAACTATCGGTTGGTAATTTGGATTTTTTTTCCAGCCAAAAAATTATCATGGCTACTAATAGTGCCCAAACCAAACCCACAGGCAGTGGTGCCAATCCAGCCAATAAAGCAATGGCAATACCGGCCAGCGAGGCGTGAGCAATTCCATCACCAAAAAAAGCCATCCGTCGAAGCATGACGAAAACGCCAAGACAAGCTAAAAGTAGCCCGAGCATTAGTCCGGCCAGAATAGTGCGTTGAAGGAAGGGGAAAGAGAGGAGTTCGAGGAGAGGCATAGTGGGGGTGGAGCGATTGAGTTATTAAGTTGTTGAGTTGTTTTGGGTTAGGTGAGTTCCTTTGTTCGTTTACTAAATTACTTAATAACTCAATCACTTAGCCACTAAACCTATCAACGCCGATGTTCCCGATGGTGTAACAAATGTTTTGAGCCAAACAAACCGGTCAGCGACTCATCGGTTAGAACTTTTTTTGGTGGGCCGTCGCAGATGATTTTTTTGTTGAAACAAAAAACTCGGTCGGCCACGCAGGCAATGGCTACGATATCGTGCGAGACCATTAAAATCGTGGTGCCATGATCGTCTTTCAGATGTTCAATGACTTCGTGGATGGCATTTTCACCGGCCATATCGATTCCGGCCATGGGTTCATCTAAAAATAAAACCGCGGGATCGTGAAGCAAGGCTTGGGCGATTAAAACTCGCTGAAGTTGGCCACCGGATAAACTGCCAATTTTTCTTTCCAATACCAAGGGAGTCAAACCGACTTCTTTTATTGAAGTCACAATTCGATGAGCCGAACATTGGCGGCCGAGAGACAGGCGTAAAAATTCTTCCACGATAATCGGGAAGTCGCGATCAAAAGTAAAACGCTGCGGCACGTAGCCGACACTGTGGCGGACTTTATGTAAAGGCGCACCGAGGATTGAGACCTGACCTTCGATTGGCAGTAATCCAAGTACAGCCTTAAGTAAAGTTGTTTTACCGGAACCGTTTGGACCGACGATGGCCGTGACAGTTCCTGGATCGATGGAAAAAGAAACATTGTCAACAACTTTTTTGTCACCGTAATTAACCGATAAGTTTTCGACAAATATCGCCGACTGCGAATTATTTGTTGTTTTGGAGTGTGGAGACATTGGTTTTTATTAGATTAATATAAGAGTCGTAAGGTGCTTGTCCGCCAACCGGATCAAGAATTCGAAGTTCGATGTTGTAATCGGCGGCGAAATTTTTGACGCTGTTGACGCTCATTTGCGGTTCGTAATAAACCGTGGTCACACCGTGGTTTTGAATTTCGGAAATCAAGTCGATTAAATATTGTGCAGTTGGTTCACGGCCGGCAGTTGGTTCAAAAGTTCCGGCGATGTTTAAACCATACTCGTCACTAAAATAATACCACGCGTCGTGAAAAGTGACGATGTTTTTGTTGGGGAGATCTTTTAGCTCGGTGCGAATCTCGCTGTCGAGTTCATCAAGTTTGGTCGAGTAGTTCACAAGATTGGTGGTAAAAGTTTCGGCTTGATCGGGGAAACGAATCGAAAGATCAGCGGCGATGTTTTCGGCGATAATTTTAGCGTTGTGAACCGTCAACCAATAGTGTGGGTCAACCGCATCGCCCTCGTCTTCGTCGTGCGAAGGCATGGTGGCAATACCCTGATCAACCGTAATAACTTCTGCTCCGGCGTTTTCGGCCAGCGGCGCCGCCCAGTCGTCGAGGTTGCGGCCGATTTGGTAAACGGCTTGGGTGCCTTGGAGTTTTAGGGCCAAAGAAGGTGAAGGTTCAAAAGAATGCGGACTGGCGCCGGCCGGTAAAATCAAAACAACCTCAATTTGATCGCCGGCGATGTTTTTAACAATATCGTAGAGAGGAAAAATGGTAGCTGCGACCTTGATTTCGTCAGCAGGGTCTTTTTGGGTTTTTGGCAGAACAAAAATTGCCGTCACTAGAGATCCCGAGATTAATAAAAGGACGATAAAAAATATTAGTGACCGTAGGTGATTTATTTGTTGCATAATTCGCAGAGATTAAAGAATTCTAAGTTATGATTTTTTTTGATGTTTTTAAGAGGGCAGGGAACACAGCAGATAGTTTTGCATTTTGGACAAACACAATGGGCATGATGCGTCCGGCCGGCTAATTCATAAGCGGTTTCGCTCTCGTGAGAGTGAATCGCTTGAATAACTTCATTTTTTTCAAAAGTTCGGAGATTGCGAAAAACCGTGGCTCGATTAACTCCACACAGACGTTGATTGATTTGTCCGGCTGTCCAGGCTCGTTTTTCCAAAAATAACTCCAAGATTTTTTCTCGAGCCGAAGTTTGTTTTAAGCCACGTTCGCGGATTTTTTCTTGAATCATAGCCCTTACATTATGCGACAAGAGTCGCATTTGTGTCAAGTCTTATTATCAGTGCCCAAAGCCTCTTAAGCCTTTCTAGCCCCTCCAACCTTTCAAGCCTCCCCACAAAACATTGACAAGAAACACAAAAAACGGTACTCTAATAACGCTTAATTCCTTGTGGGAATTTGGAATTTAAAATTTATAATCTTCAATTAGTATGGGCATGAGAAAAAAAGTCCGCACCAAATGGAAGGCGGACCGCAAAGTTAACGCTAAAAAAATTCGCAAAGCCAAGGCCATTCGTTTGGTCAAAGCCAAATAAAACAAAAAGGCCACGGAAATCCGTGGTCTTTTTGTTTGCTCACTTAAAAGCGAGGCTTGCGCTTGCGATTGCACTCGCGGCAGTAAATACGGCCGTAGGTACCATCTTCTTTGACGGTAGGCTGAAACGGCAATTCGGTAATTGCAGTTCCGCAATCGGTGCAGGTAAGGTTCAAAGCCGAGACGTCGATCATCTGGCGTGGACCTCTATTGAAGTTGTCCATAATTGGTTGATTGGAAGCTTCGTGAATTAGATCGTTCGCCGTGGTTTCCCGTGGCGGGACGTTTGTAGTATCTTGGTTGAAGCGAACGACCTTTTTGTTGCGCCTAACATGGGATAACTGGTTATAGTATAGCACAAACCGGCTTTTTTGTCAATGGCCAGCCCGGTTATTTCCATAAAATATTGGGTTTTTATCAAAAATTTTAGACGTTTAAAAAAAGAGCCGGCCATTAAAGTTGCGGCTCAAGATGTTTGCGAGCGCTTATCTTAAGTAAAATAGTGATAGAGTCCTCGCGTTTTGGTGGTCGGCAGAAGATAAGGTTGATTAGCCATTTTTTGATGGTGAGCGGACCCCAACAGAAGGCTTCGACGAGTTGGTTTTCGGCGACATATATCAACCTTCCGCTTTCGGGATCGAAACAAATAGAGAATCTAGGCGCTGATATTTGACCCAATATGTCATAAGTCCAGGAGTGACAGAACCTGAGCAACCCTTTACCAACCAGATTACGTAGAGATCAACACACTTAGGTTCTGTTCCAAAGAATTTTTTGCCGGTACGTCGCCCTTTGTTTTTTTTTGGTCTATGCGGACGCCGTCAAATTCGTTGGCATACCCCACAAACGACCCGCCACTTTTCGAAGAAGAAGTCGCTCTTAATAATTAAGGCCATCCCAAACTCAATGATCACCCGTGTGGTCTCTTCCATATTTTTCCGTTTGGTGATTCGTCAAATCGTGGCGTTGATTTCCATAGACGAAGGAAAGGTCGTTTTTTTTATCCTTTTTTAGGCGGAACCTTAATTTATCAGAAAAGTTGGTAATTACCAAGGCTGGTTTAGTTTGATAAATCGTCGAAAAAATAACAATCTGCTATAATAGGGACGTATGTTTTCTACCAATTTGTTTTTTGCCATAAATTTTTTGAGTCCGGATTTTTTGATTTTCTTTATTTTTGGTGCTTTGGCGGTTTTTACTTTCTGGCTCAGAAAAAAACCTCAGCATAAATTGATTGTTTGGCTTTTGTTTTTACTCGAGGCAACTTTTGTTTGGAAACTTTTGGCAGAGATTTTCTTCCCTCTTTCACATTTGGTAACCGAGCAGTACTTGCTTTGGTCGGTAGTTTTTATTACTCATCGTTGGTTGGTTTTGTTACCAATACCGTTTCTTTTGGCCACGGCCATCGTAATTCTTTTGGTTTATCACGATAAGATCTCCGACCATCACGCCCGGGAATATCGTCGCTGTTTTTCTCTACTGATGGTTTCTTCGTTTGTTTTATTTCTCCTTTCTTTTGGGGAATCTCTTTTCTAAATTTTTTTCTATGTGGTTTTTTACTCGCCGTAGAATTCATGAATCCTTGTCCTTAGCCGCGGTTTTATCGGCAGCTATTTCTTTACATGCCTTGTGGATAGTCAATTTGTTAATTGGCCGTTATCCCGATTTGACGGTTTATTTTGATTTGGCATCCGGGCTCGGAATAATTTGCGGGTTGTATTTGTTTGGCTTGGTGGTCTTTTTTTTCAGCCTGGGAACGATCGCGGTTTTTTATAAAGACAAAGATTGTTCGCATCACCGCCTGAATGTTTTTTTGTTTCTTTTGGTTAGTTTGATAATTTACGTGATCATGACCGTGCCGGTGGTTTATGAATTGCTGGTATGAAGAAAAAAGTTTTTCGGTTTAAAACCTTGAAACAATTTTCCGAACAGGCTCGACTTTTGAGTTTTGTTGGCAGGGGTGGCGGAGATGGTGTTTGGGTGGGGTTAAAAGCCAGTGGACCAGCTAGATCTCGACAAAGATTTTCTTTGGCCTTGTCTAGATTGGTTTTGAAGAAGATGTTGGAGGTAAAAAGAGACGAGGATTTAATCAAGGCTAAATTGACCAAATTAGGAGTGATTGAATTTTTGAAATTAGAATTGGTTTTGGCAGAGGAGCTGCCTAAAGGTTTTATTTGTTTGGTAGTGTTTGATATTCCAGAGAAATTTTCCGCGCTTAGAAATTTAGTCAGATGGTTTTTAAAAGAAAATTGTTTTTTTCCACTTCAAAAGAGTGTTTGGATTTCACCTTTTGATATGACGGAAATTTTAAAAAGATTATTTAAAATTTGGGAGATTGAGAAATGGGTAAGGGTGTATGTGATTTGCGAGGATGGGATTCCTAAGGGTTGTGGTGTGAATAGGGAATGGAAAGAGATTATATCAAGATAACTAACGATCGCATCTATTTTGATATAAGAGAGGAATTTTTTAAAAAAACTTAGTAAAAATAAAAAAATATCAAAATAGATGCGATCGTACGTGTTTTTGATATTTTTCGTCTTTTCCTAAAATATTTCCATTTTTCTCTTTCTTCTTTCTCTCCTTATTATTCTTCCAAAAACTCATTTTTTCTGCTACAGTCAAAATATATGCAATTTTCTATCAGAAAAGGTGAATTAGTCAAAGCCGAGGCTGATCTCTTGGTCCTTAATTTATTCGAAGGAACCAAAGAACTCCAAGGCGCCTCTGGCGATGTTGATAAAGCTCTCAACGGCTTATTGTCCGAAATTATAAAAGAAGAAAAGTTCGAAGCCACCCCGGGCTCCAGTCTTTTAATTCGACCGCACGATTTTTGCGGTTGTAAAAAAGTTTTACTGGTTGGCCTCGGAAAGCCTGAAGAATTTTCCGAAGAAATTGTTCGTCAAGCCGCCGCGGTTAGTGCCAGTGAAGCCAAGAGACTTCAAATCAAACACTTGATCTCGATTTTGCACGGCGCCGGAAACGGAAAATTGCCGGCCAAGATTTGCGCCAAAGCCATTGCCGAAGGCACGGCTTTGGCGACTTACGAATATTCCAAACACAAAAGCGAAAAAAAGAAAAAACAAGAGCTGGAAGTTTTTGAAATCGTTTCTCATAACCCGGTTCATGTCCGCGAAGCCAAGAAGGGAATCGAGCTCGGCGAGATTTATTCTCGAGCAACAATTTTGGCTCGCGATTTGGTTAACGAACCGGCTTCGTACATGCGTCCAGCGGATTTGGTCGATGCCGCCAAAAAAGTCGTAGCCGACAATCGTGGTGCCCTGCGCATAAAAATCTACGATCGCGCCGCTTTACAACGAATGGGTGCCGGCGGAATTCTGTCTGTGGCTCGCGGTTCGGATTATTCGCCATTTATGGTGCACCTGGTTTATTTGCCCAAGAAAAAAACTAAAAAGAAAATTGCTCTGGTTGGCAAGGCTTTGACTTATGACTCCGGCGGCATCTCGCTTAAGTCTTCCGAGCACCTGGTTAACATGAAGTGTGATATGGCTGGCGCGGCCGCGGTCATCGGTGTTTTTTCGGCCTTGGCCGAACTCGGAATCAAACATGAAGTTCATGGAATTTTTGCGGCTTGTGAAAATATGCCTTCGGGTAGAGCTTTGGTTCCAGGCGATGTTATTAAAGTCATGAACAAAAAAACTATCGAGGTTTTGAATACCGATGCCGAGGGTCGTTTGACTTTGGCCGACACCCTGACTTTTGCCAAACGCCAAAAACCGGATTTTATGATCGATGTCGCTACCTTGACTGGTGCCTGCATGATCGCACTTGGCGAAGAGATTGCTGGAGTTATGTCTAATCGTTCAGGGCTGGCCCAAGAAATTTTGTCAGCCGCAAAAATTGCTGGTGAAAAACTTTGGGAACTGCCGCTTGAGAAAAATTACAAACAACTTTTAAAATCCGAAATTGCCGATCTCAAAAATATCGGCGGCAAATATGGTGGCACACTAACCGCCGGTCTCTTCCTTCAAGAATTTGTCGGTGAAGTCCCTTGGGCACACCTCGACATCGCCGGTCCAGCCTTTGCCGAAAAGCCGTTGAATATTTACACAAAATACGGTGGAACAGGATTTGGGGTGAGGACATTGTTGGAGATTGTTGGAAAGTAAAACATGATATGAATTCCGTTTTATCTATTGCTGCTCTTGTTGTTTCTGCCATTGCGTTAGTGTTTACTTTTTTAAAAGATTTTATTATCCCATTTTTTTGTAAACCAAAATTTGATTTTGAATATAAAGAAAAACCACCTTTTAGAAGAGAAAATTTACGAATTAATAGGACTGAAAACAAAGGGACTTTTCTTAGATTTCTTGTTAAGAATATTGGAAAAAAACCAGCAATTAATTGCAGGTGTCAAATTCTTAAAGTGAAAAAAGACGGTAAGAATTATGGTGACTATCAAGGTTTTCCGTTAAAATGGGCTGGTAGACCAGAATATATAATCAATCAGGCGAGTGGAGAAAGATTAAATTTAGCACAAGGCGAAATAGAATTTATTGATTTAGCGGCTACGAGAGATGACAGAAAAGGTTGTATTGTTTTGCAAAAGTATCACGATGTTGATATTGGAATAAAAGAAGAGGTTACTTTTGGAAGATATGAAATTTTATTAATTTTTAGTGGGGATAATTTTAAACCCTACAAATTATTGTTTGAAATTGAAAAGGATGATTCGTTAGACATCAATGGTGTTAAATTAAAATTACTAAATTATTGTCAGTAGTTTTTTTGTATTTAAAAAACCGCTCAACCGAGAGGTGCGAGAGAATCGTGCCTTTTTGGTTTGAGACGGTGGAGAGGCGGCTAGTGGTCACGATTTCGAGAGTTGATGATCTCA
>Ga0209319_1002309_pt1 | contig 12332 bp, 13 predicted proteins | sample RifGroE2_FD_184000 | JGI IMG/M metagenome (GOLD analysis project Ga0209319, IMG submission 184000) | Groundwater microbial communities from Rifle, Colorado - Groundwater E2 (SPAdes) (version 2) | ecosystem: Environmental > Aquatic > Deep subsurface > Groundwater | place: Rifle, Colorado, United...
CTAAGAAAGTAAAAAGTTTTATATTAAATGGAAACGCAACAAAGAAACAAATAAGAGAAGAAATTAAAAAGAGATATCCTAACGTAGAATTTAGTAAAATTGAAAAAAAGAATAAGAAAACCAAAGAGATAATTATTGAAGAAAATGAAAATGAAAGCGATTCACTGGCTGTGGGATTAACTTATTTTATAGATAAAGGAATTATAAAATTTTAATATAAAAAAACATAATAATAAAATAAAAACGGAGGTATCCCTATTATGGCAAAATCAAACAAACAATTAACTTCATCTATTCTTCTACAGGAACAATCAAAATTATTTGTGCAGAGAAAAGTAATTATCACCATTAATAAAAAAGATTATGAAGTATTGGTGGATCAGAAGTTTAGACCGACTAAATTAAATGAGTTAATAGTAGAAGCAATTACAAATTATGATAATTTCAAGGAATTAAATGAATCTGTAAAAGTTTCATATTTAATGTTCTTAGCAATAAAATATTTTACTAATCTGGAGGTTGCAAAAACAGATACACTTGAAGATCAAATTAGGGTATTAAATGCAATGTTAGACTTAGAAATTTTTGATAAGATATTAGGAGAATTTGCAGAAAGTGAATTAGAAAAAATAAATGAGTATATGTTGAAATTTAATGATAAAATAGATCAATTTGTAAAAGATGGGAAAAGTGTAGAGTATTTGAAGGAAGTTTTTGGTGAGGTTGGATTAGTGGATGGTGAAGGTGTTGAAGTTGTAGATATTGTTTCTGATAAAACAGATGAGATTGTAACAGATGAATTAGTTGGTAAGATTGAGATTACAGAGTAATAAAATAAATAATTATATATTTTCATAGATTAAAGACACTTCTTAAAAATACAAGAAGTGTCTTTTCTTGTGTGAAGATATTATTCAATGGACTTTATATTAGGCCAATATAACGACAAGAAGTGCCTCTCCTCTCTTCTGCCATTGAATATTTAATTAAATAAAAGGATGAGAAAATAAAAAATAAAATTATAAGGAGGAATTAATTATGAAAGTAGAAATGGAAAGTAAGAATGAATTAGTAATATTAAACAAGTTTGAGGGAATGGATGTAAGTATTGTTACAGATGAAAATAATAATTTATTTTTTGAATTGTATTCTACAGGTATGGCATTAGGACAAACTAAAGAATCAAAAGGTAAATTATATCCAAGAAAAGATAGAATAGAGCAAAACATTATAAATGCAGGAATATCAACAGTTGTCCACAACGGACAACAATATTTAAATGAAGAAATGCTATATGATTTTATGCTAGAAGCACGTACTGACAAGTGTAAAGCATTTCGTAAATGGGTAACGTCAGAAGTCCTCCCTTCTATTAATCATAATGGAGGATATATTGTAAATAGTGCTTCGGAAGAACAAATTGATAAATTAACAAAATATTCTTTGCCTAAATTGAAGAATACTTTTAAGACAGAAAATATTGAACAAATACATAATATATATGAAGATGTGAAAGATTTTTATAAACATAATTATAGAGATACTGATTTTAGGTTAAAGATGATGAAAAATATTGAGAAAGGTTTAAATGATAGAATAGAAAACTATGCTCTTAATAAACAAGTTGCATTTATTACTATATGTGATGATTTAATTAAGACTATTAAAGAAGATAAAGAAGAATTAAGATTACGAATTAGTGGTGGGCAAAAAGCATATAAAACTAGAACAATAAATATACAAGGTAAATTACTTGATGAAAAGAATGAAATGTTGAATGATTTGGAGAGTAAAATTGCTAGTTTAAATCCTTCTCTATCTAATTATATGGTTTTAACTACGCATGGAATTTCTGAAAATTATCTTTACGAGACAGTTTTAGATAATTATACAGGTAAAAATATTACTGTGAAAACTAATACATATAAAAATTGGATTAGAAACTTTCCTTCCCAACAGTTAAAAAAGAAAGAAGAATTAGATGTTGACTGGAATAAACCAATTATCGTATTTTTAAAGTTTGATTGTATGGAAAAATTTGACAAACAGAATCTATTAAAAGCAACAATCGATCAAATTATAACTCGTGAATACTGCGAGAACGACAATATAATTGACAAAATTATCGTAGAGAAAAACATGGATGTAGATAATTATAAAGATGGACGAATTTATTGCTACATTAGAAATGTTGATTAATTAATTATTTAGTGTAGAGTGAGATATAATTTACACTCTACACTAAATAAAATAAAACAATTCTACAGAATAATAAAATAAATATGTTGACATCCCTTCGGCAATAAGTTATAATAACATTAGAACAAAAAATAATAAAAATTAATAAAATAATTAAGGAGATGATTATTATAGCAAAATTTCAACCAGTTATAAAATGGTCTGGCAGTAAACGCAACCAAGCGGAAAATATAATCAAATACTTTCCAAAACAAATAAACTCCTACTACGAACCATTCTTGGGTGGAGGTAGTATCCTAAGACAATTATTAGATAGTGATATCAAAGTTAAACAATACATATGTAGTGATATTAATAGAGAATTAATTGAATTATGGGATATGATAAAATATAAACCTACTCAATTATCTAGTCAATATAATAAAATGTGGTATGAATTAAATATTGATAATGATTTAGAACGTAAAAAGAAATATTTTAATACGGTTAGAGAAAGATTTAATGTATGGGCAATCCAGAAGATTTTTTATTTATAAGTAGAACAACAGTTAATGGATTAATTAGATATAATCAAAAAGGAGAATTTAATAATTCATTTCATGTCACTAGAAATGGTATTATACCTGATAAACTTGAAAAAATAATATTTGAATGGTCGGATAAGATTAAGAATGTGGAATTTAAATATTGTGATTATAAAACAATAGTTAATTGTAATAAAGATGATTTTATTTATCTTGATCCACCATATGCTGAAACAGTAGGAAGATATTTTGGTAAAATAAATTACATAGAATTATGGGATTGGATAAGGAAATTAGATTGTAATTATATTTTGAGTTTTGATGGAATGATTAGTAATAAAGATATGACATATAATGTGCCAAAGGATATTTACAGTAAACATATTTATTTAGAAAATGGATTGAGTACATTTAAGAAAACTCAAGATAAGAAGAAGGAAAATGTTAGGGAGAGTTTGTATATTAAAAGTGTAATATAAGTGAGTAACAAATTATAAATATAATTTTAGGAGGTAACAAATATGTATGTAATAAGAACTCAAAAATTAGCAACATGGTTAATCAGTAAAGGATTTGAATTATTAAAAATTGATGATAATAAAGAAGATTTAAGATTTAAAGTATTTTTATTTAAAGATACCCCTGTATTAAGAGCAATGATAAAGCAATATAAGAAACAAACTATCGTGCTATAGATATGGAGGTAACAAAATGGTAACTAAAATTAATTACGAAAAATTAGCAGATAAAATGTATGATCTTTATGTTACTAAATATTATCCATTTATAATACAAAAACCAAACGGAGAATATGAGTGGATATATAAGTGGGGTAATCTAAAAGACAATAAGAATATTCTAATTAGACACCTACAATCAAAACAAACTGTAGGTGTTCTTTGTCATAGTCATACTAAATTTATGTGCATTGATGTTGACTTTGGTGAAGATTTAAATCAAGCAAAATGGGTAACTTATAAAATTATTAATATATTTAGACAATTTGGAATTGAAGATAAATATATTAATGTAAGTTTTTCTGGAAAGAAAGGATATCATATTTTAATATTCTTTGATAATGTAGTAAGTTACAAACAAATAAATTTTTTATATGATTTAATAATAGAAGAATTATATTATTCTATTGATTATGAAGCATTAAAAGTATTAGAAATACCTTGGAATTATTCATTAATTGAATTAAAGGATAAAATTGAACTACGTCCAAAGGATAATTTTGGCGTAAAACTAGAATTAAGTATACATCAAGAAACTAAAAAGAAATGTTATTTTTGTGATATTAATAATAATTTAGAACCTATAAAATCAATAGAATATTTGTATAAAATTAATCAATTACCAAGAGAATTTCTTGATATAGTATTTAATAAAGCAAAACAATCAAGAATAGAAAGACAAAATATTGATTATTTTAATGATGAGATTAAAAATAAGTCAAAACCTGCCAATTCTCAAAATTTATATACTGATGAAGAATATACCATTGGATACATAGAAAATCTTATTGATAATGGTTTAACTATATTAGGTTCTAGGCATCATTCACTAATGAAAATTGCTAGATATTATAATCATTTAGGTCATAGTAAAGAAGAAAATGAAAAATTATTAATTGAATGGATGTCTAAGCAAAGCAGAGATTTTTACAAGGCAACTGAAAGTGAATATCTAAGAGATATTAAAAATATAATTAAGTTTGTTTATGAAAATAATAGAGGAATAAAAGGTGAAGTTAGAGATATTTCTATTAATAGAGATGAAATGATGGAGATTATTAAACATAAAGAAAAACCTAAAAAGTTATTATTCTATGCTTTAATAATACATGCAAAAAGATATGCAATTAATAATGGTGAGTTTTATATGACTTATAAACAAATTGCAGAAAGTGTTAAAATATCAAATGATTCAATATCTAAATATTTATTAGAATTAGTTAATGATGGTGAAATAATTATAACTAGAAAAAATCAACATTGTAGTAAATATATGAGTTTACCTAATAAATATATAATAAGTAATAGTATAATTAGTACAAATAATAAAAGTAATAAAGAATACATAATTAAAAATGATATAGTTAATTTAAATGATGAATATAATAATTGTATTGTAAGTTTATTTAATAAGAAAGAAATAAAGTATATATTACCTGATTATCAATATAGAGAAGTTAATAAATTATATAAGAATAAGAAAATAGTTTAGTTTATTAACTATTACTTATATATTATCTATACTTATAATATTACTTATATAACTTAATAGATAATATATAAGACTAACTACTAGGTTACCAAAAGAAAGTTCGTGCTACGCACAGTACATATAAATATCCATTGTCTCCGATATCAACGCTTTTTTATTTTAGATTATAAATATAATTATAACATATTTATCACTATAATGCAATACTTTTTTATTTTAAAGGTAGGTGAAATATTATTGGCAAGTTTAAATGACCAATTATTGAAAATACACACAAAGATTCAGAAACAGGTTAATGATTCATTAAAAAAAGAAGTTGCTTCTCATGTCAAGGAAAAAATTAGTAGCCATGTACAAACTGATGTTTATAGTGCTTATCCTAATCCAATTGAATATGAACGTAGAAATCTTCAAAATGGTTCATTAGGTGATATTAAACAAATGGAATCTAATTTAATTAATGATGGTGTTTTAAAAATTACTGATAATGCAGATTTTAATCATGAATTTGCTTCAAGTCATGGAGGTTATGGAGATATAGATTTGAGTAAATCATTATCTTATAATATTGAATATGGTTATGGGAGTAAAAATCAACCTTGGAATGAACCGAGGGATTTTATGAATGAGACAAAAAAAGATATAAAAAGTAATAATAGTCATGTTGAAGTTTTAAAGGGTGCTTTAAGGAAGAGATTGGGTAATGATATGGTTAGGTAGGTGATTATATCCCGTCCCTCATTATAATACTACATAAAACAAACTCAAAATTTCCTAAAAATAAATCCACAATACCCGTTGACAGAATCAAAAAATAATTATATAATGTGAACAACCTCAGAAAACAAATATCTGAGGAAATAAAAATAATATAATATAAAAGGAGAAATGATTATTATGAACAAACCAGAAATGATTGCAAGTGTAGCTGAACTAGGAGAAATGACAAAGAAAGCAGCAGAAAAAGCAGTAGATGCAGTATTAAAAACTATTGAGATTGCATTAGCAAAAGGTGAAGATGTTAAGATTGTGGGACATGGTACATATTCTGTAAAACACAAGAAAAGTAGAAAAGGAAGAAATCCCCAAACTGGAGAAGATATTCAAATTGATGCTCATAATGTACCAGTTTTTAAAGCAGGGAAAGATTTACGAGATGCAGTAGAAAATGTAGTAATTCCAGAGAAAGTGAAGGGAGAATTTAGAGGTAAGAAAAAAGAAGTTGTTGAGTAAATAGTATTTAGTTGGTTAGATACATAGTTAGATTAATAAAATATAGTGGGTGATAAGTAATAAAGTATCCCCATTATATAAAAATAAATTATCTCAAAATCAAAATACAATATCAAATCTTAAAATTTAAAATTAAAAAGGAGAATCCCACTATGACTACAGAGAAAATGACAATTCATAAAGCATTAGCAGAATTAAAAATTATAGGTGATAGAATCAATTCATCTATCTCCTCATCTATCTTCATCAAAGCAAATAAACATTCCAATGAGAAAATTAATGGAGTATCAATTGAAGACTTCAGAAAACAGATTCAAGGAAGTTGGGATAAGTCCAACGACCTTATTAAACGTAGAAATGCAATTAAAAGAGCAGTAGTTTTATCTAATGCTACTACTAAAGTAAAAGTAGGTAATGAAGAATTCACTGTAGCAGAGGCAATTGAGATGAAAAATACTGGGATGCAATTTAAGAAAGAATTGTTGAATCAATTAAATAGACAATATGTTGATGCTATTAGGATTACTGAAAAGGAAAATGGTGAGACACTTCATCAAAAAGCAGAGAATTATGTGATTGGATTGTATGGTAATAAGGAAGGTAAAACTTCGATGAATGAGGCTGAAGAAACTAAGAAACAGTTTATTGTTAATAACACTTTTGAATTCATTGATCCTATTAGAGTGAGAGAAAAGATTGATATGTTAGAAAAAGAGATTAGTGAGTTTGAGACAGAAATTGACAGTTGTTTGAGTGTTAGTAATTCGTTAACAGAGATTGAAATTGAGTATTAAAATATTAGTTTATTAAATTTACAGTTATTTACTGCTTTCCGAAAATCTAAAACTACAATTCACAAGTCCTTTTGTACAATTTGACTGGTGTAATAAATATAAAGAAATTGTATATACAGAAGAATTAAATTTATCTATTATTAGATATAATATAATAGTACAAAAATTATTAGAAAACAAATTACACATCTTCTGTAAAGTTTAAATCTTAAAGTTTAAATCTTAAATTTCAAAGATAAAAGTTTATTTTTGATTAAAGTTTAAATAGTAAAGATTAAAGCGGAAAGTTTTATAAAATCCCTGATATACGGTTTAGTATGATTGTATTTGACTTTAGGTTAACCGCAGGGCTGGAAAGTGGTAAATAACTAAAATTTGATATAATGCATAGGAGAAGTAGTCGTGCCACTAATCCTATAAGTGTTTGCTTGTATATGTACAGTATGTGATTAAGTGATTATTTAATCAATAAAATTTTCTTTGGTCTACATACCAAACTCTCTTGACAATAAACTAAACATCATATATAATTAACTTATAAATAACAAAGGAGTTGGTTTGTATGCCAAAGAAAACAAAATTTCAATATTTTTTGATGCAAGCTAAAGGGCAAAGGAGTATTCATAAATTTGCCATAGAAGCAGGAATTGACCATTCATATTTAAGCAAACTTTTTAAAAATGAAGATATTAATTATCCTTCACCAGAAATTCTAGGTAAATTAGCTAAAGTGGCAGATAATAATGTAACTTATGAAGATTTTATGGTTGCATGTGAGTATATGCCTAAGCAAGAAGTATTGGCAAATGATAAGAATAAAGGTTTATTAGAAATTTTAAAAGGATATATTGGAATTCAAACTAAAGTAGTTAATATTAATATTAATCTTAACATGTTTTATATAAAACCATTGATAGATGTTTTTTATAGAGAAAACACTCAAGAAATAGTATTTATATTTGATAAATCTTCTATTACTACTAAGTTTGAGAATATTATTTACTTGGAAGATGTAAATACTATTTGCTTAGGTAAAAGAGATAGTTATATAATACTTTATTTTTTAGATGTAGTAAATAAAGAAAATATTAATTAATTAGACTAAGGTTATTTTTTAGGATACTCTGTAGTTTTATCGGAGTATCCTAAAATTTAAAGTAAGATATTAGCCCTACCCACTAAGGATAATATAAAAATAAAAATATGGGTTGCGACCAAACGCAAAAGGAGAATGAATTATGAATAAATTAGAAATTATTAAAGGTGATATGAGGTTGTTGTATCCCAAAATAACTAAAGAACGTATTGATATTAGCAAACTGGCAGATGGAAACTACAATACATATAGAAAATTAATTGATTTAGTATTTAAAACATTTGACACCTATTCTAAACTAAATAGAAATTATTTAGAAGATGATTCTAAATTTGCTAATAAGTATTATAATTTCTTAAATAATGAAGCAAATGAAATTAGTAAGTTATTAGATTTATCTTCTTTAGAACAATATAGATGTTTAGTTGATATAAGGAATAAAATATTTGAAAAAACAGCAGATTTAGAAGTATGGTATAAAGTTGGAAATGTTGTAGAATGTGAAGTATGTGAGAATGTATTTCCTGAATCTAAATTGAAATCTCATTTTTATTTATCGTATGCAACTGAAAATGGTAGAATGAATATTTGCAAAAATTGTGCAAATGAATTATGTAAAGATGATATTAAAGGATTATGTAAGGATAATGATTTATATTATAATGAAGAATTATGGAGTTTATTAAATAATAAAATAAATTCTGTAGGAGAATATTTAAAAAATATTTTTAGTTTATCACAATATAAAAATTTGAGATGGAAAGATAGTATTTATGTTAAAAATGATGGTGAATATATAGAGATATTACAAAATGAGAATAATAAAATAATTTGTGATTCTTTAAATCATATTACATTATATAAAAATGATAATGGCAAAGAAAGTGAATATTTATTAGATCAAGAACAATTTAATAATATATGTAAAATTAAACCAGAATGGATTAAAAACATTTTGCAAAGTATTAAAGTTTTATAAATAATATGATGCGTTTTGCGGTATCGCATGAATAACCGTATTAAATTGTTGTTGGCAGTAGAAATATTATAACAATAAAAATAAGAGGTTAAAAATGTTGATAAATGCTGAATTAAAAGATATGAATAAAATAATAAAATGGAGAAATGATCCTGTAACTAGATCTACATGTAATAATACTGATAAAATATCTTATTCAGAAGGTAAAATGTGGTTTAGAAATATATTACGTAATTCCAATCGTCATATGTTTTTATATAAAGAAAAAGTTGTGTTAGATATTAGTATTGAAAGTGATAAAGCAGAAATTGGTATTAATGTTAGTCCTTCATACAGAGGAAAGGGATTAGGCACAAAAAGTTTGATTGAATTGCAACAATTTGTTTCTACTTTGAAAATTAAAAAGTTAATTGCTTATATAAAATCTGAAAATATAGTTTCGATTAAATGTTTTTTAAAAGCAGGATTTAAAGAGGTAGAGAATGGTGATATAAAAAAATTTTTATATATAATTGATTAAATAACTAATATAAAATAATTATAAGGAGAACTTGCAAGTTAAAAAGGATAGCTATCCCTCCTGACGAGGAGGATATTGTTTTGGGATTGATTACTAAGCAAGTTGAGGTTACTTTAAGTGGAAGTAATATTAAGCATTTTGAAGATTTAGGATATGAAATACCTAGAAAAATAGATAAACGTCATAAAAATAAATTAGTAGTACCTAAAGGAATTAAAATATTTGTTAAAGTAGAAGATTTACTATTGAAATCTCATGCAAATGTTAATATTAAATGTGATGGATGTGGAAAAGAATTAAAAAATATATTATGGGTAGATTATTTAAAATGTGTTAAAGAAGATGGTAAATATTATTGTGTAAAATGTGCCAATGCTGGATTTAAAAAATGGATATCTTTTGAACAATGGTGTATTGATAATAACTATCAAGATGTACTTAATAGATGGGATTATGAATTGAATGATTGTAAACCTAAAGAAATTTCATTTGGCACAAATAAAAAATATTATTTTAAATGTCCAAAAGGATTACATAAGAGTGAATTAAAAAATATACATAGTTTTACTATTAATAATCAAAAAGGAAGTATTATGTGTAATAAATGCAAAACTATACATTTAACACATCCACAATTAATAAATTATTTTGTAGATTCACATGATACTAAAATTTATACTTCATTTTCAATAAAAATAACATTAATGAGATGTCCTAATTGTAAAACAATAAGAGAATATCCTATTTATAGATTAGCAACTCAAGGTTTTAGTTGTTTAAATTGCTCAGACGGTATTTCTTATCCAGAAAAATTTTTATTTTCTATATTAAATCAATTAAACTTAAAATTTATAACACAATTGTCAAAAAAAGATTTTAAATGGTGTGATAATTATAGGTATGATTTTTACATTGATAAAATAAATTGTATTATAGAAACTCATGGATTACAACATTATGAGAACATAGATAATAATTGGGGTAGTTTTGAAAAAATAAAACTTAATGATAAAAATAAAGAAAAATTAGCAAAAGAAAATGATATTAAAAATTACATAGTTTTAGATTGTAGGGAATCTAATTTAGAATGGATTAAAAATAGTATTATGAATAGTGAATTACCTATGTTATTAAACTTTAAAGAAGAAGATATTGATTGGTTGAAGTGTCATGAATATGCTTGTAATAGTTTAGTAAAAATAGCATGTGATCATTGGAATGATGGAATTAAAAGTACAAAAGAAATAGGTAAAATAATGAAATTAAATAATATTACTATAAGTAAATATCTTAAACAAAGTGCTAAACTAGGATGGTGTGATTATGATTCTATAGATGAAATGAATAAAACAATAGTTTTAAATGCTAAAAATAAAAGTATAAAAGTAATATGTTTAACCACAGGAGAAATATTTAATTCTCAATTAGATGGAGCTAAAAAATACGATATATTATCAACAACTATATCTGCATGCTGTAAACATAAAGGATATAAATCAGCAGGAAAACATCCAGAAACAGGTGAAAGATTAAAATGGATGTATTATGATGAATATTTAACAAATCAAGAAAATATAAAAGAATTATCTAATAATGATAATTCTTTTATATTATAAATAATAAAGGAGGTTTAAGTTATGTAATTAATAAAATTGATTTATATGATCGTGGTAATGGTAAATATAGTTTAATATTTAGTGAATTTGATAAAATAAGTTTGACAAATGATTTTATTAGTCAAATGAACAATGCTAAAGTATTAGATAAAAGTATTGTGGAAATTATATAATTTATATGTATATGAAGTGAGAAGAAATACTCCCTTCTTCTCACTTATTTTTCATCAATAATATTCTAACCTATTATTGATCTGTTAAAATTATAACATTAGGGAGGTCATAAGTCAATATGGATTCAAAAAATAATTGTATAGAGATTGATAACAGTTTTTATGATGGAGTTGGTGAAATTACAGATAATATGAAAGGATGTGGTTTGCCAGTGGATGAAGAATTGATAAAAGAGAAGTTTGATAATATTCATGAAAAAATAATTAACCATGATGAACGTATTTCTCGAATCGAAATAGGAATGGTTCAACAACAAGAGTCTATGAAATATGTAATTAAAAATCAAGAGGAATTAAGCAATGACATTAAATTCATGAGTAATAATTTGATGCAATATAATAATTCAGTATTAACTAGTTTAAATGATTTGCTGAGAAACAAAAATGACAATAATACAAAAATAAAAATAAATAAAGAAGAAAATAGAAATAAATTATATATTCAATTAATGATATTATTCGGAGGTTTAATAACAGGTGGTATTACAATTTATACTACAATGGTTAAATAATTTTATAATATAAATTAAAAGGAGGATTTTAAAATGTCTAATTCTCATCAAGCACAAAATAAACAATTATCTAAGAATTTTAATGAAATAGAATTTGCATGTAAATGTTGTGGACAGGTTATCATTTCTAATGAATTAGTTATTAAATTACAAAAATTGCGTGATTTAATTGGTAAACCTATTCATATTAATAGTGGTTATAGATGTCCTAAAAATAATAAAGAAGTAGGCGGAGTTACTAATAGTCAACATGTACTTGGCACTGCTACCGATATAACAATTTCTGGTTTAACTTCTAAACAGATCGCAAAATATGCAGAACAAATAGGTTTTGGAGGAATTGGAATTTATCAAGATTTTATTCATGTTGATGTTAGATCAAATAAAGCAAGATGGA
>Ga0209319_1002311_pt1 | contig 12326 bp, 12 predicted proteins | sample RifGroE2_FD_184000 | JGI IMG/M metagenome (GOLD analysis project Ga0209319, IMG submission 184000) | Groundwater microbial communities from Rifle, Colorado - Groundwater E2 (SPAdes) (version 2) | ecosystem: Environmental > Aquatic > Deep subsurface > Groundwater | place: Rifle, Colorado, United...
GGACTTGGTGCATGGCGAAGGCGCCTATATTCATGACCTCGATTACTGGCTCTTTAACAAACCTAAAGACGAAAAAATGTCGGACGGCGCGTATACCAAAATGTGGCGAATGCACGAAAACAAACGTAAAGCCAATGTTTATCCGACTCATGGGTTAGGTCCGATTTGCCAGGCGATGAATATCAACCGGGGCGACAAAATGGATTACCTGACCGCCATGATGTCGGCAGATTTTACCCTAAAAAATAAAATTGAAGAGAAAGCAAAAGCAGATCCATTCTTTCAGCAGTTTGTTGGTTGGGATATGCGTGGAAATATGGATATTCAGTTGATAAAAACCAACAAAGGGAGAACGATTATGATCCAGCACGATGTGAGTTCTCCCAGACCATATTCCAGAATTCATATGCTAAGCGGAACCAAATGTTTCGCGCAAAAATGGCCGCTTCAACACATCGCTTTTGGCCACAATGTAGCCGATGAAGCAAAAATGAAAGAACTGGAAGAAAAATATGCCCCTGAAATTGTCCGTCGTATGGGCGAAATGGCAAAAAAAGTGGGCGGACATGGTGGAATGGATTTTATGATGGACTGGCGTTTAATTGACTGTTTGCGGAACGGTTTGCCCGTGGATATGGATGTTTATGATGCCGCAGCCTGGAGCTGTATCACTCCCTTAAGTGAGTGTTCGATTGCCAATGGTTCCAAACCCATTGAAATTCCTGACTTTACACGTGGAGCATGGAAAACCAATAAACCGCATGATATTACCCTAAACGGTGGAGGAACTACCGGAGTAAGAGAAGTGAAAAAAGCAGGCGAGAAGCAATTAAAAATTTAGCACAGGTTATTTTCCTGAAAGCATAAAAAGGTGGAATGTATCTAGTTACAACCACCTTTCTGCTTTATATGTGAAGGTCTTAAAATACTAATTTTCAAGAAGCCCATCGGTAACCCATTGTTTCAGGGTAGCAATTTGGGCGGCAGTAAGTGCATTTCCAACTTTAGGCATAAAACCTGCGCTTCCAGGTGAACGCTGTACACGATCAAGAATAACAGAAATTTTTGCTTTTGCCTGAGCGTACTCGTCCCACTTATTTGGATTGGCCCCTCCGGCCAAATGGCAAGGTGTACACGAACCTACAAAAATAGGTTTAACATCCTGATTGTACGTAACTTTTTCAGGCATTGGATCATCCTCGTCTTTACATGCATTAAGAAATAAAAACGCGGAACAAATGAGTAAAGTGAATAATTTGCTTTTCATATGTTTAAAATTTAAGGATTTTAGAAGCATTAATAAAATACCAACAAGTCTTTATTAAAAAAGTTCATTCAACTTCAAATGGTCAGAAATTAAATAGCAAGGAATTTGAATAGGGTCGATTCCCGAAAAAGTATATAAAAAAAAGGTGGCCTGTATCTGATACAGCCACCCTTTAGCTTTTAATTTGTTTTCCGAATTATCTTGCACTTCTGACCGAACCCGAACCGGCGATGGACTGGTCAATCATAGGCTTACCTTTATAAGTCACATTCCCGGAGCCAGCCAAGCGAACATACAGGTTTTTGTTGGCTTCAACGCCTACATTTCCTGAACCTGCAATTTTAGCTGATACATCGTCAGAGCTGTAATCCATTCCTTTGAAATTTCCACTGCCTGAGATGGTCACACTCAAATCCTGGGCAGCAGTTTTGCCTGCAACAATAATATCGCCGGAACCAGAAATGGCAGCTTTTACCCTTTCAGCATTTAATTCCGAAAGTTTGATATTTCCACTACCGCTAACAGCCATTTCCAGGCTTTTGGTTTTAATTTCATCTTCGGCAATAATATCGCCCGAACCCGAAATTCCTAATCCGTCAATTTGAGGAACAGTAATGTGAATGGTTATTTCTCCAGGTTGAAATGTTTTCCAGAAATAGTCTTTATTAGGGAACCGAATGATCAATTTCCCATCCTTCACTTCAGTGATAATTTCATCGAGCGTGGAGGATTTGGCCACAATTTCGAGGTTTTGTTTAGCTCCTTGTTCCAGATAAACATTGGCCGAAATCCGGAGTAAAATTTCTGTAAAAGGATCTACTTTACGGTTTTGCTCGTCGGCTTTAAGTTGCAGAACAGAAAGTACAAATGCGAATAAAAAAATTGCTGATACCAGTTTTGTTTTCATATGAAGTTCTATTAATTAATTGTTTGTTCTAGCTTTTGAACGACATTATAGACGGTAAATTATTCCTGAAGTTGCATTTGCGCAAAAAATATTTACAGAAAATAGAATTTATCCTGAGTTACAAACACATTCTTTGTTTACCAAACAATGCGTAAATTCACCGAAGAATATCTGTTAGTCACCTTTTAAATTTGAAAAATCATTACCGAATCCGTAATTTCACGATCATAATTTTAAAAGACACAAAAACTTCAACTGTCGTAAACTAACACCAAAATTGAATACTATGAGCTCAACACTAATCCTAATCCTTGCCATCGTTGTAATCATCCTGCTGGTGGTCATCTCTATTTTTAACAGTCTGACCAATAAAAAGAACCAAGTCACTAAAGCATTTGGAACTATTGATGTTCAGCTAAAAAACCGCTACGATCTGATTCCCAATCTGGTGGCCACGGTTCAGCAATATGCAGCACACGAAAAGGAATTACTGACTAAAATTACCGATTTACGAACAAAAGCCTTGGGGCAGAATGTAACTCCTGAAGATCGGGTTAAACTGGATAACCAGATTTCATCCGCTATTTCAGGATTGATGGTTGCGGTTGAAAATTATCCTGACCTGAAAGCCAGTCAGAATTTTATCGATCTGCAGCGCGCTCTGAATGAAGTTGAATCGCAGATTGCAGCCGCCCGAAGAGCATACAATGCATCGGTAACCGATTATAACAATGCCATTGAAATGTTTCCGGGAAACCTGATGGCAGGCATGATGCTCCTGAAAACTAAATCGGTATTCACTGCATCAGAAGCGGAACGCGAAAATGTAAACGTGAAGAATCTGTTTCAGTCATAAATTATACCTGCTATGGCTTCTGAAACTGAATTAAAATCGCTTTACGAAACCCGGTTAAAGGAAAAACTGAGCGCTCTGGAATCATCGCGTAAACGAATCCTGAACAGATATATTCTAACATTCCTGATGTTGGTAGGCCTTGCGGGTGAAATCTATTTCCTTGTCAATGTAAATCCGCATGTTGCACTGATTGTTGCCTGCATGGTGATATCGGTCGGCTTTCTGGGATATTTCATTTACCTTACCGTTAGACAAAAGAAACAATACCGCGAAACATTTAAATCGGGTGTTGTGGCTGAAGTGGTAAAACTATTTAATCCGGACTGGCAATACCTTTACGATTATTGCATGAGCCAGGAATCGTATCAGCAGAGTGGACTATTTCCTCACCACTACGACCGCTATACTGGTGATGATTTTGTGACCGGAAAGATTGAAAAAACCGATTTCCAGTTTTCCGAACTTCATACCCAGTACAAACAGGTAACCTACGGTTCGAAGGGTCAACGACAGGAACACTGGGTAACCATCTTTAGAGGCTTGTTCATGCATGCCGATTTCAATAAGAATTTTTCAGGGACAACCTATGTACTGCCCGACACGGCAGAAAGGCTGCTTGGAAGTTTTGGCCAAAGTTTACAAAAAATGAGTAGTCGCGGACAATTGGTGAAGCTTGAAAATCCGGAATTTGAAAAGCGATTTGTGGTATACAGTTCCGACCAGGTTGAATCGAGATACATTCTGACACCATCCATCATGGAATCCATTGTCAATATCTCCAACCGTTTCGAAGGCGATGTCTATTTTTCATTTGTCGGCTCACGAATTTATTATGCCAATAGCATTAACAAAGCCCTATTTGAACCCAATATTTTTCGCTCGGGAGTTAATTTCAACGATATGAAAGAGATGTTTGATCTGTTCGAAATGATAACGGTTCTGGTTCAGGAGTTGAATCTGAATACCCGGATCTGGACGAAAAATTAGAAGAAGAGTTGCAAATAATCGTTGATAGTTAAAGCGATCTGAAAACAGATGGTCATAAGTTGTCATTCATGGTCATTCATGGTAAAAAGGTACCGACAATGAAAATGACTATCAATGACAAACAATGACTACAAATTTCATTTCTTGAGTCACTCTTCATCCAAATCGAACAAACCTTCAGGAATACTAAGCACTATTTCACGGCTATTTTCGTCAATACTTACGATTAAATCTTCATTTAATGGAATAAGCGCTTCTTTACCCTGATATTCAACTGAGAGCAAAACGTTTCCGGAGTAGTCATTAACTTCATTAATTTTGCCAATTACACCTAGTTCTTCATCGATTAAAGTAAAACCAATCAAGGCATGTGCACTCATCTCCAGTTCAGACTCAACAACATCATTTTGATCGACATAGACCGACAATCCGCAAAGGTCCTTGGCTTTTTTATCCGTATCCACCCAATCAAGCTGAGTAATGACCGATTCTCCCGACTTAAAACGCAATCCCTCTTCAGCAATAAAATAGGGAACCAATAAATTGTCGATCTCCAATAAAAGTGTCGGGTATTCTTCCAGGGTTTCGTAATATTCCTCCTGAAACCGAATAACCAATTCACCATGTATTCCATGAGGTTTCTGAATGAAACCAACTTTTACACTCTTATTTTTCGGGATTGTTTCCATAGTGGTAAAAATAGAAAAAAGCGACAGATTTCTCTATCGCTTTTATAAGTTGTCTGTTTTATTCCGAGGTCTAAAACAGGATTGAGCAAATGATTAACCTTCTGCTTCTTCAGTAGGGGTTTCTTCAACTTCTTCTTCAACAACTGGGGCAGGTGCAGGAGCAGATGCGGCTCTTGCTGCAGCAGCGGCGTCAGCATTGCGTTTTGCAATGGCATTGGCTCTTTCTGCATTCTTTTTAGCTTCCATGTCGAGTTGAGCTTTCTTTGAAGATTCCGAACTAACAACCAATCCATCTTTTTTAGCCTGAACTTTATTCGCTTTTTCGGTTACCCAAGCTTCGAATTTAGTTTCAGCTTCTTCAGCAGTGAAAGCGCCTTTGGCAACTCCACCTAAAAGATGTTTTTTGTACATAACTCCTTTGTAAGATAAAATAGCTCTTACAGTGTCGGTTGGTTGAGCGCCATTAACAAGCCAGGTTAAGGCTTTGTCAAAATCGAGATCGATTGTAGCAGGATTTGTGTTTGGATTATAAGATCCAATCCTTTCAATGTTACTACCATCCCGTGGTGCCCTGCTATCAGCTATCACAATGTGATAGTAAGCAAACCGTTTGCGACCATGTCGCTGCAATCTGATTTTTGCTGGCATTTTGCTTAAATTTAAATGATAAACAGTTATAAAAAAATTGTGGCGCAAAGGTAAAACATTAATCCTGAAATCAAAATCCCCTCCTAAAATAAATATCTTTGCATCAAACAACCTTTCTTAGCTTAGGCGCGTCTTAGTCACTATTGAAACAATTATTCAAAAAACAATATCATGAAACAGTTAAAGATTTTTCTTGTCCTATTTTTCGCCTTTTATCTGGTATCCTGTAACAAGGAGGAAACGCAACCCACTGGTGTTGGCGATGCATTAATCGTCACAAAAAAAATTGGTGCAAATACGGTGTATGGTGTATCTTTTTATGCTTACACATTCAACGTTTTTAAGACAGTTAAAGTTGTAAATAATGCTGCTCCCGATAAAACTTATACCCTGAAAGCCAATCAAAATTATACCACCAATTTCTATTACGAAACCCCTGATGCTGAATTTTCAACCACTAAACCAGTTACCGGCACATATACTTTTTCGGCAGTTTTTGATAATGACGCCACCAGCGATTTTCTGGATGTTTTGACTGACCAGGCACTGGCAGTCCCGGTCATCGAAAAATGCGAATATAACACCACCAAGGAAATGCTTGAAATTAGCTGGGCAGATTTAGCTGATGCCGACAGTTATGCCATCAATATTTATGATGGTCCAACAGTAGTTTTTGGAAGTGTTGAATTGGCCAATACTGTAAAAGCATACTCGATCAGTGCCAATGGCGGTGGTTGGTTAAATGGGTTTTCGCCAGTTAAAGGAAAAACTTATCAGGTAAAGGTTTTAGCTTTTCTATACGAATCAACTGGAAATTCCTACAACGTGCAAGCCACATCGGTTGGCGAATCATCTGCTGTCTGGGGTGAATAAAATTAACTGTTGAAATGACTGGATGGTTAAATTGTTGCATAAGACTTTACAACAATTTAACCATCCAGTCATTTAGCACATAATTCCTGTTTTATTGAATTATCACGTTTCATTTTCTACTTTTGCTTTTAGTATAATCTAAAACTGAAAAATGATTCTCAAAGAGCAGGTAAAAGGTCTTATTGATCGCCAGGATGCGTTAAGGAGGCATCTTTGACTACGATCAGAAATTAATTCAACTTCAGGAAGAAGAACTCAAAACGCAGGATCCGGTATTCTGGAATAATCCCAAGCAAGCTGAAGCGCAGATGAAAGTCATCAGGTCGATCAAAGTATGGACCGACGGATACCTCAAAGTGGCCAAAAACATGGAAGATTTGCTCGTTTTATACGACTTCTTTGAAATGGGAGAAGCCACAGAGGATGACATTGAGGAACATTTCAACCAAACTTTATTTTTAATCGAGTCACTCGAAACCAAAAATATGCTCCGGAAAGAGGAGGATAAACTGGGAGCCATTCTGCGAATCAATGCAGGGGCGGGTGGAACGGAGAGCAACGATTGGGCAGAAATGCTCATGCGTATGTATATCAGATATGGTGAAAGGCAGGGCTATATAGTCAAAACTGTAGAGTATCACGGTGGAGATGAAGTGGGGGTAAAAAGCTGTTCCATTGAATTTGAGGGCGAATATGCCTATGGTTATCTGAAAAGTGAAAACGGGGTTCACCGGTTGGTGCGTTTGTCACCATTTAATGCCCAAAGTAAACGGATGACTTCATTCGCATCCGTTTTTGTATCACCGGCTATCGACGATTCCATCGAAATCGAAATTAAGGATTCAGATATTTCATGGGATACTTTCCGTTCAGGAGGCGCTGGCGGACAAAATGTGAACAAGGTGGAGACTGGCGTAAGGCTAAAACATGCCCCATCAGGCATCATCATTGAAAATACCGAAAGCCGCTCACAGCTAAATAATAAGGAAAATGCATTGCGATTGCTGAAATCACAATTATACGAACTCGAACTACGCAAACGACGTGAAGCTGAACAACTGGTAAATGCCTCAAAAAAGAAGATTGAATGGGGTTCGCAAATCCGTTCGTATGTACTTCAGCCCTACAAATTGGTTAAAGATAACCGGACCAATTTTGAATCGGGCAATGTGAATGCCGTTTTGGATGGCGATATCGATGGTTTTATAAAAGCATTTTTGATGGAGTTCAGCGATGAAAATTAACTGACAAACTGATACGGGTTACGTGTTACGGGCAAGCCCTGAAACCCGCAACTTGGAACCCGCAACAAAATAAAAACAATGGACGCAACAATCCGACTTGCAGAACAACGCGATGTGCCGGGAATTTTGGAAATATACACTCCTTTTATTCTCCACACCGCAGTCACATTTGAAGAAATCGTTCCCGATGAAGCTTCATTCTGGAAAAGGATTCAGGAAATCATGAATGAATTGCCTTATCTGGTCTGTGAAATAGACGGTCAAATTGCCGGATATGCCTATGCATCAGCATACCGGAGCCGGGCTTCGTACCGCTGGTCAAAAGAAGTATCTGTATATGTTCATCCCGATTTTCACCGTAAAAAGGTAGCCCATGCGCTTTATACCAGTTTACACGAAATGGTGCGGTTTCAGGGAATTGCCAATTTGCTCGCCATCATTACCATGCCCAACGAACCGAGTGTTGCCTTTCACGAGTTTTTCGGATACCGGAAAAGTGGCGAATTCTCTAAAGTCGGTTTTAAACTGAATCAATGGCAAAATGTGGGCTGGTTCGAGCTGTTTATTCAGGACGAAAATCAGGCACCAAAAGATCAGATTTTACGTTTGAATGAAATCATCAACCTTCCGGTATTTCAGGAAGCCATACAAAACGGAATGAATAAACTTAAACTGGATTGAAGTGTTTTATTGATCCCTTCGCCAGACGGAAAACAACTAAAAATGGATAGACCAAGCAAATACAATAACCGCGAAATAAGCTGGCTTTCGTTTAATGCCCGCGTTCTTCAGGAAGCTGAAGATCCAACGGTTCCTCTTTTTGAACGGATTCGTTTCCTTGGAATTTTCTCGAACAACCTCGATGAATTTTTCAGGGTCCGTGTAGCTGCCGTGAGACGAATGCTTGAGTTTGGAAAGGACGAAGAATCCCTTCTGGGTGATATGACTCCCGCTGAATTGTACGATAAAATACAGGAAACCGTTGTTCAGCATCAGCAAAAAGCTCAGGAAATTTATCGGAATATCTGGCAGGAAATGGCCAGCGATAATATTTTCATGATCGATGAAAAACAGCTTACCCACGAACAAGGCGTATTTGTGCGGAAGTATTTTAATGTAAAAGTACTGCCCAACATTGTACCTATCATGTTGGGGAAATCGATGAAGTTTCCTTATTTGCGCGACAAATCGGTTTATCTGGCGGTAAAACTATCGAAGACCAAATCTCCCGACAAATTTGCGTATGCGCTCATCCGTGTTCCGAGCCGGTCAGTTTCACGCTTTTTGGTTTTGCCCGATCAGGGGATTAAAAAATTCGTCATTCTAGTCGATGATGTCATTCGTTTCTGCCTGAGGGACGTTTTCCCAATTTTCAACTATGATCACTTTGAAGCATACACCATAAAAGTTACCCGCGATGCTGAATTGGATATCGATGATGATATCTCGAAGAGCTACATGGAAAAAATGGAAATCAGCTTGAAAAAACGTAAAGTTGGAATCCCTGTCAGGCTAATATACGACCGCGAAATGCCAGGCGATTTGCTTGAATTCATCATGAAAAAGATGAAACTCAACGGAGAAGAAAAAACAGTAGCCGGTGGAAGATATCACAACCATAAAGATTTTATGAACTTCCCTGAAATTGGGAAACCTCATCACTACTATCAAAGTCTGCCACCGGTACCTCACAAAGACCTGCCCTCCCATCAGAGCATACTGAAAAAACTGAGGCAGAAAGATGTTTTACTTCATTATCCCTATCAAAGTTTTTCGCATTTTATCGATTTCCTGCGTGAGGCAGCCATCGATCCAAAAGTGAGAGAAATTGGAATAACGATTTACCGTGTTTCTGAAACGTCGAAAGTAGTGAATGCCCTGCTGAACGCCATTCGCAATGGGAAAAAGGTAACCGTAGTAATTGAGCTTCAGGCGCGGTTCGACGAAGAAGCCAACATTTTCTGGTCAAATAAATTACAGGAAGAAGGGGCGCATGTAATCAATGGTATACCCGGATTAAAGATTCATTGTAAACTGGCCTGGGTTGAGCGCGTTGAGAAAAATGGTATTCGTAATTACGCTTACATTGGCACCGGTAATTTCCATGAAGGCACTGCCCGGGTATATGCCGACAAAGGATTTTTAACCTCAGATCCTGAAATCGCCAACGATGTTGCCAACATGTTTGAATTCTTCAAGCACACCTATAAACATTTCGATTACAAACAAATTATAGTCAGTCCCTTTGCTCAACGTAACTTCTTTTTGCATAAAATTGATCTGGAAATTGCCAATGCAAAAAAAGGGAAAAAAGCCTATATGATCCTGAAGATGAATAGCCTGATCGATCGTGACATGATTGACAAACTTTACAGTGCAAGCCAGGCCGGTGTTAAAATCCAATTGATTATTCGTGGAATTTTTGGCCTGAAAACAGACGATCCGGTTTTGAGTAAGAACATTGAGGCAATCAGTATCGTCGATAAATATTTGGAACACACCCGAGTGATGCTTTTTGCCAATGGAGGAAAAGATGACATTTACATATCGTCGGCCGACTGGATGACGCGTAACCTCGATCGTCGTATTGAAGTGGCATGTCCGATTTATTCGCCAGAGATCAAAAATGAATTAAAAGAATTGATGCGAATTCAACTCCGAGACAACACCAAAGCCCGCATTCTGGACAGTGATCTTAGCAACCGTTATAACAACCAAGGCAATGGTCAGCGTAATCGTGCCCAGGAAGATTACCACACCTACATCAAAAAAAGACATCAGAACAACATGAAAATTTACCATAACCCTCGATGTGCCAAAAGCCGCGAAGGACTTAAATACCTTGAAGAAAGGGGATTTGAAATTGAGATCATCGATTACATGAAGAATGGAATCACTGTAAATGAAATTAAGGACTTCCTTGGCAAATCAGGACTAAAGGTTACCGATATTGTTCGTACTTCAGAGGAACTCTATAAGAAAAAGTATAAAGGACAGGAATTTTCGACAGAAGAATGGATCAGTGTTTTAGCTGAAAATCCAAAACTGATTCAGCGCCCTCTGGTCATTAAAGGTACACACGCAGTTCTTGCTCGTTCGATAGAAGAAATTCAGAAACTCATCTAGAATATTTGAATCCTGAATCTCGAATCTTGAATGAAGGACAAATATTCAAGATTCGCGACTCTGATACTCGAAACTTAAATTGAAGTTTGTGAACGATGGAAACAAATTCAGTCGCTTTTTTCAATGATCAGAAATATCCGGAGTTGCACTTCATGCCAATTATTGCTGCCTGGCAAATTATTAATCCGGAGAACATCGGCAATCTGATCAGGCTTGCCGATAATGTGGGCGCTTCGGAGGTATTTATTCTGGGTGAAGATTTTAATCTCAGAATGTCTTCGATCAAGAAAACTGCCGGACTCAGTTTCAATAATATACGGCTCATCTTCATTTCGCCCGACCATTTCTTCAGCCAGCTCCATCCGGATTATAAATTGGTTGCTATCGAAACCAGTCAAAAATCAACCAATATCTTCGCAACAAAACTTCCGGAAAAGATTGTTTTTATACTGGGCAACGAACGAAATGGCCTTCCTGAAGATATCCTGAATAAATGCGATTTTCAGGTTCATATACCCATGACCGGGAAATGCAAATCGATGAATGTTTCGCATGCCCTGTCGGTTACATTATTCGAATGGCAGCGACAGATGCTTTTTTTACCTACATTTAAAGATCCAAAATTCAAACTATCATGATCACTTTAACCCAACTGGAATACATTGTTGCTGTTGACACTTTCCGTCATTTCGGCAGGGCTGCTGAAAATTGTTTTATTACACAGCCAACTTTAAGTATGCAGATTAAGAAACTGGAGGAAGATCTTGAAGTTATCATTTTCGACCGCAGTAAACAACCTTTAATCCCAACCGATGTGGGCCGCCGTATCATTGATCAGGCCCGAATTGCCCTTCAGGAATCGCAGAAAATAAACACCATTATTAAAGATCATAAAAACCTGATTTCGGGCGAACTAAAAATCGGGATTATCCCAACGCTGGCGCCTTATCTGCTGCCATTATTTATCGGAAATTACAAGCGCAAATATCCAAATATCAATATCGTGGTTGAAGAGCTGACCACCATTAATATTATCGATCGTCTGAACCGCGATTTACTCGATGTGGGTATTCTTGTTACGCCACTCCATGAAGACAAGATTAATGAAAAACCGATTTTTTATGAAGGAATGCTGTTATATCTTCATGAAGATCATCACCTGGCTCACAAAACCAATATTAAACTCAAAGATATTTCTACTCCTGAAATTTGGCTTTTAAGTGATGGGCATTGCTTCCGCGATCAGGTGATCAACCTCTGCTCTTTCAAAGGTGCTGCAAATTCCGCATTGCCTTTCCATTTCGAAGCCGGTTCGCTCGAAACGGTTATGAATATTATTGACAAGGAAGGTGGAATGACTATCATTCCTGAACTGGCAACCATTGGAATGAGTGAATTACGTTTTGATCATGTAAGGACATTCGTTGACATTAATCCACTCCGAGAGGTAAGTTTGGTATTTTCCAGACATTTTGCCAAGTATAAACTCGTTGAATTACTCTGGAAAGAAATTGTTGCCTCGATGCCCGAAAAACTGCTGCAAAAGAACCGGGGAACCATTGTTGAATGGCGATAATTATTTTCTGTATTCGTTTGCTGTTTAAAAAAACTTAATTTTCTTTGCATCGCCAAAATAAAACAGCCTCTGATCGTCGAGGTTGAAGGAATTTTGGGAAAAATTTCTGAAAATATTTGGTGGCTAGAAAAAATGAACTATTTTTGCAGTCCC
>Ga0209319_1002313_pt1 | contig 12323 bp, 18 predicted proteins | sample RifGroE2_FD_184000 | JGI IMG/M metagenome (GOLD analysis project Ga0209319, IMG submission 184000) | Groundwater microbial communities from Rifle, Colorado - Groundwater E2 (SPAdes) (version 2) | ecosystem: Environmental > Aquatic > Deep subsurface > Groundwater | place: Rifle, Colorado, United...
ACCTTGACTTTAAAGTTTTGAAATAATTTATATTCGTTTTTGCTTATACCTAAAATATTTCTGAAATCTTCGATTGTCATAATTGGAACAGAATGCGCGGTTAAATAATCTCGTAAAAATTCGTAAAGTACGATAGCATAAGAACACTTTAGCCCAGCGATTAAAATTATATTTAGCGGCGCATACATGGCGGGATTTAAGATATTTTTTCGTAATGTTGGCGGAAAAGCAAATTTTATTTTCCCACTTCCAAATTCAAAAGTTATTTCCGAAAGCAAATCGTATGTGCTCCATACGATGGTTTTATCTTTTTCAAGATAGTTAAACTCAAAACTAATGTCCTTAATCTTTTTAAGTTGTTCTTGCATATAACTATTGCTTTCTAGGTTAAAACCGCATATTTTTTTAAGATATTCCGCATTAGTTTCAAAAATTTCACTTTCGGGATTTTTTTGAGCAATAAAAATTAGTCCATTTATCATTTTTCTTTGCATAAGAGTTAACTCTTTAACTGAACATTGAATAATCGCCGAATGTTTTTTAATCAATAAGCTTTTAGTATTCAAATCAAACTCCTTTATAAATTAACTCAATTAATATTATAGCATAAATCAATACTAAGTGTCAAACCCGAGTATTGAGTAACCGCTAAAAAAGTATTGAGTAACCGCTAAAAAAGTATTGAGTAACCGCTAAAAAAGTATTGAGTAACCGCTAAAAAAGTATTGAGTAACCGCTAAAAAAGTATTGAGTACTTTGCCATTTTCCTTACTCTCTCAACGGTTTTGTTTCGACTTAAAAGGTTCTAAACGGTATTAAATATATAAAACAACAACAACATACAACCTTGCACACAAGCACATAAAAAAACAGGAAATCGTATCAATAGTTGTTGTTGTTTTAATACTATATATAGTAATCTATAGACATACCAGAGTAAACCCGTACAAATAATAAAAATTACTGTGGTATGTCCGTGGTAATCCCAAAAACGATAAACTAAAAAAGAAAAAACGAAACACTTTAAAAATCAAGCCGATTATGTTAATATATTAATTCAGAAGGTGATGCTATGATAACCAAGAAAAAAGTAAACTCTAAACAGACCAAAGTAAACCAATCGAAAAAAGAGAAGGTTTACTCTGATAAGTCTAAAGTAATCCGATCGGCGGTAAACCGTAAGAGCACTCCGGTAACCTTAAAAAATAAAACGGTAAACCATGATAACTCTGAAGTAAACCATGATAACTCTGAAGTAAACCAAAAGAAAAATAAAGAGGTTTACCCTAAAGACACTATAGTAAACCAACCAGAAATAGAAACTAAAGCCCTTGCATTAACAGCAAAAGCAAAGCATGACTTCATTGAGCTGTCTGAAATGAAACCTATGCTTAAAGAGATCATAGACTGGTATGAAGCAAAGCACAAGAACGTAATTGAAAGACCGTCACTTGTTATAGATACGAGAAAATTTAAAAGCAAACCGGTAACCAAAAGTTTTAAAATGTATCCTGAGATCGTAAAAAAACTTGATGATTTTAAAAAAAGTTATCCGCAGTACCAAATTATGGATATAGTAACTGCCGCATTAACGGAATTTTTTGAAAGATATGCCAGGTAATTTGGATTAAAAACTGAAAAATACCATTAAACCGGAGTTGTTTTGAAAACATAAGATTGCAGGCCATTTTCAACCCTCGTTCGGCAGCCTTCCGCGGACGTGAAAAGGCGCGTAAAACTTGAAATATATTTCAGGGCTGATATAGAAGAGTAAAAAATATATTTCGAATATTCTGAAAAGTGTTGTAAAGTCTGAATTTTATACCCGGCGGCCGAGTCTGATAACAGCATTTATGTAAACTAAAATCGCTTGACTTAAAACCATGAAGGTGTTATCTTATAACAACAAATATATAAAAACGGTGGTACTTAAATGCCTGAAATAGTTGAAAAAATAAAGACTGATTTAAAAAAATCCCTGGACAAAATCTACGCCGACAAACTTAAAAGGCTTATACTTTTTGGCTCTTACGCCCGCGGGGACGCCAGAAGCGACTCCGACATGGATTTTCTCGTTGTTTTAGACATAAAAGATTCGGAGCTAAACGTTTACGACGAAATAAGCAGGATGAACGACGATGTATATGACCTCGTTTTAGAGCATGAAGTCACGATATCGGTCGTTCCGATTTCAGAAGAAAAATACCAATATTCGATAATGCCGTTTATAGTAAACGCCAGAAACGAAGGAATAGCGGCATGAGTAAATTTAATTCACCTATACAGAAATCATTTTGACGACTTTTTAAGGAAGTGCTCTTAATGCGTGGCAGAACTTTACAGCAGTTTATAGACCAAAAGATGCAAACCTCCGAATTTAAAAAGTGCTGGACTAACCAGGATAATGAATTCAAATTATTCGAAGAAATTATAAAAGCGCGTGAAACCACCGGGTTGCCTCAAACTGAACGGACCGAAAAAATAGGAATCAAACAGCCAACTTTATCAAGATTAAAAAAGCCGCTTAGCTGAGGACAAGTAATTATGGAAGATGCGATAGTAAAGGAAATCCGCAAGACAAGAGCCGAGATATTAAAAGAATGCAAATATAACATACGATCTTTTACTGAGCTGGCAAATTCCGAGGCAGAACAGTTCAAAAAAGATCAATCCGAATTCTTGGCGAAAAACCATAAGAAATTGCATCCCCAAAAAGCGGATTAACTGAAGAGGTTATTATGTCTTTAGAAATCATGACCATAAAAGAACTGGCCAAATATCTCGACATAACCGAAGCCACGATCTATAAAAAAGTATCGAACAACGAAATACCATACACGAAGCTGGGAACGCTGCTACGCTTTCCGAAATGGGCCATAGACCGCTGGATATCGGAAAACACGGTCGAACCGCCCGACGCGCTATTCGACGAGTTTGCGAAACTGCAATCCCGATATCATTTCAAAAAATGGCTTGAATCAAAGGGCGTGGACACTTCCGCCATCACTGACCAGCAGTTATTGGAGCTTGTAAAGAAGGCAATAGCAGACCTTTCGACAGTGGAGCGGCCCTGATGAATCCGAAAACAGATTATACCTCCCGTCTGATAACTTATGCCAGGAGCCTGGCCGGCCTCGATCCCGATGAGATCCTGAAAAAGCTCGGCATAAAGCATTATAAAAAGCCGATCCTGAAGATGCCGAACGCCGAGCTGATAAAAGAATTCGGCAAAAGCGCCAAGAACATAAACAAATCACTTTTCATCAAAAACGTTATCTGGCAAACATATGAATATATAAAAGCGGGCGAAAAACCTTTTGATATAGGCAATCTGCGTTCCTTCTGGTACTACATCAAAGACACGATGGATCGCGTAGGGGCCAACAAGAAGGGTGACGCCTACAACATCGTTTCAAATATGTTCGTCCTGATGGTCAAATCAGGTCTTTTCAAATACCGCGATTTCGGTTTCGACGACGACGACAAGGGCAATCGCTGGATCGGCGGCAAGTATGCGCACATCATGCTATTTGCCGAAAAAACTTCTTATACAGACCTTCTGCAGGAAGTCAACCGCAATTTCGATATTACGACAATAGCTGTTGGCGGCCAATCTTCATATCTTAGCGTTGAATATTTTGTTAAAGAACTTTCCGATGCCGGCATTGACCTGGCGAAAGAGTTCATAATTTTTTCGATAGTCGACTTCGATCCGGCCGGCGACATTATAGCGACCAATTTTACGGACAACCTCGATGATAACGGCATAAAGCATATTAAAACTTTCGCCGGCCAATTCTATAAAAATTTCAAGCGCCGTGACTTGGTGATACCAGCCAACATGGACCCGGAGCAGCGCAAGCGTATTTACCGGCTGCCGCTCTCGGTACGCAAGTCCGGCCAGGCGGCGAAGTGGGCCGCGCGCACCGGCGGCGTTAACGGCAAGAAAAGCATCGAGCATGGCATCGAAACCATAGTTATGTCGAAAGCGCAGATCCTCGAATTATTCGAAACCGAGCTTGCAAAGACCGTAACGATCGACCTGGAGGCAATTGCGAAATATCGTGAGATGAAGCATCTGAAAAGCCAGATGCAGGCCTGGGCAGTTAAAAAATTACAGTTAGAGGGTTAATATGGCTTATAGCCGGTGGACAAACAGCATCTGGTATACATTCGGAACGTCTAAAGACGGCTGCGGCCAGCCTCAAAAACGTTCAGACTGGTATTTCGCGATATTTTGCGACAATCTTGAAAAAATAGGCGGCTTCTGTTATGACGATTTAAAAAGCGACATCGATAAGTGCCTCCAGACAGTTAAAAACAATATTAATCCAGATATAAAGCCGCTTATCACCGAAAAAGAAATAAACGAATTAAAAACATATATGCTCGAATTTGTTTTTGAAATTGAAAGAGATTGCGAAAACTGATTTATATTGCTTTTGTTTTCAAATTATGCTATAATTTAATTAGTGGGATAATCCCACTAAGGAGGCGGCTATGAGCACCACAACATTGAAAGTCGACGCTAAAGGCAGAGTTATGTTACCACTTGCAATAAGAAAAAGCCTGCGTATAAACGCGGGAGATGTTTTATTTCTAGAAAAAGAAGAAACGGGAATTCATCTTGCAAAGGCTGAAAACCCCTATGATATTTTAATCGAAGATGCAATTGAGCAGCACGAAGCCGGCAAAACCATAGGACTCCGAGCGTTCGCGAAAAAGAATGGGATTAAACTCAAATGAGCGACAAAACATACAACGTTGAACTTACTTCAACCGCTTCCAAAGAGTTAGCCTCATTAAAGCCTTATGTCGAAGAAGTGGCAAAAATCATACTGGTACTGGAAAAAGAACCTAATGCGGGACACTCGTTAAAAGGCAATCTTCACCGGTTCCGGGCTCTTGAGTTTTCTCTGCCTGGCAGCGGGCAATATCGAGCGGCTTATGTCGTTATCGAAGACAAACAAACTTGTGTTGTCTTTGCTATAGGCCCGCACGAAGGATTTTACGAAAATGTAAAATTGCGCGCCAAAGCGATCAGAAAACGGCATCATTTAAACTGATAACACTACCGCATTTCCATCAGATTAATACCACGCATATAAAGAACCGCAAACCCTTATTAAACAGTAAAAGTGATCAGTCTCGGTCATGTATCTATCGATTAAATCGATACTTACAAAACACACTTTCCATTTATCTTGACAATCCGGCCTAATTCGGTTAAAATATACCGAATTAGAAGGCTAAATTCTGCCGAATCAGGCAGAATCCGGCGAGCCACCAGGCAGCCCTAAAACCATTATAACGGATTGAGGAGCGTTAAAAATGCCAGAAGCGTTAAGCATAACGAAGCCCAACACGGTCGAAACCTTTATGAAGGCAAACACCGACCTCAGGATCGCCGCGGACGCCCTGAAGGAATTTCAGAAACAACTGGACGCCCTGGCGCTTGCAATCACAAAAGAGTCCGCAAAGCAGGCCAAGACCGACGGCCGGACCACGATCATGGCTGCTGACATAAAAGCCGCCATGACGGCCGTCACGGGCTCGACTTCGGACCTTCCCTATCTTTTCCGCCAGCTTGAAAAGCTGACCGCCAAGGAAACCGCCGACCTTTCGACGCTGATCCAGAAATGGATCGCGGCCCACTGACGCTATGAAAAAAGCAGATATCATAAAAGCGATCATCAAAAAACATGGCCTGGCCGTGCGCCAGGCGGGGGCGGTCCTTAATACCTGCCTCGATGAAATAGTGTCCAGCCTGGCGAAAGGCGAAACGATAGAGCTGCGCCGGTTCGGCATATTCAAGACCAAAAAGCAAAAGGCCAGGACGATCATCCATCCGAAGACCGGAAAGCCGATCAAGCGCCCGGCTCGAACGATAGTCTTATTCGAAGCCAGCACGACGGTTAAGGCCGTCATTAATAAGCCTGGCCGGAAAAAGAAAAACTGGCCAATCCCGCACCCGGAAAACATTTCAGAGCACAAGTTATCATAATTATTGAAAATATCTGCGTAGTAATAAGGAGCGAGTTTGGGTCCCATACAATCACAAAATATAATATATTAAAGGCCAAAACGCTATATGTTTTGGTTTATTAATTAAGAATGGAGGAATATAATAATGAGTACCACACAATTCAGTGCTGATCAGGTTAGAGGTTATAAAGAACTTCAAGACAAGGTTAAAGAATTAGAACAAAGAATTAAAAAACTTGAAGAACAAATTGCCAAACCTAACAAAAAGTAAACATCTATAACCTACCGTGCCTTAAAGAGTATGATGGTTTATACGATCAAGTAGTTTACTAAAACAAAGCCGCCGCATTAAAACTAGCCTAACTGACTATTATAATGTGGCGGTGCGTATAGTTAAGAAATTTGCTAACTATTGATCGAGTGAAAATCTTGTGATGTACCTTAAGCAAATATAGTTTTTTAAATAACTAACCTATGATTGGAATTTGTTTTAAGATCATATTTTTTAATTTTTTTTTGTATGCTATTTCGGCTGATTTTTAGTAGTTTAGCGGTTACAGAACGATTACCATTATTTAAATTTAATATTTGTTTAATATATTCTCTTTCTTGAATCGATAAAAATTCTTTTAAAGAAGCATATTCGTTGTTTTTTTGTTCGCCAGAAATTTTTTCGTAAACATTGGATAAATTTTCAACGCCACTTTCTTCAGGAATAAAATAGCCATTTTCTATTGTGCCCAAAATGTCTTCTCTAGTAATTATTTTATTGTCTTTTGGTATCCATTGAAAAAGGCCAGAAAGAAAATTGTCGAATTCTCTAAAATTGCCAGGCCATTTGTATTTTTTTGCCAAATAAATAAGCGATTGTTCAAAAGTTTGGATGTTTTTACCATATTTTTGGTTTAAACACTCTTTTTTTTTAAAAAATATTTCCACTATGTCAACAACCCTTTCACGTACAGGAGGTATTGTTACTTCACTTTTTTTTATTCTATAGTAAAAATCTTCTTTAAAAGTGTTCTCTTTTATCATAGCCCGTAAATTTTTATTAGTTGCAAAAATAAATCTTACATCAGCTATTTGATTTTCGTTACAACCGATTGATTTATATGTTTTATCATCTAACAAAGTTAATAATTTACCTTGAAGTTTAGTCGATAAATTACCAATTTCATCAAAAAACAACGTTCCTCCGTTGGTTTTATTTAATAGCCCTGGATTGTCCGAGACAGCTCCTGTATACGCTCCTTTTTTATGTCCAAATAGTGTGGCTTCAAATAGCTCAGGATCCGAACAGTTAATACAATCAAAAGGTTTTTTATTCCTTGATGAATTTTCATGAATAATCTTTGCTATTTTTGATTTTCCAACCCCTGTTTCCCCCAGCAACAAAACAGTTTCATCATATCGAGCAATTTCTAATATTCGCGTCGTTATTTTGTGCATTAAATCACTGGTATAATAAAAAGTGCCAATCTGGTTGTGGTGCGCATCTTTTTTTATAGTTGTCACAAAATCCTCACTGTATCTTTTTATAAACATATGTATCCATATTTTAACATATATGTAACCTTTTGTAAACAAAATTTTTAAAGAAAAATATTAAAAACACAAAAACCATTATAAAATCTAAGAATTTTGTTTTGGCACGTTTCCTGCGATATAAAAAGCGTAAAGAGAAAACTTTGAAAAGCAAATCGTAAAAGGAGTGAGTTTTATGTTAACACTATTATTTGGATGTCTCCTGTTTCCTACAATTGCTCCTATAATACCTCCTGCTGTCGTTGCCGCCGCAGGTTTAATAGTAGTAGGCGGAATAATATATTTAGTTATTAAAGCCGTAGATAGCATGCAGTCTGCCTTTGAATATTAATAAACAAGTTTCATGAAAAGGAGTGAATTTTATGAAAAAAAATTACGAAATTTTCGACAAAAAACCCATACAATCAAAAATTATTTTATTAATAAATCTCTTTCTGAGTGCTATCAAAGTTCCCAAAAATTTTTGATTATGATAACAATAGGTGTTATTTTGGATTAATATATTTAAATTTGTCGGCTTATATTATGTATCAAAATTTTATATAATGAGGTCTTTTTATGATAATAGAAACCTTAAAAGAAAAGTTTAAAAAAATTACCGAAACTCCCGAAAAATTAAAAGAACTTGTTGAGTTGTTTGGTAATTATAATATTGAAACATCAACAATGGGCGGAAGCGTCTTTTGGAATACGCTTATTGAATCTAACGGTTATAAATTACAGCAAAATAAAATAACTAGCCTTTGTCGAATATTAGACCATAATAACCATAGAAAGGCGTGGGGGACAGTTTCAAATTTAGAAATAGTTATTAACAAAATAATTCCCAATATTGATTTATCAGACTTAATGTTTAAAACCGAAGAACTTTTGATAAAACTAGCTGATTTTAAAACGAAAGGCTTGATAACAGAAGAAGAGTACGCAGATAAAAAAAAGGAAATATTATCTAAGATTTAGTTTATATAATGACAATAAATTAAGGAGGGATAATTATGCGAACCCTAAACCAAGGGCATTTAATCGAGAACACTAAAGAGTGTGTTGTTCTAATTCATGGATTAGGTCGTTCCGAAAGATCTCTAAGAAAAATGGAAAAATTTTTCAAAAAAATGGGGTTTGCTACTCTAAACCTTTATTATCCCTCAACCCGTTATACAATTAAAGAACTTGTTGAGTCTTACATAAAATCACAGTTATTAACATCGTCTCTTGCGGCTTTTGAAAAAATTCATTTCGTAACTCATTCAATGGGTGGCATTATATTAAGACATTTTCTGTCAAAGTACGAATTAAAAAATTTAGGAAACGTGGTACAATTAGCTCCACCCAACCAAGGAAGTAAAAGAGCCGACAACGCAGGTTGGTTAACCAAAATGGTATGCGGTCCGGCACTTAGCGATTTAAAAACCGACTCCTGTGGCATTTGCCACGAATTACCTCGGGTTGATTTTAAACTTGGCGTTATAGCATCTAAGATAGATGGCAAAGTTTCAATAAAAGAGGCTCAAACTGACAACATGACAGATTTCCTTGTAGTACGCAGATTTCACACTTTTATTATGAGGGCGCCCGAAGTTATAGAGTCCACCTATAATTTCATTACAACTGGCAAATTTAAATAAAAATAATACTGTTCCGAATAAAGGAGACGTGATTTTTATGAAAAAAGAGTTTAAAAATTCGTTTTTATCAAATATCATGTTATTATATTATCTTTTTAAAGATTTTATAAGACGTTAGATAAATTATAATATTAACAATAGCTAATGTTATTACTATAAAAGCCGAATTTTACTATTTTTTACTCGGCACAAAGGAGGTTATAAATGCTTAAAAAAATTAAAAAAATAGCTTATAGCGGTGATTGCAAAGCTCAACTACGCTTGGCAAATATGTATTATCAAAAAGGTCACCGTATCGAAGAAAATTATAATAAAGCTTTTGAATGGTATGAAAAGTCGGCTTTACAAGGTAATAACGAAGCCCAATTATGCTTGGCCAATATGTGTTATGACGGCAATGCGATTAGTAAAGATTTTCAAAAAGCCTTTGAGTGGTATGAAAAGTCGGCTTTACAAGGCAATAACGAAGCTCAACTGCGCTTGGCAAATATGTATTATGATGGCAATGCGATTAGTAAAGATTTCCAGAAAGCTTTTGAGTGGTACGAAAAGTCGGCTTTGCAAGGTAATAACGAAGCCCAACTATGCTTGGCCAACATGTATTATGACGGCAATGCGGTTAGTAAAGATTTTCAAAAAGCCTTTGAATGGTATGAAAAGTCGGCTTTACAAGGTAATAACGAAGCTCAACTGCGCTTGGCAAATATGTATTATGATGGCAATGCGGTTAGTAAAGATTTTCAGAAAGCCTTTGAATGGTATGAAAAGTCGGCTTTACAAGGTAATAACGAAGCTCAATATTTGGTTGGATGTATGTACGAAAATGGCCTTACTACCTATAAAGATTTCGTAAAAGGAGTTAAATATTATTGGCTATCAACTTTATCAAATTATGCACCTTCTCAATATAAAATGGGAGTTATGTATTATGACGGCAAAATTGTTTCTAAAAATAATGTTTTGGCGTATGCTTTTTTTTATATTGCTACCAAAAATGGCTATAATCATGCTCTTGAAAGCAAAAAAGCTCTTAATAAAAAGTTAAACATAAAGCAAGTTAAGAAAGCTCTTAAAATAATAAAAGATTTAAGAATACACATAAAAAGATGTATCGAGCTCTTTTCAGCATGGAAAAACATTGCACACAAAGAATCATGGCCACACTTTTGTCGTAAAAACTCGCCGGACGATATGGTAGGTCATTATGCTCTTATGATTGACAGCGTGCAATTTTAATAAATTCAATCAAAAAAATAGTTAAAAATACTGATAATAAAGGGGGGAGTAGTTTGGAAATTCAAGAAATTAATTTAGAAAAGCCCTTTGAAGGTGGAAATAATACCATACCGTTAGCTAAAGAAGAAGAGAAAGTTAATTATTATGAAATAGGGCGCCTCTTGATAATTGGGGGGTTAGAGGATAAAATTAAGGAAATGGAGTTTTATAAAAAAAAGATTTGATTAAAAAAATACTTTTATATCAAAGGTTATGCTATGATTTTATCTTTTTAAAGATTTTACAAGACGTTAAATTTCAATACAGTATGAAGTAAATCACTTTAGCCTACCTACGCAAAAACGAACACTATTTAACTTACGAACAAATTTTGCCACATTCTACCTAATTGCTGCGATGCCTTTTCCTGTCTCGTCCCGAGGAGAGCCCGCCGCCGCCTCGCCGATAAACCTTGCCTTATGTAAACTTTCGCCCGGCCGGCGGTCCCTGGCATCTTAACCATCCTTGCTTTTATTAACCTTGGCAGCATTTTTGCCGGCCGGGCTCAGACGCTCGCCGCGTCGTGCGGCTCGCTTTTACATAAGGCGGGTTTATCGTCGCGCGCCATCCGTGGGCGCTAACGGCGGCGGCTAAGTGCCGGTCGTTCTGTCTAAATGCGCGGGCGCGCTCGGTTGCACCTCGCACCGCCCGCCCCAAAAGGACCGTTTCCGATTCTTTAAAATCCATGAAATTAAAAATTAGAAATTCCGAATGCGTATAACGCGTTTTAAGGGGCCTCCGATTCAACGGACGACCCAAACTACCTTTTAGTTTTTTGAGTTCGTTCTAGCTCCGCTTACGGCCTCGAAATTTGTTATTTTTTTGGGAATAGAGAAAATGTTCTGTCTTGATTAAAATTTTTGTCTCGAACGAACCCGGCCGCCCCGCGGCGACGGTTCCGCGGACAGCATCAGGCTGCTGCCCGCGATTATCTTGAATGACGGCCGCTCTTCAGGCCGGCGACAAAGTTTCGCCGGCGCCGGGCGGCCTGGAGTTATGTTGTTTTTAAAAGATTTGATCAGATTATTAAACGTGATTTAATCACGTAAAAATTATTGATTTAATCTCCATCTTTGTTTTGATAACTGTTCTTTTCGTGGCTTTCCATGTATAACTGAGCCATTTTTAATTCAACTATCGAGTCACGAACGAAAAATGGGTTGCCTGGATTTTCTTTAGCATTGATCCGCTTGGCCTCTTCATATAACGGCTCATACTGTTCGGGCGGAAGTGATCTGATAATATCCAATACCCGATCGTCTTGCTTTCTTTTATCTTCATTGACCCGGACCGCCTGGACGCTCACCTTTTTTTCATGGTTCTTTTTCTCTTCGACCTCTACATCGAAGCCGGCATAATTGTTTTTTAAAGCATTTATAGCATAAAATAAAGGGTTTTCTTTAGCCTTTTTAAAGGCATACCGCAAATTTAGCCCTATATAACTTAAGCCCTTGCCTTCACCAAGGCTTTTAACGACTTCGTCCATCAAGGACTTTACTCTATATTTTTCTGGTATCTCTTTTAAAATTTCTCCCGGGATCCTGGGCGGCTGATGATCCTTTTCTAATTTTTCAAAAAGATCACCATTTATATCTAGAGGTTCCGGATTCGTTTCTCGGTTCTTTTCATATGTCAGGTTACCACTCTTTTTGTTAACAAAAAAGCGGATATGCGAGTATTTATTTCTAATGCCCGTTTCTTTAAGCAATTCATAACGGCAATTAATATCAGTCTTTAGATTGACTTCTTCTGTGGCGGGGTTTAAAACCTTGACTTTAAAGTTTTGAAATAATTTATATTCGTTTTTGCTTATACCTAAAATATTTCTGAAATCTTCGATTGTCATAATTGGAACAGAATGCGCGGTTAAATAATCTCGTAAAAATTCGTAAA
>Ga0209319_1002314_pt1 | contig 12318 bp, 13 predicted proteins | sample RifGroE2_FD_184000 | JGI IMG/M metagenome (GOLD analysis project Ga0209319, IMG submission 184000) | Groundwater microbial communities from Rifle, Colorado - Groundwater E2 (SPAdes) (version 2) | ecosystem: Environmental > Aquatic > Deep subsurface > Groundwater | place: Rifle, Colorado, United...
ATGGGGAAATTATTTCATATTTTTCTTGTAAGGTTTTTTCTTGTTGTAAATCTTTCATTGCACAAGTATAGCAGCTTATAAAAAATAAGCTATCTTATTTTTTCTCAATGCCTAACCCACAAACTGGCGCTGCTTTAAAAATTCCTGCCCGTAAAGTGCCGCATTTTTCGGCGGGTAAGAAATTAAAGGAAGCGGTAGCCAAATAATAAAAACCTAACTGCTAATTAACAGAGCGATTTTGTATATAAAACAATGCCAAATAATAATTTTGAAAAACTTATCGAAAGCTTAACCAACCTCCCGACGGAAACGGAATGGGTGGAGTTTAAACGAAATTTTGATGACCCGAATAAAATTGGGGAAAATATTTCCGCTTTAGCTAATTCGGCTGCCTTGCTTGGTAAGAAATCTAGTTATATTGTTTGGGGTATTGATGATTCTAGTCATAAGGTAGTGGGGACTAGTTTTTTGCCGAAAAAAAAGAAGGTTGGGAATGAAGAAATGGAAAGCTGGTTGTTACAACGCTTAAATCCGAGACTTAACTTAAAAATTATAGAAACAGAAATTAACAATAAGCCAATTGTGATTTTTGAAATTCCAGCAGCAAATAACCGCCCCATTAGCTTTGCTAATATAAACTATATACGCGTTGGTAGTTACACAAAAAAGCTCAACGATTATCCGGAAAAAGAAAGAGAGTTATGGCGGCTCTTTGACAAATTCCAATTTGAAAGTGGAATAGCGAAAAAAGATGTTTCTTCAGATGAAGTTTTATCGATTATTGATTATCCAAGTTATTTTACATTATTAAAACAGCCATTGCCCGATAACCGAGCAGCCATTTTAGAAAAGCTTTCCGCTGAAAAAATTATTATTTCAATCGCAAATGACTCTTATAATATAACAAATCTAGGAGCCATTTTATTTGCAAAAGAGCTAAGTATTTTTGATCATTTATCTCGTAAGGCTTTGAGAGTCATAACTTACCGTGATAGCAACCGTATAAATACAATACATGAAAATCTAATAAATAAAGGCTATGCAATAAGTTTTGAGGATACTATCGAATATATTGACAATCAATTGCCACAAAATGAAGAAATAGGTGTGGCGTTTCGTAAAGAAATACGCATGTATCCTAAGATAGCAATAAGGGAACTCGTGGCAAACGCATTAATACATCAGGATTTTAGTGTTACTGGAGCAGGACCAACAGTAGAAATTTTTAGCGATCGCATGGAAATAACAAACCCTGGCATACCACTAATTGATACATTACGTTTTATAGATGAACCCCCAAAATCAAGAAACGAGGCTTTGGCGTCTTTAATGAGACGCATGGCGGTATGTGAAGAGCGTGGAAGTGGTATAGATAAAGTTATTTTTAATATTGAACTATTTCAATTGCCAGCCCCAGATTTTAGAGCGTCTACAGATAGTACTATAGTCGTGCTTTATGGACCAAGAAATTTTTCCCAAATGAGTCGAGAAGAGAGAATTCGTGCATGTTATCAGCATGCATGCTTACAATATGTATCTAATAAACAAATGACCAATTCCACACTACGTTCACGCTTAAATATTAAAGAAAGTAATTATCCAATTGCTTCTAAGATTATTCGAGATACTGTGGAAGCTAAATTAATTAAATCAAAAACAGAAAAAAGTGCTAAACGAGATGCTAAATATGTACCATTTTGGGCTTAGACTTTATGTAACGAGATGTAATAAAGAGGGATAATTACCTTATTTATTTTACAAAAAGCACTTATTTTTCAAGTAGTTACGTTTTAAAAGTTATGTAATAGGATGTAACAACACGTTCTTTTCTATGAAAAGAGTATGGTTTTTTTGTGAATTAGATCAGTGCAAATATAAAACAATAAAGAGTTTTAACAAAAATAGTTCCATGATCAATAAAAACAAACTTTTTTAGTAAAAAAGTACAAAATAAAAAAGTGAATTCCGCCGTTTTTGTCTATTTATGGCAATAATTGTTGGAGTGTCATTAAATTATGATAACCCAATAAAGTGAAAGATTAAAAAAAACAAATTGGTGAAAATATGAAGCTTGAAAAAGGGAATAGAGTTACAAAGTTTAAGTTTAAAGAAAAATTTCTATATGAACTAAAAACATCACTTCCAGTTACTAATGGAAAAATTTATATCACTGAAGATAACACCATTGTAAAACGTCTTGAAAATACCAAACACGAAAAATTAGAGCGTTTTAACAGGGAAATACAAATATTGCGTTTATTGCAAACAGATGGAGTTGAAAACATAGTTAGATTTATTGACTATGATACTGAAAATAATCAGAATCCAATGTATGAAATGTCTTTATATGAAGGTAATTCTGTTGAGCTACTTAATAGTACCAAAAATAATCTTAAGTATACTGCAGAGCTTCTTTTACCTATTGTTAATACATTAAAAATACTTTCTGAACGCGTAGAGCCTATTTTCCATCGAGATTTAAAACCAGAGAATCTATTATTTAAAGCAATAGAACAAAAACCTAAATTGTATTTGGCTGATTTTGGCTGTGCCTATTTGGAAGATGAAAATGCTCATAGAATTACTGAAGATTTTCGATCTGTAGGGGCTATGGCTTTTAGAGCACCAGAATATCAATATGGGAGGATAGAAAATGTTGATGAAAAAGGAGATATTTTTTCTTTAGGCAAATTACTTTGGTATTTTGTTAATGGAGTACAAAATGAAGTTTTTCCTTATACATTATGGTATCCAAGTAGATATAATATTCTTTTAGAAGGCAGATGTGCTGGAGTAAAAAATATTGGATGGCTGAATTTGCTTATCGCATCTATGACATGTGATGATCCTGAAAAAAGAATTAACTACACTGAAATTGTTAATCAATTAAATGCTATTGCCAAAAACGAGTGTGAACCTTTTCAATCTGAACAAAACGACAAAATTAATCTATTAGAATTTGAACAAAGTGATGCTTTACAAATACAAAAGGAAATTGCAGAAGGACAGATCATAGCCAATATTATTTTTAATGATATTAGAAGCATATTACAAAGCTTGTACGAAATTTATTCTCCATCGGAACTTTTAACAGAAATGAAAGATAGTTTTCGTTTATGTAGACAATCACTTGACGACTGGATAGTAGATTTTATTAAAAGTTCAGGAGTAGGGGCTTGTCTTGCTACAATTAAACCAATGAGAAAGTTACCGTCTTTCATGCTAGAGATTCAGCATGCTAGAACAAAAGGTAGTTTCCCGTATATAGTACTGATATGTAGATCAGTGAATCAGTCAGGAAGTTATTATGACCGCAGATATATTTTTGAAAAAAAGAATAGCACTTTGCTGATGAACGCATCGTCTTATAATAAATTAAAGTTAAAAGATGAAATAGATAATGTGATAAAACATGTTGCAAGTTCGTAGGTAAATATTAATACGTTTTGATATTTCGTGATCCAATAAAGTGCAAGAGGGTAGTCCGTGAAACCCCGACAATTTTCGCAATGGAGGATTTAGAAACTTTTAATTTTAGTAACTGTTTTATTTCTTCTTCTTTGCCGCTAAGTTTAGAAGAACTAAGAGAACCTTTAGGACGACCGAGTTGTTTACCTTTGCTGATGGCGGTTTGTAATCCGTGTTTAGTGCGTTCTGAGATAAGGTCGCGCTCAATCTCGGCAAATAAGCCGAACATCGCCACGATAACTTTGTTATGCATGCTTTGTTTGCCGTCGACGATTAGGTTCTCTTTGATAGCAATAAGTTGAATTTTATTTTTGATAAATTCATCGATTAGGAGGATAATTTGGCTAAGACTGCGACCGAGCCGCGATAATTCGCTGACAATGACAGTGTCGCCGATGGCTAGCTTTTTTAGTAGATAGTCAATTTTACGTTCTTTAGCAGATTTGCGCGATGATACTTGTGCTTCGATAAACTGCGTAATTTTGATTTTATGTTTTCGCGAATATTCTAAAATTGCTAATTTTTGGTTAGCTAAATCTTGCTTATCGGTTGATACTCGAAGGTAGGCTAGGGTGGTCATTTTTACGTTTTGTCTATTAAAAGGTTGTTTAGAATTAAATTTAACAGTATTTAACTAAATAAGCCAACCGTTTTCATAGACAAAGATTAACTAAAAAATCGGTCGTTTTTGTAGACAGAAATTTTAGGTGTTTCGGTTAGAAAGCACTATAATAAACACAAATTTTAAATTGAAGGGGATAAAAATGCCAATTACTGCCGCTAGACTAAAAAGATTATGGAACGCTCGTAAGGACGACCAAACATTGGAAGAATTTGTTGTTAGTCTTCGTGATGGTTTCGATATTCATGATGCTGCTGATTTAGAAAATTTATGGGCGGCTTGTAAAGATGATAAAACTTTGGGCGCATTTATTAATGATTTAGAGGATAGTTTCGATATCCATGACACACACGATTTTCGGAACTTATGGCTTGCTTGTAAGGATGATATAACTTTAAAAAATTTTGTTGTCCAAATTGGATTGCTCGACAATGCATTCGATATTCATGAAGATCAAGATATAATCAATCTATGGACGGCTTATATTCAAGTCATTGCTAAAAAAGCCGGGGTGGACTTTCATTCGGGTAGTATTGATGAAGATGCTTATAATGCCGCTTTTCATGACATTAGAAACATAAGAGATTTTATCGTTGATTTAGGTGATAATCTTGATGTTCACGATACTATTGATCTAAAACACTTATGGGCTATTTTTTGCAGTTATAAAGATGAAAATTTAAAAGACTTTATTGATGTTCTTGACGACAATTTTGATATTCATGATGCTGGTGATCTACGAAATTTAAGAGCTGCTTGTAAAGATTATTCAAAGGCAACTGCTCAAATTAGGGGTTTGCTAAATTCAGGGGGGAGTAATGCTGCCTCGTCATCAACTACGCCTGCACCACGTAAAATTTCCGCACCACCTGTGCCACAACGCGTTATAGGGCAAAGCTCATCAAGGAGCAGCTCTAGAATCTTGCAATCTAGACTCATTCCAAGGGATGATCAGGACCTTATTATACCACCTCCGCCACCGCTAGATGATGACGTGCCACCTCCGCCACCACTACCTAAGGAGAAAGGGTTTTGGGCTGCTTTGTTTACAGGTAGCTCATCAAGTAGCAGCTCTAGCAGTCCACAACCTAGTAAGCCACCCACAGTTACAAGTGTTGGTACAGAACAAGGCACACAAAATTTTCCAGAAGTTTTAAGAAAAATTATGGATAATTCTATCAAAATTATAGAAGTGGCTAACCTAAGCGCGGGTGATACGCAAGTGGCAACTAGTCAAACAAGCGAACATTGCCTTTCAATTACTTACGATTGTCATTCTTGTGTGAGTGCTCTCACCGTTATCGCCGATGGCAGCTTGGTTTCAGGGGATCTGGATAACTCAGTTAAAATTTGGGATACCAGAGCGGGACGCTGCCTCAAGGGGCATTCTGGTTCCGTCTATGCTCTTGCCGTTTTGCCAGAGGGCAGATTGGCTTCGGGGAGTGACGATGATTCAATCAAGATTTGGGATTTAAGATCGCGTTCTTGTATTTTTACTTTAGAGGGTCATTCTAATAGCGTAAACGCTCTTGCCGTTTTGCCGGATGGCAGATTGGCTTCAGGGAGTAAAGATAACTCAATCAAGATTTGGGATTTAAGATCGCGTTCTTGCCTTTGTACTTTAGAGGGGCATTCTAATAGCGTAAACGCTCTTGCCGTTTTGCCAGAGGGCAGATTGGCTTCGGGGAGTGACGATGGTTCAATCAAGATTTGGGATTTAAGATCGCGTTCTTGTATTTTTACTTTAGAGAGTCATTTTTTTCGCGTAAACGCTCTTGCCGTTTTGCCGGATGGCAGATTGGCTTCGGGGAGTGACGATGTTTCAATCGAGATTTGGGATTTAAGATCGCGTTCTTGCCTTTGTACTTTAGAGGGGCATTCTAATAGCGTAAACGCTCTTGCCGTTTTGCCAGAGGGCAGATTGGCTTCGGGGAGTGTCGATAACTCAATCAAGATTTGGGATTTAAGATCGCGTTCTTGTATTTTTACTTTAGAGGGTCATTCTAATAACGTAAACGTTCTTGCCGTTTTACCAAAGGGCAGATTGGCTTCGGGGAGTTGCGAGGAACATTCAATTAAAATTTGGGATATAGGATGTACTTTACGTAACCTTAATACTGGAGAATTAAGGCAGCTTTTTTTTGCTTTGCAAACCAATCTATCCGTGCAAAAGCTGGATGTAACTTCAGTAAATTTAGATGGAACGGAAGATGTTTTGGCAGACTTAGTCAGTGAAAGACCACAATTAAACCTAATACCGAGAGCGAGTGAAATTCCGAATCTTACCGCCTTCATGCAAAAATGGAACGCAGGGTACGATGCTCAAGTAGCTACAAAAGCAAAACAGTTAACAAAATTCGAGCGCGAAAAGACAGAAAAAGAAAGATTAGATAAAGAGGCGCAAGAACGAGCTAAAACCTCAACGTCAGGTATGCAAGGTCGCAGCAAACTACTAACAGGAGAGGATGTAGCAATTGCTAATCAACGCTTGGCGCGCGAAGCTGTAGAACGAAAACGAAGTGTTACTACAGTCCAAACTCCACCAAGCAGTAGTCCATCACCTAGCTTACCTTCTGCTATCGTATCATCTTCGTCCGTTCGCTCCGTAGGTAAAATGGTATCTTCTCGTATTACTATGTTTCAGACTTCGCCAAGTGGAAGCGCACAATCTAGTCTATCTCGTCCAGTTATTACAGCGTCTATTGCTGTACCAATTATACCAACAAAACCCATTATAGTGCACACACCACAGATCTTAGCTGTTCCAGCAAAACCATCCCCAGTTTTACCAAGCAGCAGCCCGTCGTCTATTCCATACCCTGCCGCCGCCGCACCATCTCGCTTGCCTGCCCGCCCTATGGACAAGCAGGCTATAGTAGAAGTAGAAACTTTGCTGAATAAAGCATATCCAGATGATGGTTCAGAGGATACTGGACAATTTCGAGCGGGTATATTGAGCTGGTTGGCAACTTACCGCAATCGAGCATTAAACGCTGGTGAGCGCAACGAATTGAAACAAAAAGCTACAGAAATGCAGGTTGTTTTGGAACCCGAAGAAAGAGCATCACCAAAATGAGAAAGCGTTGGTATGAAATCTAGTTAATGGCTTAGTGTGTACGTAGGGGCTATTTTCAGACAAGATCAACCGTCAATTGGTCAATAAAAATGAAAATATTGGAGTTTTTTATGAAAAAATGCCAGTATAACCACTAAACAGGAAATGTTTTAACAAAATGATTCCCATAATGGTCAGAGGCGGAACTATTGTCCTCTGTTAACGTACTAGAAAACATCAAATTGGAAACAATGATAAGAGAAAACACGATAAATGACAACTACAACTTTCAACTGGGAACTAATGTTGTCTGAAAAATGCCTCTACGGTTACACTACCCCTTCTATCAACTTATAATTACCCACTCGTTTCTTCATAAAAATTTGCAAATGATGTTTGCCTTGCCTATAATGAAAGTATACTAAGTATACGATGGGGTAATATATGAATCATATGCAGCAAAATAGCGCGGCAGTCACATTAAGCATACGGGTTGCTCCGGAGACTCGAAAGCAATTGGAAAATTTATCAGGTGCTACGCGTAGAACAAAATCTTTTTTAGCCGCCGAAGCAATTGAACATTACTTATCTGTTCAAGCTTGGCAGATTAAAGCTATTGAGAAATCACTAGCCAAAACTAATAGCGGCAAAGCTAATTTCATTGACCATAATAAAGTTACTGATTGGCTAAATAGTTGGGGAACAAAAAAGGAGTTAGAGCCGCCAAAATGATTATTAGATGGCTAGATGATGCAGTGTATGATTTGCAAGCAGTACGTCAATATATTGCTGTGGATAAGCCTAATGCTGCTAACCATGTCGCTAAACGCATAATAAGCGCAGTTAATCTTTTATCTGAACAACCTGAAATTGGAAGACCAGGAAGTGTATATGGTACACGAGAGCTGGTTATTTCTGGCACTCCTTATATTGTTCCATACCAGTTTAAAAATAACGCAATTGAAATACTTCGAGTATTTCATAGCGCTATGCGGTGGTCAGAAGAGCTGGGGGCTTGACACTTGTTCGTAATATTGATTTTGCTACAATTTAGTGGACACATCGAAGAGCAGTGGTCTTTTATTTGTCATCGGAAAATCATAGAATAAACAACCGATCAAGTAACAAAAATCTAGTAACGTTGATTACTAGTGTATGGCGTGATTATCAAATTTATTATGGCTAAGCAGGGTGCCCAGCAGCATATTTGTGTAGCACACTGGCTATCAATGTTTGATAGGGCATACCTTCATAAACAGCTTTTTGTTTTAAGTGCTCTAAATCTACGCTTGAAATTCTGATATTAATTCTTGCGTTTTTACGTAAAGAATTAGCAGCAGCTTCTCTGGCAAATTGCATTTCTTCTTTAAGATTTGCAACACTTTCCCATTCGCCTCTTTCTACAGATGCCAATAACTCGGCTTCTTCTTTATCAAGCGCAACATCAAAAACTGAATGTTTCTTTTTCATATTTCACCTAATCAACATTTTTCTTTAAATATTTTTTTGTAAGTTTTCTGCTTGGGAAAATTGTTTTTAAAAATACAATATCACTTTGTCTTACAAAAGGTACTAAATAAACATACTCATTAATATTGATTACATACATTTTTTGATTAGGGTATTTACTAATGTTTGGATGCTTTATAACATCCAAAACTTTCCCCTCTTCAATTGCTAACCCAATCTCTTCAAAACTGATCCCACGTTTTTGTTTAAGATAAGTATTTTTCTCTGATGAATAATCAATTAGTGGTTTATCTCCCATATGTGTATAATCGCACAAAGGATGCCTATTGTCTACTTTTATTTTGGTTCTTGGAGACGAAACAGAATTGGCTTTGTCTTGGTCATAAGTGTGATTAGCGTGATAATCACCACTTAGAATTTAGTATATAAATCAACCCATTATAAGCCATAATTGGCTTAGGCATAGATTTTCATTCTAGAACTAGAATAAGTTTGATTTTAATGATATACTACACACAGTAGGTAGAGATTAGATAAATGAAAAAATCTAAAAAAATAAGGTGGGTAGGGTCTTCACGTGAGAATTTAAAAGAATTTCCTGACGTGGTTCAAGACAGAATAGGTTATGGTTTATATGAAGCTCAACTAGGTATTTTCCCTTATTCTGCTAAACCACTTAAAGGTTTTAGCGGGGTATTTGAGATAGTTTGCGATTTTGACAAAAACACATATCGTACAGTGTACGCAACTAAAATTGGTGAATTTATTTACGTACTCCATGCCTTTCAAAAGAAGTCAAATACCGGGATTAAAACCCCTAAGCATGAAATTGACTTGATAAAAACTAGGCTGCAAACAGCCAAATTAATTGCTACAGGTGAGCTATGAATACTATTAAAAAGCATCAACAAAATCTTACTTGGGAAGAAGGCAGCGAAAACGTTTTTGCTGATTTAGGCATGCTGGATGCGGAAGAAAAATTAGCTAAAGCCCGACTTACTTTTAAGATAAATGAAATTATAGAGAAAAGGCAATTAAAGCAAACCGAAGCAGCCAAATTACTTAATATAGATCAGTCGAAAATTTCATTATTGCGTTGTGGTCATTTAAAGGACTTTTCTGTTGAACGTTTAGCTCATTTTTTAACTCTTCTCAACCAAGATGTGGAAATAGTTGTAAAAAAATCCCATAAAAATTTTGGGCATGGAATGCTAAGTGTTGTATATGCTTAACTTCAATATAGAAAGGAGTTAATTTGAGAAAACTGGTATAACTATCTGATTTTCATACAAAAACAATAACCGTGATTATCAAATTAATCACAGAAAACGGTGTCTTTGAGTAACATAAGATTTTATACGGTTTTAAAATGATATTTTATTCGAAACCGTAGGTTTTGGCACGAATGCTTCCACTATCCCTTAACGAATTTAAATTTAATGACAAAAGGCAAACAATGGCATATAATTTATATTATGGATAAAATAAAAGAAAAAATACATTTTGATTATTCTCCAGAAAAGAATTTATTTCTTAAAGAAATTCGTGGAATCAGCTTTGAAGAAGTGGAATTAGCTATAGATGAGGGTAGGGTATTAGATATCACAGATCATCCGAATAGAAATAAATATCCCAATCAAAAAGTATATGTATTAAATATTAACAACTATGTTTATTTAGTGCCATTTGTAAAGAAAAGTGAAAAAGAAATATTCTTAAAAACCATATTTCCCAGCAGAAAAGCTGTTAAAAAATATAAAGGTAACCCATGAACAAACTACAAAAAAATAAAATGACCATCGAAATGCAAAACTTGCAACTTGATGAGGAAGAAAAAGAGCTTTTAGATGCTTTTGAGAAAGGAAAGTGCAAAACTGTTTCTAATTTTGAAGAAGAATTAGCGCTTGCAAAAGAAGCCGCGGCAAATTCGTTACAGAAAGATGCGCGCATTAATATTCGGATGTCGAGCGTAGATTTGGAACATATTAAACGTAAAGCCGTCTATGAAGGTTTGCCATATCAAACTTTGATTGCAAGCGTTTTGCATAAATATGCTGCAGGGCATCTTCAAGAAGCTAGCGCTAGATAATAAAAAAGTAGATGCTGTCTACGAAAACGTCAAAATGAATTAATTTGTACAGATAGTGACTAATAAAGTCGAGCTTTTTTGTATTCATTTTTTGAATAAAAAAATGGCGGGTTTTTGTAGGCAAAAATTTGTACAAATTCTGTCTTAGAATATACGACATAAAAAAATATATTCGTAAAAGAATAAAAGCCGAGTAGAATGTTTTTTATAGGTATTTGATAAAACTAATGAGGTAAATTATGATACTTTTCGCACCGCCAACCATGCAACCTACTGTACACACTGTTAATCCGAGCACTAACTCAATTATTTTAACCCCATTATTTAACGGCACTATTAATATTCAGCCGCATGATAATAGAATTGTGGTTACCGTCGATTTAAATACTACTCAGCAGGAATTGGAAAGAGTTTCACAATATCTAAAGACAAATTTTGGAGGAAAAATCTTTGTAAATATTCCAGAATCATTACGTGGAAAATTAATCCTTAACGGCGATTTTTCAGATAATCTTGCTAATAATTCAACTAATGAAAGGATAACCCGAGTTAGAGCTATCATTCCTACAGTATTGCAACAAGTTCGGTTAAGTCAGGATTTTCCAGAAATAGAAATTTTAAGCGGCAAAGCAGCGCAACAAGAAATATTACAGAAGAGATTAGACGTTTTTGAATTAATGGAATCGTCTGGATTTACCCCCGAAAAAATTGATGACTACATGCGTAAGGGTATTGATGGTATTGCTGTATTAATACAAGGAAGTGAACCAGTAATACTTAGAAACAGAGGCGATGGAAAAATTATTGGCTTATGTAATTTATCAATGGCAGGCAATGGCATTGGCTTTATATCTGATACGCTTACTCCACCATCTTCATCTAGAGTTGAACTTACCAAGCTTCTTTATAAGAAAATTGCTGAAATGGCAATAGATAGACATGCGACTGAAATAAAAATTATTATCCCACGTGGTCGTGAACTAGAATTCCAACAAGGATATGGTTTTAGAAATCCTAATATAAGCGCGGAATTTTCTCATGTATTTGTTAGCTTTACTCCCCCAATGCCTGCATTAACGTCTGCTTATTCTGCTTTTTTAACGTTTGTTCAATCTCCTCAACAACAGGTACAGGCAATTAATAGCTTTAAGCATTAGTTCGTATGTAAATAGAGATTTGAACCGGATGAGCAATGGAACATAAAACTAGCTCAAGATTCTCAATTATTCGAGATTTTTATTAATTAGGACAAGCGGTCACATAGCTGCGATTTTATAAGGTTTTAAACTTATTCGATAGCGTTGATTACTTCTAAAGCCGACTCTGCTAGTATTTTTCGACATTTTGAATGTTCGCGCTACCCAGACTAACTTGTAATTGAAGGTGATAGATGTTGTAACGTACATAACTATGAGGAAGCACTTAGATATTATAAAAGTTCACTGGCTCCGACCTAATCATGCAGATACCCTTAACAAGGTTGGTAACGGTATTTGTCAAGAAAGTTGTCGCCTCAAATTTTTAATTAGCTAATTTTACTTGGTTGTAATTTTCTTGTTTGTGGAAATTATTTTTCTTATTTGGATTTAATGTAACAATTTCTGGTAGTGACCA
>Ga0209319_1002315_pt1 | contig 12314 bp, 7 predicted proteins | sample RifGroE2_FD_184000 | JGI IMG/M metagenome (GOLD analysis project Ga0209319, IMG submission 184000) | Groundwater microbial communities from Rifle, Colorado - Groundwater E2 (SPAdes) (version 2) | ecosystem: Environmental > Aquatic > Deep subsurface > Groundwater | place: Rifle, Colorado, United...
CGGACTGTCACACAAAAAACGTGCGAAACCCCCAGAAAAAACTAATGAATCTCCGGACGAGAGGGGGTCAGCTTAGTCCGGATTATCCAACCAATCAGTAAATGATTCATTGAACACCTTTATAACAATATGCGTTATAATAAATTCAAAAGTTTAATGTATTTTTATATTATATGATTTTCTGAAATATTAACTATTCGTTTTCTGCAGAAATTTAAAATGGGAAGAAATATACGCTTATTTATAACTGTACTTTTATTCTTCATTGGAAACAGTGTTGAAGCTAACTCTGATGTAAAAAAAATAATTAATAGAAACTACGTACCTATTAACGATTCGTCAACCAAACCTCTTCTTGACACAACGAATCATTCGGCTGTAACACTTATTGAACAGGAATTCAATTATTATGCACCTCAATCGGGTACCGTTTACCTGGTATGGAATGCAGAGAATCACCCATTGGATGAATCAGTTTCCTGGAATGAAAACACCAAACTTACAAAAGGATTATTGTATTTACCTATGATCGCTCATGATGATACTTTTAATATCAAATTGAAAGTACCTGTTGGCACCACATTGCAATACTATTTCTGGATAACTAAAAGTAATCAAGGGCATTATTTGGATTTCTGGGACCTTCAATCAAGCGGTAAAACAACAGTTACTAAAGTCTGTACAATCAATAAAAATGCAATTTATTCAAAGGTTGAAAAAAATTAGGTTCGCGTTTACTCACGTTTGGATGGATGATTTTATTGTTCCTGTTAAGTGTTTACTTAGTAATGATTTGGGTTTATAAAAAATGGGTTTATAAAAAAAAGAAACCTTCGCTGATTGTAAATGTGGTGTTTATGGGTTTCAGTCTTGCCTTTTTTTACGCTCTTGCTCGTGCTGAAATTATATCGGTTAATCCATTGAATGCTATATACGATTTTCGGATTCTTACGATGATTACACGAGCAAGCTTTAATGATTTTGTTTTTATCACTGGCCTTGCATTAGTGTTTATTACTTTTATTTGGTTGGTTAAGAGTGAAAAGATCAGAAAAGTTGGATATGGGATTTTCATATTTTTAGCTTTGCTTTCAACGCTGTTTGCCTTTACAAATATTACAACTGTCATATTTCTTGGAAAACCAGTTACCTATCAATGGCTATATTACTCTGATTTCCTTGGCAGTACTGAAGCAAAAACAGCTTTAAGAGAAAATTTATCATTTAGTATTGTTGGCAATCTGGTGGCGTTTGCCCTTTCCATGGTTATCCTATCGTATGTATTGAGTAAAGCAAGCAGATTACTGTCTGCACATAAATATTTGAAGTATTTCACATATTCGATTTTAGGTTTGGGATTGATGGTTTTATTTTTTATAGCATCCAGAACAAAAGAAACCTGGACGAAGGGACAATCTGAAAATGCAATTTTGTCAATGGGCTTTTCAATTTTTTCAGCTAATTCGAATTCATCGTTCTTTACTTCTAAAATTCCCAATGAAATGAAACCATTTGACCCCTCTCAAAGCAAAAAGATAAATTCGCCATATTTGTCAATGGAAGACCATAAAGTTAAAAATGTGCTTTTTATAATTCTCGAGTCTGCTGGCGCAAGCTATTTTGATGGTTTTGGGGGTAAGTACCAACTTAGTCCCAACCTTAATAAATATGCAAGCCATTCTCTTATTTTCGATCAAATGTACGCCCATGCTCCGGCTACCAATTTATCACTGGCTTCAATTCTCGGATCTATGTATCCTTATTTGTCGTACAAAAGTTTAACCCAGGAGGCGCCGGATGTTGAACATCCAACACTTTCTTCTGTACTTAAGAATAGTGGGTACAGAACTTCTTTCTTTTCTTCGGCAGACCTTCGTTTTCAGAATTGCGGACAATTTTTAGCTCATCGTGGATTTGATGTGGTTGAGGATTTCTCCGCCATTGAATGCTTAGACCAATTTCAGGAAGATAATTTTAAAGAATTAAATGGAATTGATGACCTCTGTCTTACAAATCGTCTGACATCGTGGTTAGATGAAAATCCCAAACAAGACTTTTTTTCTGTGTTGTGGACAGTTCAGGGCCACTACCCCTATTTTTTCAATAAAGAAGAAGAGGATTTTGGGGTGGATGACTTCAATTTTAATCGTTATCTCAATTGCCTGAAGCATAACGATGAACTCGTAGGCAATATCATGCATGGTTTGGAGGAGAGAGGATTAGACTCAACTACTTTAGTGCTTGTGATTGGGGATCATGGTGAAGCGTTTGGCCAGCATCAACAATATGGTCATGGAACATCTATTTATGAAGAAAATCTGAGAGTCCCATTTTATCTTATTAATTCAAACTTATTTCACGGCGAACACAAAAGTGATATTTCGGGAATGAAGGATTTGGCGACGACAACGCTTTCTTTGCTGAATATTGAAATCCCTGAAAAATGGCAGGGTCGCGACCTTTTAAGTACCGTTTCCAATGAAACATTTTTCTTTGCACCATGGTCAGATTATCTTTTTGGCTATCGAAAAGATAATATGAAATACATTTTTAATGAAAGTCAGAACACGGTTGAAGTGTATGATCTATTAAAGGATCCGGGAGAAAAAACAAATTTGAATAAAGATATCAGGAAAGAAGAAATTGAGTATGCCAGGCATCGACTTGCCGCCTGGGCACAATTTCAAGGCAAATTCATTAAACAAATTTTGAAGGAAGAAGATTAGGAAGAATTAGATAGCTACCTCGACATTTATGGGCAATTGTTTCGAAGATTAAATACTGTATCGATAAAAAGTGGATATGAAAAAAATAGTTTTGTATACTCTATTAATTGTCGGAATTCTATTCTTGGCTAGATTCATAGTTAAGCATCGCAATTCAATTGTTAATTCAGTGAGAATAAAGGAAGCTAATTCCCTTAAACCAAATCTTTCTGCACCGATTTTGGCAGTGTTCTCATTTCAGCCTGGAGCAACCAATAAAATTATTAAATCATTTCCTCATTATATTATAAAATTGAATGATGTTGACCATTGGAAAATTAACCGCGAAGAGATAGCTCAAATTCCAGATAGCGTTCCGATCATGTTTACCATAGAAACATGGGGTGGAAAACTTATTTCATCGTATCTATACAATCCAATTGCAGACCTGTTAACAGGCAAGTTTGACCAAGTGATTAAGCAATTATGTACGCAGTTTATCAGAACAAGGCCCAATGTATATTTTCGGTTAAACCCTGAAATGGAAGTTCCGTCGAATCGTTATCCCTGGCAGCGGCATGGTGGTGATATTAAAGCCTTTACTTACTTTTCTGCATTGTGTAAAACTTTTGCCCCGCAAATTATGCAGGTATGGGGGCCGGGCGGTTATCCGGGAACCATGGAGTGTTACCCTGGTGACGATTTAGTTGACGCTGCATCGGTAACTTTAAAGTGTGACTCTGAAATACTGTTGGATGTATACCCCAAAGACTATCCTGTGAAATATGACTTAATGAGAAGATTACATCGCCTTCGGTTTATTAATAAGCCGATTTTTGTGATAGGTTCAAAACAAAGCGCCAATGACTCGATTGATAGCCAGTTAGTTTCTTCCCTTTCTGAGCAGATAAGTCAGGATATAAGCATTGTATATTCACCGAAAAACTTTCAACGTTCGCTGTTGAAATTTAGCACTGATTCGTCCAGAAAAATAGAAATTGGGTTGTATGACCCACAATCAATATTGAATGCAGAAAAGCCTGTGACTGTAGAACATCTTTTTGTTGATTTCGGCAGCTTAAGTGATGGAACATTCCAAAATCAATTTAATCAGGTTATAAATCGCGGGCACAAGGTCATTGTAACTTTTGAGCCTTTCTGTCATCCGAATGGAGAAAATGATATGAATGTACTTCAACATGTTTCTGAGGGAAAATACGATCGAGAAATAGCAAAATTATATTCAGTGATCAATTCAACCAGTAAACAAGTTTATTTGCGTTATGCCCATGAAATGGAAATTCCGATTACACGTTATCCATGGCAAAGTCAAGACCCTGTTATTTACATTAAATCGTTTCGTTATTTTATGACTTTTCAAAATCCACTTCCGGCAAATATAAAGAGGATTTGGGGTCCTGCAGGAGATAGGGGTTCCCTGGAGTGGTGGCCCGGAAACGATGTAGTCGATTTCATTAGCATTGCAATCTACGGCCTGCCCGATAAAAATATCACGGATCCTAAAAAGCAAGAATCTTTTTCGACCATTTTTAATCGTAAATACTGGCGGATGCGTTTCGTTGCTAAACCAATTTTTATAACTGAATTTGGAGTGAAGGGGCCAGAAGAATATAAAACAAATTGTTTGGAAAATGCCTCGGAAACCATTCGTGAGAATCATCAAATAGTTGGTGTTAACTATTTCAATATGTCAGATACGCCTAAAGCCTGGGGTGACATTGAACCTCCGGATTGGAGTATATCTAGAAAATCGTTCTATCATTTTTTAGAAGTACTAAAGGAATAGAAGTGAAAGATTTGGTAGTTTCAGAAATAGCCTAATATTAATTGGTTTCAGGAATTTCTAAGGGATATTCTATGTTAACATTTGCCTGATTGACATAAACAATGCCTCTTGTTTTCTCATATAACTAAAAATGAAACAAATTATCTCGCTTGATCAGTGGAGAACGTAAATCAAGGGTAAGTTGGAGTGACTGCCATTGATATGCTTTAACGTTTGCAGTATTTATTTGGTAAATGAAAGACCAAAAGTTGTTCTTTTAAAGTCATTTTTTATGACGCTCTTGGTTTATTGATTAATATGCAACATTTTTATTTAACTATAGGTTGCTGTGAAACTGTGTTTGGAATATTCAGTTAATTTTCAGTAAAATTTAATTGTTCATGTTTAAAAAGAATCGTATAGTGTCATGATTTTTATTTCAAAAACAATGAAATCGATTATATGTTATAATGATAGCCATTGTTAGAGTTACTATATTTGTTTAATGTTGAATATGTTGCTTGTAAATTATGAAAAAACAACTATTTATCCTTACTCTCATTGGAACTCTTATCATCATCTTTATGGGATATTGCACATTAAGATTTCTTCATAGAGGAAAACTAGTAGACGAAACCAAAACAGTTTTTATAAAAAAAAATGATAAAGGTTTTCAGCTATATAGGAATGGAATCCCTTTTTACATAAAGGGTGCATCAGGAAATTCACATTTTAAAGAACTTGCTGAAATTGGAGGGAATGCGATTAGACTTTATGACACCATTAACTTAAGTAATTTTCTAGATGAAGCACTCAGAAATGACTTAGCAGTTATTGTTGATATACCGATACCAAAATATTATAAAGAATATAATTTGTACGGGAATGATCAAGACAATATACGAATAACGCAGAAAATAAAAGTTTTAGTAAAGAAATATAAAAGCCACCCCGCTCTTTTAATGTGGAATTTGGGCAATGAGGTTAATTATCCTTTAGTTTTCTGGAGTAATACTTTCATTAAAACTTTTAATGAAATAATTGATCTTATACACATCGAAGACCCAAATCATCCAGTATGTACTTCAATAGCTGGCACTAGCAGAAAATCGATTATTAGTATTCATATTCATTCACCCGGGATTGACCTTTTTTCGTTCAATTCCTTCGGAGATTTAAAAAGTAATAATTATCATTTATCTCAAATTTCTTATTTATTTGGAGCCATACCATATTACATTAGTGAATGGGGTCCCGACGGGGATTGGCAAGTTAATCGTACCTCATGGATGGCTCCAATTGAACCAACCAGTTCAAAAAAAATAGAGCAAATTAAAACAAGGTATAAGATTATCACAGAAAATAATGACGCATCATGCCTTGGTTCATTGGTCTTTTATTGGGGAAATAAACTTGAGTGTACCCAAACCTGGTTTAGTCTGTTTATGGATGATCACAGATCAGAAGTAATTAACGAGATCGAAAATCTTTGGAAAAAGTCTAATTCCAAGTCACCCTTATTTGATTTAGATTATATGCTATTAGATAGCAGGGGAGCTTTAGATAATATTGTTTTTGCCCCAGGCGAATTAAAATTTGCCGAAGTTGTATTCAGTAAGATCAAAACTGATTCTGTCAGAATCAAATGGGAAATTTTCCCTGAAGTTTGGTATAATGATACAACGATAAATAGAAAAAAGCCAAGAAAAGCGGTTGATTGCTTTAAGGATTTTGAAAAAAATAAAGCAAACTTTATAACTCCCCGCATTGAGGGTCCATATCGAATCTTTGCATATATATATGATCAAAAAGGAAATTTTGCGACTACAAACACACCATTTTACGTTTTAAATACCAAATGAGTAAAGAAAACATAATCGTTGCTCCTAATCAGAGAGAAAAGATAACTATAAGGTTGATGGTCCTACTTGGATTGATGAGTTTTGCCAATTTTTTTTATTGGTTTCTCAAACCAAGTACCATTGAAAACCATTTTCTGTTTTGGTTATTGATTGTTTCAATAGCCTATGATTCTTTGAAGGTTATTTATATATGGTATCATTACTGGAATATTTCATTACCAGTTAAACCAAAAATCAAATCAAATCTTACAGTAGATGTTTTCACTACTTATTTTCCTGGCGAACCTTATGAAATGGTAAAAGAGACCCTGGTTGCTATTCAGAAAATGCAATATCCACATACCACTTATTTATGTGACGAGGCTAATGATAACTATTTAAAAGAATATTGTCGTGAAAATAATATCGTTCATGTAACCAGAAATAATAGGATAAATGCGAAAGCCGGAAATATAAATAATGCCCTATTACAAGCAAAAGGCGATATATGTTTAATTCTTGATCCTGACCATGTGCCTAGAGCCAATTTTTTAGAAGAAGTAATTCCTTATTTTGAGGATGAAAATATTGGTTTTGTTCAAACTGTACAAGCATACTATAATATCAAGGAATCTGCTGTGGCTCAAGGGGCTGCAGAACAAACCTTTCATTTTTATGGCCCAGTTATGATGAGTATGAATTCTTATGGTACAGTAAACGCGATTGGAGCTAACTGTGTTTTTAGAAGAAAAGCATTAGACTCAATTGGCGGGCATGCACCTGGTTTGTCAGAAGATATGCATACAGCCATGCAATTGCATGCCAAAGGATGGAAATCCATATATGTTCCCAAAGTATATACAAAAGGATTGGTTCCTGCTTCACTTACTTCCTATTATAAACAACAGTTAAAATGGTCGAGAGGAACATTAGAATTGTTAGTTGCCGTATATCCTAAACTTTTCAGAAAATTTTCCTGGCGTCAAAAATTGCACTATGGAATTCTGCCATTTCATTATCTTTCAGGCATCACCTATCTCATCAGTTTCTTAATACCCATAATTTCTTTATTTACAGCTACAACTCCCTGGAAAGGAAACGTTATAAATTTTGGTCTGATATTTATCCCAATTTTAATATGTATTATCGGAATACGACTTTATATACAGCAATGGGTAATACATAAGAGCGAAAGGGGAATACATTTGATTGGCGGACTATTACAGACATGTACATGGTGGATTTATATAATAGGATTTATTTACACAATAATTCGCAAAAGAGTTCCATATCTTCCTACTCCAAAAGAAGATAAAGAAAGTGTTAGCTGGAAACTTTTGATGCCAAACCTCATTGTTGGCATTATTTCAATATTTGCAGTTATATATGGTTTATCAATCGATTATACTCCGTTTTCGATTTTTATGTCTGGCTTTGCCATACTAAATGCTGTTTTCATGTTCTATACCTTGTTTTTTGCCTACCAAAGCCAGAGATTAATTAGACTTCATTCTGATCAAACAGTTAAAAACATTTCAGCATTTTCAGTACTGCAAAACTTCAGTTTTCAAGTAATGCGTACAGCAGCATTGCCGGCAATTATTTTTATTTTGGCAACATCGATGTTTATACATCGTGAAATTGAATTTGAAAAATGGGGAGGTGTTAAGCCAGAAGCCCAAAATAAACATTTTATAAACTACCTTGGTGTTTTTACTCCACAAGATGATAATGGAATTACCAGTCTCAAAAATGTAAAAGAATTATCTAATCAAATACACGAAAAATTCGATATTGTTTCGCTTTATATTGCCTGGGAAAAAGACATCAATTCCAGTTTTCCTCAAACTTTATTAGATTCTTTATATCAGCAAAAATCAATTCCATTGATTACCTGGGAACCCTGGATTTATTCGTTTGAAAATGAGAATACTAAAGGAAAGCATTTGTATGAACTCATTGATTCAGGCTTTTTCGACAGCTATATTACCGAATTTGCACAGAAACTTAAAAATTTGAATCGGCCTGTTTTCCTCAGGTTTGCACATGAATTTGACAATCCTTTTTATCCATGGTTTGTAAGTGGCAATGATGCCTCAATAAGATTTAAGAAAGCCTGGATCCATACCTATGAAATATTTAGGAATATTGATGCAGTCAACGTTATTTGGATATGGAATCCATGGAAATCGGAGAATGTCGCATCATTTTATCCTGGAATAGAATATGTCGATTGGATTGGTGTGAATATTTTAAATTATGGTCAGCTAAATCAGGACGAGAAATGGCGTGAATTTGAATATCTATATAAACCGTTTCATGATGAGTTCAAGAATCTTCCAACTACCCCAGTGATGATTTCTGAATTCGGAACACTTAAAAAAGACCAAAAGCAAAGCCAATGGTTTAAAAATGCTTTTGTTGCCATTGAAAAAGAATTCAAAGAAATTAAATCTGTTATCTTTTTTACTAGTAAAGTAGATAGTAACATTCCTAAAGACACGAAGGATGATCAGTATTTGGATTGGACAATTGCTTATAACCAGGTGATTAAAAGTTCATTTAGCATTAAAGAAGTGCCGGATTATGTATTTTATCAATTACCAAATCTTAAATCCGATGAACCAAATAAGATGCTTCTAAAAAAAAATGAGTTAAAGAACATAAGGGGAATAAATTTTAAAAATGGACACGATTGGAGAAAGGACTATCATGTTTTAAGCAGGAATAACCTGATGAATGACTTACAAAAAATAAAAAACCTGGGCATTAATACCATCAAATTTGATGGAAATTCTGTTTATGAGTATAATATCCTGAACATCACTAAAGAGTTTAATCTAAATGTTTCTTATGGCTTTTGGATTTCGGCGGATAATGATTTTGTAGAAGATACCCTCAAAACAATGAAACTAAAACAGACTATTCTTGAAAAAATCGCTAAAGAAAAGCAGAATTCCCACATAAAATCCTGGAACATTCAAAATGATGTGAAATACAATCAAAAAGACTTTTACCTTAAACCAAGGCTTCTTTATCAGAACTACGCATATATAATATGGTTAAAAAATTTAGTTCTGGAAATTAAAAAATTAGATTCTATAAGACCGATAATTGTGGATATTGATGTTAACTCCCAATCTGTTCAGTATTCTAAGTTGTTGATGGATAATGTTAAAGGAATAGATGCTCTTGGATTGGTTGTTAAAGATGATAAATATCTAAAGTCATTATTAGCTCATTTGAACCAATCTAAAATTGATTTTGTTTTCAGCGAAATTGATGTAGATATTCTAATAAATCCGGAAATATTTGATGCTCATGAATCCTTTTTTATTACAGCGTGGCAAGATCAGCATGAAAGCAATAAAGTCTTTTTCAATGGTATAACTGATATAAAAAGAAGATATAAAACTGATTATTTTAACTTGCTTTATAAATTGCAAGGATCTAATGTTAAACTTGAAATTCCCAAAATGAGAGTTCTGAGACCTGCAACTCTTATTTATGAAAATATGATTTTGGAATATAGTGCAATGTATTATGATGATAAACTTGGTTGGAAACCTGGAGACCAACTTAAAGATTTAAATTTCGAGTGGTCTTTGGTGAAATGTGATATCAATGGTAATTATCTTGCTATTAGGGACATTGGAAAGGGGCCCAAATTGTCTTTAATAATACCGGAGAATCATGAATTATATCGATTGTTGCTAACGACCATAAAAGGAGAAATTATTACCAATACGATTTCGAAATTAAACACCCCTTTGAGACAAAAAGCAAGCTCCGAATAAACCTGTTTCATTTAATCAAAATAATCGATAATGGCCTGGATTTATTTACTTATTGCCGGTATCCTGGAAGTAGTGTGGGCAGTGGGTATGAAATACTCGGAGGGATGGACAAAGCTTTATCCAAGTATATTTACTATTGTTTCAATGGTTATCGGATTTTATTTTCTTTCGCTGGCGGTGAAATCTTTACCACTTGGAACTGCATACGCGGTCTGGACAGGAATTGGAACTATTGGTGTAGTTATCTTCGGAATAATCTTCTTTAAAGAACCAGTTGATTTTTGATTAAAGCCGTTTGCATACTTTTGATTGTTACCGGCATTGTCGGATTGCGGCTGTTTCATAAGGCCTAAGATAATGTTTAATGGCCTAATGGTTGGATGGTTATATGGTCGTCAGCAACCATAACCATTTAACCATTTGGCAATTTAACCATTCATTCCTTTGGTATAATCCCCATCTTTTTCATTAGGAAGGTTGCATTCATGGTTCGGGTTACACCGTCAGTCAGTTTGTAATCAAAAATGAGTTCATCGTGGTGTAATTGAACTTCGAAACATAGATTTTTAATCGATAGCGGATATTTCTCCGCAAGTTCGGTAAGTCCCAGGTCATGAGTGGCAACAATTCCATGAGTTTTGAGACTAATTAACTGTCGAATCAGCTCCTTCGAACCATTTAATTTATCGACCGAATTGGTTCCTTTCAACATTTCATCCACAATCACAAATAATCGCTCACCTTTTCGAAGCATATCAAGCATTGCTTGCAATCTTAACAACTCGGCATAAAAGTATGATTCATCATTCATCAAATCATCTGAAGTCCGCATATTGGTGAATATACGGATTGGGCCAAATTCGAAAGACTGAGCACATACCTTGCAGCCATTGGACGCAAGAATCAGGTTTATTCCAACAGCTCGCAAAAAGGTGCTTTTGCCGGCCATATTGGCTCCTGTAACGATTGCTATTTGTTCCTGATCTGCCAGACAAAATGAATTTCGGACAATCCTTTTTTCATCTATTAAGGGATGTCCCAATTCCATTGTCTTCAGGAAAAATCCTGATGGCAAAACTGTTGGAATTGCCCATTCCAAATGATTATAATTGCAGTTTGCCAGACTGACTAATGCATCCATTTCTGCTATTACTTCAAACCAATGCGGCAATTCGTTGCCATACCGTTGTTGCCAGTCGTTTAATTTCGAAATGCATCGTAAGTCCCAAAGGAAGATAGAATTGAGTACAAAACCTACCAATATGTTTTGCCTGTAATCGAATTCACCCAGTATTTTCTGAAGTTCAAAAGTAATTTTGCTGGCCGATTTATGATTGCTGGTGAGTTTCTGTTTGAGTTGGATTAAATAATCGCTTGAAAAGGACTTTGTTTCTATTTTCAGAAGCATTTCCGAATAGCGGTTCAGTAATTTAGACTGGCTTTCGAATTGTTTGTGAAATTTCGAGATTGTTTTGCTGTATAAAATGAAGATGATCCACTGTGTAAAAACAGGGATCAAATAATAGGAACCGGCAACAATTCCACCGATATTAAGTCCGATAGGCAGGAGTGTTACTGCCGGAAGTGTATGGAGCAACCGTTTTATGGTGTTTGGGGATTTCAGGATAATTAAGGTGCTGATCGTTTGATCAATCTGGTTCAGATTTTTCTGTTCCTCTGTTTCTTTTCCAATTGCCATAAAGTGCTGTCGCCAGGTAAGTTCTTCGGCCAGTTCCTGAATAGCAGCCTGTCTTTTCACGATTTCTTCAGGAGTGCGTTGGCTTTCTTTCAGGAGTGAGCCCAACCTGATTTTACCAGAACTGGTGACAGTTCGGTTTAAAAACTGAAAAAGCGATCCGTTACCGAACAAATCCAGATCATAACTGAAATCGTGATGTGGATCAATGAATTCGTTGCCCGGATCAAAAGCATTGAGATTTCGGTTAAGCGCACTGATTTCATTTAAGTTTATTTCAGCCAGATATTGGTGGAAAAACATTTGTTTTTCGGTCTGAATGAATTTCTTTATCAGGAAAAAAAATGCGGTTATTACCAAAAGAGAGGCCGTTATCGCCAAAATCACGTTTACCTGATTGAGGTAATAAAAGGTTGGAAATAGGCCAAGAAAACAGATTAACCGGGTGTGTGAAATGAGCTTTAACCTTCTTTTATTGGAATCACAGTT
>Ga0209319_1002319_pt1 | contig 12293 bp, 10 predicted proteins | sample RifGroE2_FD_184000 | JGI IMG/M metagenome (GOLD analysis project Ga0209319, IMG submission 184000) | Groundwater microbial communities from Rifle, Colorado - Groundwater E2 (SPAdes) (version 2) | ecosystem: Environmental > Aquatic > Deep subsurface > Groundwater | place: Rifle, Colorado, United...
TAGATTTACCTAATTCAATTCCAACTGAAAATTCTTCCTTCTTAAAAATTTTTAATTCATCTTCTGCATACCATTCATGCTGTTCTTCATCACCAGTAAATTTAATTGCATAATAATAACCATTTTTTATTTCTGAAATTATTCCTGTTTTACCTTCGTGTTCTGGCATATGTAATTCTGTTGGTATTACGGAATCACCTAATTGAAATTTATTGTCTGTGTCTTGTTTTGCAAAAGTTTCTATTGTACTTTTACAAAAACTTGCATATGCTTCTCTTGGTTTATTTAAAACTTCAAGATGAGCGTTTTTCATACCAGTTGCTATTTCTAGCTTATCACCTAAGATAGTTATACATTGGTAAATCCAATCCTTGAATCTAAATTTACCATTAGATAGTTTTTCTTTTTTTAAAACTTCAATTTCTATACTTATTTTTTTTGTGCCACTTTTAAGAATATTCTCTGCTTCCTTTGTGAGGTACTCTTTTTGGATCACGCCTAATGCTGTGGCATACTCAAGATTTTCATATTTTTCATACCCATATTCACAATCTTCTAAACTTAATATACTACCTAACGGATATTCATCAATTTCATGTTCTTTAAAATCTCCATTTTTAAATTTACCACAAATCGGCGTGTATCCTATAAAATTTTTATTATTTTCATAATCTTCCTTTTCGATTACACTACCATTATAGTTAGAACCGATAAGTCCAAAGAAAAATTTACAAACCAAAAATCTAGGATCATCTCTTATTATAGTAAATTTATCACAATTAAATTTTACTATTTCACTCACAAATTAACTCACCTCCTTTAAATTGGTTAAATCGAAATTAAAATTATCAATAAAAAAAGAAGTTAATTTAGTTTTAACTTCTTTAAAATTATTTTTTCTAACTATTCCATTCCTTTAAATAAATTTCTAATTCATCACTCATCAAAAATATCCAATAAAATTTACCTTCTCCTTTACTTTTTTTTATATATTGAATATTTTTTACATTACATAAGAAATTTTTAATTTTAATATCATAACAATAATAAAGTTCATCTTTAGAAAATATTTGTTCTGCATTTTTTATGTACATATATTATCAACTCACTTTTTGTTGTTATTTATTACAAATAAAAAAGACTATAAACATATAGTCTTTAACTTACTTTTATATTATTGTATTTTTATTCTATCCAACTAATTTTTCATAATCTGATTTGTACATCCATTTAAAACCACCTGCATGATTATATTTACCAAGACAACAAGAAGAAATATTTGAATGATTTATTTTTAATTGTCTTTCTGCTTCAATAATACTATCAAACTCCGAAATATATTCTTTATTTAGTGATAGTTGAACAACTTTTTTAACATATGGAGATTTTTTATATTGTTTTATTTCGCTTTTATTATAATCTGAAAGAAACATCCATTGATATCCACCAGCAGATTTTAATTTACCTCTGCAACAAGATGAAATACTCATAATAATAATTCCTGTTTGTTTTTCAGCTTCAACCATGCTACTATATTCTTGAACATATTCACCACTTAACGACAATTGAACAACTGGTTTCGCCCCTGATTTTCCTAATCTTACCCCACTTGCTTTTTGTATTTCATTGGCATCATAATCACACCACCCCAATTTACTACATTCATTAAGATATCTTATAACTGTTCTCTTTCCTAAGTTCAGAATAACACTAATTTCTGATGAATTTTTAATTCCAGCATTCCATAATTTAGATGTTTCTTTTACTAAATTGTTACAAGCAAACTCATGACATTTTAACCAATCAATATTAGATAAATCAAATATCTGTGCTAATCCACTAACTAAAATATTATCTCTAATATATTTCATATCTGATTTTACACAATCAATTCTAATCATCTTAATATTATGTTCTTTTGCTTTTTTATCTTTATAATCATCTATAGCTTGAGATTCTTCAGGGGTGGTTCCATCTAATGTTTTTTTATTACCATGTCCCAATGCTCCATCCATTTCAATTATATATTTTTTATTATTAAATTCAAAATAACTATCATATCTCTTAGGTTTAATCCAATCCGGTGAATATTCGAATTTTATATATTTTAATTTGTATGTATTATTTAATTGGTTTAATAAATTACGTCCAAACTTATTGGGGTATGAAATATTATCTCCACAAATAGAACATCCCACTTGCCCACGTGTAATAGCATTCATACTTCTTTCAAATATATGATTACAGTCTAAACATTCCCATTTAAGTTTTACATCATAGCCAATGTACTCATCACTCAATCTAATATTATAATTATTTATTTTACACCAATTATTAATATTTTGATATATGTATATATTAGATTTATAAAACCCTTGTGGTATATAACCTTTTTTTATGCTGGAAATTTTAATTTTACTATACATATATCCATCCGAATTAATTAAATCTACATTAATTTGAGTATTTATTATTTTAACATTAAGTAATTTCCAAGTATCTCCTAAGTTATTATTAATTATTTGCTTAACTTCTTGTGCTTTAATTCCATTAATATATAATGAATTAAAACAATTTATACAATAATGTTGTTCATCGTCTTTAATATATTTTCGATAATCATTCAATGCTATTGTTTTTAAATATTCTCCACACTCATCACATCCAATATCAACTTGCACCTTATAACTATCTAATAAATCCTCTACTTTAACTAATATTTTTGTATTCTGTGGAACTGACAACCTTCCTTGATTATCTTTTTCCCTTGGTATTATATATCCTTTATTTTTATACCATTTAATATGTCTTCCACTTAAGCCAATTTCTACTTCTTTTGTTAGCAACATTAATTATTACCTCCGACAGCAATTATTTTTATTTTCCGAGAATTTTAAATAAGGGAAAAGAACTCGGATATTCTCTTATCAATAAGGCTCATGACTTCCTTATCTATCCCAATATTATTATACTATTATTTTATAACTTTGTCAATAATATTTATATTTAATTTAATTAGCTTATAACTTTTCCATCGTTTGAGTCGTAGTCCCTAGTAGTGGCTCCTCCGTCATTTAGCTGGTCATCAGGTTTTTTCTCCCTACCACCTAAATTACTAGGATTGCTTCCGCTTTGAGTATAAGACGTACTAAAAGGAATGAATTGTTGCGTGTCCCAACTATATAGTGTCTCATCATCCATCTGCATTTCATATTCTTCTGGTAATTTTCCCAAAGAAGCGAGATATTCTTTACGACACACGCCAAGGGTTGCAGCGTTCTTATACCTATTCGAAACTTCTTCACGACTAAATGAGTCCCCGAACATCTTAATCCCAAATTTATAAGAACCCGTTCTTTGTGCTAATTGATAATTTATATTTTTAGTATATTGTCTGTACATATGATTTATAAATTGCATATCAGTAGTATTACTATTTTTAACAGCAGAACCAGATTTACCATCTGCTGAACCATATGTTAACGGTGATATACCAGAATTTTGCCACATACTATTTCCCACTATACTTGAAATTGCTGCTATACTTTGATTGTCAGAGGTCTTGATTTCTGTGGCACTCATTGGAGAGGAAAATACTGTAGTTCCGAAATTTAAGCCAGCTTGACAAGCCGCCACCCATTTGGCAGTAGTATTGAAATCTATGGAAGGTTTTCCATCTTTATCCAGTGGTGCTTGTAAATATATTAATTTAAATGTGTCTAACATCGTTTTGGTCTTCAAGAGTTGACGATATTCATCTATTCCTAACACATCTCTAAACAAACCCCTTAAAGGATTCAATCTAGCAGCCTTGGTGTCATCAAAAAGAAACACTACCGATTTTTTAGGTGGCATTTGTATAAAATAATTTTGATTAGTCTTAATATCCTCATAAAAATCTTCAAACCAATCAGTAAATTCAGAAGCATAATCATTAAGTGATTGTGGTGTACGAAGGAAAAACGTCATGTCAAAGGCATATGTGTATCCTAAACTTGTTCTTCCATTTATAATACATCTATTATCTCCAGAAGGCATTTCTTGATAATCAATATAATTATCCGCTTCTCTTAAATAGTAAAATTTTCCACCCTCACGTATGACACCTAAAGTTATATTAAAAAATTGTTCTTGAATTCTAAGTTTCGTTAAAAAATCTAATGCTTTCTTTTTAGAGTTTTTATATGTAGCAAACGCTTTTTTATCTTTTTTAGGATCGGGAACGGGAGTGATAGGATAAATGTAATAATAAAAATCAAGATTAGATGCAAAATGATAAACTACACGTTCAAATTGTAAAGATACCCCCTCAAGATACTGTGACAAATTACTTAATTGTTGTTCATATCTATGAGGTTGTAATAACCATTTCTCAATCTCTTGAGAAGTAGGTTTATATGGAGATATATTTATATCTTTCATCAAAGAGTTACTATAATGTGGATAGTATCCTTGATTATTATTTATCTTTCTTAACAAACTATATAATGTATTAGAATATGTTTCTAAAAATTTATCTGGTGACATATCTGTATTTGATATATCACTGTTTATATTACTATTTATATTATTATTACTATTTGTTGTAACAGAAAGTGATTTTTGCTTTTTTCTTGCCAAATATTTCACCTGCCTACTTTTTTAAGTGATTAATTAGTAATTTGAAAATTTTTCCCAAGGTTTTGATGTTGGAGCAATAAAGAAATTTTCAAGATCAAAACATTCATTCTCTTTATTTACTATATTTTTTCTTCTCAAATCATATAAATAATGAGAAAGCATAATAATTGTATAAAACCTATCATCATTCATTTTATTTTCTTTATCTTTTGGCAATTTATAAGATTTGCTTGTTTTCTCAGGATTTTCAAATTTATATATAGAAGTTATTTCTGTTTTTAATACATCAATATTAGTTAAAGCTACTTCTTCTTCAAATGATAAATTTCTAGAAATTAATTTAATTTCATTTCCATCTTGTTTTTCTAAAGTAATATATCCTTTACCATCATACTCTTTAGGAAATTTAATTAAATCAAGTTGCATTAATTCAATAAATTCATCAACCATTTGATTTCTATATTTATTTGGAGATATTAAATTTATTTTATTGCTTGCATTAGGATATTTATATTCATAACCTTCATATAAATCATAATTTTTATCTAAAAACCCTTTATGTTTTATCCCTTTTGAATCAATCCAATCTTCTAATAAATTATCTGAATATGCACTTATTCCTCCTCCACCTGAACCAGCATCAATTTGTAATACTTCAATATTTTCATAATCTGGTGCATTGCCATTATATGCTAAAATATTTTCTTTTAAAATTTTTATTTGTTCTGGTGAAGACATTTTAATTCCTTTTTTACTTGCTAAATCAACTAAATTTGTACAATTTACAATTTCTCCATAATATCCAATATTTTTATCTTCAATAATTTTCATTGCCATAATAATACTTTGATCACCACTGCGAGCAGGATCAAAAGCTATTGCATATTTACCACCATCAGTATAATGTAATTCTGGTAAAGTAAATGTTTCATTACGCCTAATCTGTCCCCATTTTATAATCTGATTTTCTCCACCATCTTTTGTAAATTTATTAAAATACTCCCTCATGGCTTTTTCTCTGTTTGATCTCATAGCACTATCAACTTTAGATTGCTGTAAGAGGGGATGGGCAGGTTTACCATCAATCATAGGATTCAATGGTAAATCACATGGAATATCACAACAAAAATAATTTCTATTACCTAAAAACATTTGTTTTGCAAAATCACGATATTTTCTATAAAAAATTTTATCAACATCACTTGCTGAAGATGCATAAATTAATTGTGTTGGTGTTTTTTTATGTAGTACTTTAATATTAAAATTATCATTAATTGATGTTATAAAATTCGTATCTTGTGTTGCAAATGCTTCACAAATTGTTATTAATTCATCAGATGAAAATCCTGCCTCTTCAAAATAGACTAATGTTGCTCTGCGACTTCTATTATTATCTGGTTTACCATTTAATGTAAATATTTCACTACCATTATAGAATTCCACACGAAATCCAGTTTGAGCATGAACGAATCCTGTTTTACAAGCTGGTGATGTAACTATTTCATATTGTGCAATATCTTTTAAAGAAGCAATAGAATTAGAAGATTGACCAATTCTTAAAACAATTTCTTCGATTTTATTATGTGTTTCCTGTGCTTGTGAACCGACTGAAGAAACAATATAAATTCCTTGATTTTCAAATAATATTGCTTTTAATAACATAAAAATAGCTCCAAGGAATGATTTACCAAAATTTCTAGAGCAACACCAAACTATATTTGTAGAATTCCAAGACATCTGTAATATATATTTTTGTTCATCTAGTAATTTAATTCCTAATAAATCTTCACAAGCTAAAATTGGATTTCTTCTATAAAACTTAATTATTTCTGCATTTTGTTTGTATAATTCTATCTTTCTACTACTTAACAAGATATCTTTTCTATTAGTTGCAACCATAATAGCCTCACCACCTTGTACTCCAATAAATAATACAAAAGAAGATTTTGTATTATTTATTGTGCCATATAATTATAAATTAATTATTATCTAATTTAATATATAATTGTCTATTTTCCTCTTCAATATCATCTAATTTATCTTGTAATTTCTGAATTAATTCTCTTTGCTCTTTAAGCATTGATATATAGTCATTTTCATCGAATTGTAATTGTTCTAATATGCTTTTATGACTTATATCAGCAGTTCTTTTCATTCCTATAGCTTTCATATGATCATAATAATCATGTTCTGCATCATCAAAACCAAGTTCTCTTAAATTCTTCATCATATAAGTTAAAGTAGATTTTCCTGCTTTTTTATCTCCACGATTTTTAACAGATATAGAGTTTTCTTTTGCAATTTTATCTGTACTTTCTACAATTGATTTTTTTGTTGTTGTTAAATTTTTAATTTCTCCTTGGTTAGAAATTAATGATTTAGCATCATTACTTAAATTAGCAATAACCAAATCAATTTTTCGTATTTGATTATTATTATTTACTAATTGTAAAATTTGTGAAAGTTTAAAAGCATCTTCTAATGTATCTTCATCTAAATAAGGTAATAATTCATTATATAAAAATTTTTGATCAAAATTAGAATATCCAGAGAAAAGATCATAACCAATTAATTTAATAATATCATTTTTTATTTGTAAATCCTGTTCACTAAGTTTAATATTATATTCTAAATCTTTTACTTCTTGTATAAGAGAATTAGTTATTTCTTCTTTGTTGTTATCTTGATTAAATAAAAATTTTGGATCAAATCCTGTCAGTCCATTATTTATAGAACCTAAAGAATTAATTTTTGTCATATATATTCTCATTGGATGTGCAGAACTGTCATTAACTAATTGTTTTACCATTCCATCATAATCGCCTTCACTAAAAGGAATATCAAATTTCATACATGTTATATAAATTGAATTTTTAATATCTTTTAAAATATTAAAATAAGTATTATATGTATTACAAATACATTCTTTACAGAAAACTGAATGATTATAATTATTTGCATATAGTGGAGAATTGCTTTTGTAATGACTTGATATTGCTTTTGTTTCTCCGCACATAGGACATCGTATTTTTTTATCGTCAATTATTTTTTCTTTTTTAGGTTGTGTCATATTTGTCACAGTTTTTACCTTTGGCATAATGCTATACTCCTTCTATCCAACATTTATCCATGTTTTATTTATTTTAATATTATATATAGCACATTTTCCAACACCATATTCTTTAGATAAATAAGTAATCGGAAATCCTTTATTTAATAATTCTTTTATTTTAATAACTTCTTCTGATTTTAATCTTTTATGTTTTTTATTTTTTTTATTTTTCTTTTTTATATCATTATCAGAAATTTTAAGTATTTCTTCAAATTCGTTATTAAAATATCTTACCTTAAACTCTTCAAATTGCTTATCATTATTATTTGTTAAACCATACAAAACATGAAATAATTTATGAATATTTTTTCTTAATGGCACACCAAGTCCAGATTTATAATTTAATTCTAAAAAAGTTTTATTAATAAGTTTTATTTCTTCATCATTATATATAGTCATATCACTATGTATTGGTAAATTTAATATATTAAATGTTTCTAAAATTAAAATACTAAAATTTTCATTGGCATGATGTATTTCTAAATCATTATTATTTTCATTTGTAAATGCACATTTATAATTATATATCTTTAAACTATCCATTTTCCATTCGTATAACATTTCTCTAAAATAAGGATGAATCGGAGATAAACCACCTTTCCAGTTATGGTTGTTTACTCCTCTATGTAATCTACTTTGTTTCCTTTTTGTTTTCTCAGAAACAACAAAACCTTTATGAGATTCACTTCTAATTCTAAACAATGCATCATCATTCCGTTGTAAATTTAACTTACTTGCTTTATTTTTAATAGCATCCCAAGTTCTATATGAGAATCTTTCTTGTAATTTTTCTTGTGACATACTAGGATAATTATCTTTTAAAAATTGAATATCATTATTAGACCAATCATCATTCTTTTCTATCTTTCTAATATCCCATTGTGATATTATATTATGTATTGTTTTGTAATTAGAATTTGGGAATTTGTCTATAAGAATTTGTTTATTTATATCTTGATAATTATTATAAATCCATTTAATATCTTCAAAACTCCAATTACTTTTAAATTTATTTGATTTATTTTGATACCATATATAAATATCGAAATTTTCATTTTTATAATTTTTGTATTTGCTTTTAGTACAATCTTTACATACCATTCTAAAACCATCTTTTGCAGTTTTTTCTTTGTAAAAGAATTCCGCTGTTAATTGTTTTTCTTCTCCACAACATGTACATACTCTAGTTTTTATTTTTTCGTCTTTAATTTCCAACATTTTTAATCATCCTCCACACAAATATTTTTAAATTTATCCTCCATTTCTCCACGCATATAAAAATAAAATAGAAATTAGGATGTGTAGAGAGGGAATAGCTAATTCCCAATTACTTAACTTCTTAAAATAAACATATTTAAAATTATTATATTTATAATCTAATACTAACCTAAAAAATATTACAACCAAATCTCACTTCTATACTAAATAATAAACACACATTAAAACCCATTAAGATAATAATTAATGGGTTTTATCTATGATTATTTAATTGTCCTTCCGACTATCTAACCCCATCTAGTAGAATTATTAATCATGTTAAGTATTTGTTCAGCAACTTTATTCATATCATCTTTTGTATTATTAACAGTTAAATTACATGTAATATTAGTTTTAGATTCTTTTTCATTTTTATTTGTATCATTAACAAATTCCTTTTCACAATCGTTCCATCCAATTTCCTTACCCAACATAAACAATTCATATAAAACATTTTTTATACATGAACTACAATCACAATCTAAGTTTTCAATTCGATCATAAAATTCTTCAATAATACTAATATCTAAGCATATATCTTTATTTTCACAATCATCACATTTATCAACTGATTCCTCATCATAATCTTCAATAAAATTATCCGCAAATTCGTCTAAAATAGATTTAATAGAAATTTTATTTCCATTTGTCTCTTGAATTCTCTTAGCAAATAATTCTAACAATTCTCCGTAATCAAATTCATCTTCTTTACATCCTTCGCAATCTTCACAACAATCACAAACTTCATCGTCATCGTATGTATAAGGACTATCATTTATTTTTTTTACTTCTTCTTTATTATATTCACTTAAACCACCAACAAAATCTTGATAAGATTCAAAATCAACTTCTTCACCATCAATATAAAACTTACTTTTTACGTGTTCAAAAGTTTCATCATCATAGTAATGTTTGGTTGTTAGTTGCATGTTTTAATATTCTCCTTTAAATTTATATTATTATTTTATAATTGTAATAAATATAATTTAATTATTACAACATATCTTTTTCCTTTAATATTGTCGCATTTTTAGAACTCTCAATAGTAGCATTAGCATTTATATTAGTTATTTGTACACTATGATCGACATTCATTTTATTCAGAATTAACGTAATAGAATCATCCATTGAAATACCTGAATTAATTAAACCTGTGTAAAAACCAGAATAATATGAAGAATCTTTTAATCCTCTTTTAAATTCATCTAAATCTAATTGAATATTAGTATCTTCTGCTAGATTATCAGTTGATATCTCTAATGGTTCAAAGAATAGAATCACTTCTGATGTAGAAGAGAGTAGGGGAGTGGTATTTAATTCTTGTTCTTGTATTTGTGTTTGAGATATTGTTTTTGTTTTATCGTTCATATGTTTTCTCCTTAAATTAAATAATCAACTACTTTTAGATTGTCTTGACATGCTTCGCTTCCCCAAAAGTACCAATCATATTTTAATTTCTTAATTTCTTCTAATCTTTCTTCAGTTATATTAGTATTATTAATAACTATCTCTTTTAACTTTTTCCACATAGTATTAGTTTCTTCCATATCATCAATCATTTCTTGATGTTTACCAAATGAACCTGATATAATACTATGAACCATAATTCTAGAATCAGGTAATGCTCTACGTTCTGAACCACATATAAGCAACCAAAATCCACCAGAAAAAGCTGTAGTATGAACTGTTATGATAATATTATATCCTTCATTAATCATACTTTTTATTTTGGAGCATAAAGCAATTGTTGAGTACGCATCACCACCATATGTGTCTAAAACTATTTCTATTGGTTCTTTAGTATTATTTTTCTTGTCAAGTAATTTAAGTCTATCTAGCCAATACATTACCTTAAAAATAGAATCTCGTTCTATTTCCTCAGAAAATAGAATACGTCTGTCTCTCATAGCAGAGTTAATACGCATTTCATCCATTATTCTATCATTTGGTATTAAATATTCCATGTATATATTACCTTTCGGCATTTTATTTTAATTCAAACTAATATTATATTCAATTGTTTTACCAACACATTCTTCAAAAACAACAAATGTAGAACTTGCTTCAGAAATCTTTTTAATTTTTAAACTAAAATCATCTAATCCACAGATTGAACCAACACCAATAGTACCTTTAGAAACACCTAAATTTATACTGTTCGCATGATGTTTATGACCAGTTACAAGGTAAGAAATATCTTCATTATACATATATGAATAATCTCTAATTGATTGTTGAACATCTTTTTCTTCACCATGAGTACCTAAAACATTAAATCCTGCAATTTGTGTATATATCATTTCCGTTTCATTTTCCATACATTCAATATTAGGATTATCTTTTAATATTTCTTTTGTTAAAACAAAAATTACTTTACTAATATTTTCATGTGGCAATTCCCCTTTTTTAGTACCTAACAATCGTAAATCTGTATGATTTCCGCATGTAGAATAAAATTTTATTTTAACATTATTACTTAATAAATTTAACCATGTTGCTATAAAATAAGAATATTTAATTGCTGATTCAACAACACCATATTTTAAATTTACAAGTTGTCCCAGATGAATTAATCCATCTAATTCATCTCCAAGATTCATTATATGTATTTCTGTTAAATTTTCTTTTTTACAAATTTCTATCGTTTTATCAAGTAGTTTATACATTCTTTGTTTAAATATATCTTCATTATATTCATTAATAATCTCACCTTTAAGTCCTTTAATTAAAATTTCTTTTCCAAAGTGTGCATCAGAAATACACAACAATCCTTCTGTTTTATTTTTATTGTTAATAATTTTAATAGGGGAGGGGAGAGGTTGAATTTCTTTTATTGCTTGAATTGCTCTTTCAGTAAATAATTCGAATCTAGCACTTTCTCTTAATAATTGTGATAATACTGCTTTTTCAGTTTGGACTTTTATCTTTTCTTTTTGTAATTCACATTTCTTTGTTTCTAATTCTTGAAGAATATTATCATCATTAATATTAATTGTCTTTTCCTTATCTAAATAAGGTAGAAGCATTTTTAACCCATAATATCTTTTACGTGCTTCATCACTTGAAATTTCTATTCCAAATGCTAATTTAAATAATTCAACATAATCAATATCATAAATTCCATTTGATTTTCCTTCAATAAGTCTAATTATATAATCATAATCTGATTCTGTAGGTTGTTTGTAATGTTCCATTTATTCCTCCAAAGAATAAATTTTAAAATAGGGTAGAGGATGTTAAAATTAACATTAATCCTATTACCCATAATCGACCTGTTTATAATAGTAAAAATATATTATTAAAC
>Ga0209319_1002320_pt1 | contig 12287 bp, 17 predicted proteins | sample RifGroE2_FD_184000 | JGI IMG/M metagenome (GOLD analysis project Ga0209319, IMG submission 184000) | Groundwater microbial communities from Rifle, Colorado - Groundwater E2 (SPAdes) (version 2) | ecosystem: Environmental > Aquatic > Deep subsurface > Groundwater | place: Rifle, Colorado, United...
TATTATTATTATTATTATTATTATTATTATTATTTTCAATATCATTTTTATTTAACCATTTATCATTAATATATGTAATAAAATTGATTAATCTTATTTTATAATCTTCCGTATTATTTTTTGTATTAGAATTAATTAAGTTATAATTATTATCAAAATTTATTTTATCTAAATATTCTTGTTCTCTTGCAGATAATTCTTTTTTATTGCCATTTAATATTTCTAATATCCTAAAATCAAATACTGATAACCCATATATATTAAAGTCCTCTTGAAGTTTTGAATTGTGATGAACATTATTTGTTAAATTTTTTATATGGTTATACCATCTAAATGATATGTTAATACTATGTCCTATGTATATTTTATTATTAATTATATTTCTAATTTGATAAATACCAGAAAATTTAGTTAATCTATCTTTTCTCAAATAAATAATTCTCCTTTTTATTATATTTCTCTTGTAATTGATTGATAAGTAACTTTATCTTCGTCAAATTCTATTACAAGTTTATATGTATACTTTTTCTTTCTAATCATCATTCTATTACTTTCAATATTATATCCTAAACTATTCTCCATTAAGTCTACTACTTTGTTAAATGTAATTTTAGAAGCACATAAATTTAATAATTTACAATCTATAACCATTTTTATAATATCATCTTTATCTTCTTTTTTATAAATCTTATATTTATCTAACTGTTCTTTTTCAGTAACACCGTTAGGTACTAACCATTTAGAATTAATAAAATTTATAAATTTCTTTTCTTGTGAACCCAAAATAAATTTAATTGTCTTATAAATATCATGTTTAATTAAATGTGAAATACTATCAAACCATGATGTACTATTTTTATTTCTCATAAAATCCTTATATGCACTTCTACATTTACTTAAATATGAATCTGTGTCATAATTATCACTACGAATATATGTATGAGCAACAATTAAGTTATCAATATTAAATCTACATCTACCCATAAATTGTGTAATATGCAATTCATCTGTAAAACAACATATTACATTTCTAACTCCACATTCTTCTCTTAAATTAACTCCTTCTCTTAATGTACTTGTGGTTATTAAAACATCTAAATTTTTCTCTATATTATCTTCATCAATAAATGTATCAGGCAAACTTTCATTATCAACTATGTAATCACGTAAATTAGACATTTCTTCAGTGAAATATTTTTTATTACTTTTACTAACTAATATACATGAATTAGGTATTTTACTTTTTAATTTAATGCAATCATCTACTGAATAGCACATTATTATTGTTCTACCTTCTACTTGATTGGTCGTTATTATATATGGGATAGTATCAAAATCAGTACAATGCAATTGTTTTGTTTTATAATTAATTAATACTTCTGAGTTAATTTGCTTCACAGTTACACCCCATTCTTTTTGATAATAAAATATAATATTGGGTGTTGCTGTCATTCCTATTATAATAAAGTATATCTCTTATCCATACTTTTAACATTTCTATATTTTTAATAAATTTATCACTAAATAGGGAATGACATTCATCAAAAATTATTAATTTTATTTTATTAAGAGTTTCAAATCCTTCTGTATTATTTGAAACTAATATATTAATAATCTTATCATATGTCATTATTTGAATTCCTTTTTTATTTAATATTTTGCTATAATCATTTAATCCATTCCAATGTTTTATAGATATTAAATTATTCATATCATACTTAGAAATTCGTTCTGATTTAGATTGTTGATCTACTATTAATGATCTAGATGTAACAAATAATATTTCTGAATATTTAACATTAGGAAAATATTTATTTAATTCATTAACTACAAAATATGTTTTTCCAGTACCTGTTCCAGAAGATATAATATTGAAATTCTTTTTATCTACTTCCATATTACTAATTATATCTGAAATAAATTTAATAAAAAATCACTCCTTAAAATTTTAATAGTGGACAAAAAACGGAAATTCTATTATTAGACAAAGTTAAAAATTGTCCAATATTTATATTTACATTTTAAAATAATATAAATAATACACCTATAATTTTCACCTCCATTAATAATAAAATTATAAATAATAAAATCATATTCTTCTCCTATCCGTATTATAACACAATATAAATATAATTGTCAACAGTAAAATAAAAATAAAAAATAATTTATCCCCTGGATAGGGGAAAGTTATAGGGCGTTTTTTGCCCTATAACTTAGGGGTCGATTACTTCTTATAATAATTATTCGATTAAATTATCTTTTATAAATCTATGTGTAAACAAATTGATATTATTTTCTTTTGCATATTTTAAAATTATACTTAATAAATATCTAAATCCTTTTTGAGATATATAAGTAACATAAGTAGTATTAGTTTTATCTGTATTATTATATACACGTTCCTCAACATTAAATAAGGTATTATCATTTATTAAACATTTATTTAGATCATCTAATATATTAATTTCTCTTAAATACGAATACACTTTTCCTTGATGGAATCCATTATCTTTTAGTACAACATATAATCTTTCAAAATCATCTTTAAATATATAATTTTTACAATTATTAATGATAAATTTTATATTATAATCATTATATAAATTATTTAATATTTTATTTATGTTCTTCTTTATTTTATTTTCATTGGATTTATTTCCCGTATCTTTATTTTTATATTGCTCTTTTAATTGAAATTTAACTTTTGGTTTTTGTTCTTCTTTAATAATAAAATTACCATTATTTTTATCTATGTTTTTTATTATACTTTTTAATACACTTATTGATTTATAATTAATTTTATCTCCTTCAAAGATAGGTTTTTTACCTTTTAAAATTAAATCTAAACTATCTTCAATATTATATCCATTATTAATACTATCATATAATTTTATGTATTTACTCTCAAATATGTATGATAAACATTTATGCAATATCATATTTTTACCTTCATCAATCTCCTCAATTACTTCAAACATAAAATTACTTTTTCCATACTCATTATAATCATTTTGCAATTTAAAAGAGTGGTGAGTACCATTTTCTAAATCTAACTTATGTTCATCCCATCTTCTTTCAATGTCCAATGATTCACCAATATAAACTTTACCATTAATTTTGTTAACTATTTTATAAATTCCTACCAATAAAATTATCCTCCTTAATATTATATTTTTAATCTGTACGACCACACACTTAAATTTTATTAGTTTCCTCCTTAACTGTATTATACAATATTCAAATCCATAAGTCAACACAATTATATTTATATTTTGTAAAAATATTTTACTATTATTTAATTTTTATTTATCCATCAAAAACAAAAAATACACCACTAATAAATAATGATGTATTAATTATTTTATAAATTATCCTTAACCTACAATCCAATCCTCAAATTATTAATTTTCTTCTTAATATTTTCTTTTCTTGCATGAGTATATAGAGATGTAGTTCCGAGCGATGCGTGGCCTAATTGATTCTGCAATTCTGGTAAAGTTAAAACATCTTGTTCTATTACACTGCTTGCGAATGAATGTCTTAATTGGTGAATACCAACCTTACAATCACCATCACAATAACTATTAAATATATAATTAACTGTATCCTTATTCAATTTCTCACTTCTTTCAGTTAAAAAAATATATGGACTATTAGCAAATTTATGTTTTTCTCTAATCTTCAAATAATCCTTAATAACTTTTATTGCAACATCATTTAATAATACAGTTCTTTCCTTATCACCTTTACCAATCAACTTCAACTCACCATTAACTAAATCTAAATTCCTCAATTTCAAATTTGTAATTTCTTCTCTTCTAATACCTGTATTAGCAATCAAATAAATAATAGCAATATTTCTTATCCTATGCAAACTATATTTATTACTTACCTTATCTAAAAACTCAGATACTTGTGATTCTGTTACATCTGTTGGATTACCTTTGCTTTGTATTTTAACAAAATCTCTCTTGATAACATTCACACTATCAATCAATCCCAACATCAATAAAAATTCATTAAACGATTTTAAACTTGATAATTTCCTATTAATAGAACTAGAAGACAAATTACTAATCTCTTCCTTATATCTAATAATAGAATCTCTACTAATCTCATCATGTAAAATAAAGAAGTGATTTAAGTCTGACACATAAGATGAAATAGTATTGTTAGATTTTGCTTGGTTAATTAAATAATTTTTATATTGTTCAATTCTATTTTTCATATTAATTTCTCCTTTTTATTTAATAATTTATTATTATGTTATGTAATTTATTTGTAGATTAATTCTACCATAATATAATTATTAATGTCAATAGAAATATAAAAATAATTATTAAAGTGATTTATTGTTTTAATTTTATGATTTATATAATGTCATACACTAATAATTACCATGTATAATATGTCATACAGTCAAATATAATTAAATATAACCGTCATACAAACTAACATATACAAAATAAACTAAACTATATCAATCAAATTATCAACAAATAAAAAGGAGTGATTTTAAAATGATGATTAGTTTTAGACTTAACAAAAGAAACGACAATGAATTAATTTCTCTTCTCAGCAAGCATGAAAATAATAATATGTCTGAATTTATTAGAGGTGTACTGAGGGATAGTTTATTAACTAGTAAGAATATTATTGATGTTGAAGATCCATTTGCCACTGCATCCAATACGGATAATGTTGTTGAAATTAGGCAAGTTAATAAGAAAACAGATATTAATAATACTAACAATAAATCTAGAGTTATAAAATGGAATAATCCAAATTTAAAATAGGAGGAGGGTAATTATATGAACAAATTAACTGATGTGATTACTAACGCAATAATTAATACCATAAATTTAATTAAAAGTATAAAATATACAAATAATATAGATATAGATATAGATCCATCAAATGACTTAATAATGAATACTGATAATGTTGCTAGTTTTATATGTAGAAAAACAGAGATACCTATTGAAATAATTTTAGAAGTATTAGGTGTAGAAGATGATTGGTTGCATGAAAATGGTTTTTATGATGAAGATGAAGATTAATAAATATCAAATAGGAGGAATTTATATGAGTAAGTACATTTATACTTTATTACTTGTTATCCTAACCCCCATGCCTTGTTATGCAATGACTATTTATGAATTAATGAAGGAAACAGTAGGATATGGTAAGCCAGGATTTGCAATACTCCTAATTGGTGGCTGTGCTGTTGCTGCTTTTATACTAGAACAAATATGCAAGATAATAGGTAAACAGAATTTTGCTGTATTAATAGGTATAGTTGCTACATTTGTTGCTACTGCAATTATGATAGATTCTGGTTTAGAGATAGTAAATAAATTATTAAGATATTTTTAAATTTAATAAAGGAGAAATATAAATATGTTTTTATTAATAATACCAATATTATTATTTGTTATAACTTGTTTATGTTTACCTCAATTAATGATACAAATTATTATTGGTGCATTTGGATATTTTACTTGCAGAGCATTGACTAAACGTAACTTGTCAAAAATGATTATAGTCATAACTATATTTTCTTGCCTAAGTACAGTCATGGAGAAAGTATTGCCTATAGTTGAAGAAGAGCAAAAGAAACAACAATATATAGAAGATAAGATTGATGATGTTAAAAAATATGTTAATCCTACCAGTAAATTATTTAATAAAGAAGATATACAATCTCCAATTGATAAAGTAATTGAAGAGAATTTACCTGATAATTCATTTTTAAGAAAAATAACTGAGTATCCGAGAACTAAATAAAGAATGGAATAGAATGGAATGGAGTGAATATAATGCAAACTGTCATAGTCAATAAAGTTATTATAGGTGCAATGGCATTGTTTGTTATGTTAGGATTCAATAGTTTATGGTTTAAAAATGATAATATTGATGCAAAAATTTATAATTATAATAATGGTAAATTTTATGGTGAATTAATAGTTAAGGATAAGAGATTACCTTTAATTGTTAGTGTTGATGCAGATGCAGGAAATGGCAATAATAGCAATGAGAAAACTTACAATGAGAATAAAAATTATAACGAGAATAAGAAATATACTGAGTATAAAGAGAATATTAATAAAAAGGAAATAAATGATAATAAACAGTATAATGAACAAAAAAATCATAATATTAGTAATAATATCAATAAAAAAGAGGAAATAATCAATAAAGATGACCAGAATATTAATAAAAAAGAAGAAAAATTTAATGAAAATGTTAAAATAACTGATGATAAAACACCTGGAAGTATAGAGATTATTATTAAAAATGGCGATGCAGAAGTTAATATCACTAGGAATATAGGTTCAGGTGATATGAGTGAAATAGATAAAGAGATATGTAGGAAAAGTATAGATGGTACAATGGATTTCGTTCAAAGTATTAAAGGTAATAGTAGTATTAAAAAAGGTATCATTGATAGGATTAAGGGATTTGGTGATTATATAAGTAGAGATAAATCCAATAGATGGTTTAAATGGTAATATTGTTAGTTTTTATAATTATTTAATTTTACTCCATTATATATTTTTCTTTGCAAATGTAAATCACTAAGCAATAATTCTTTTACAGTTAATGAAATCTTTCCAAATTTATTAAATAAATCTATCTCATCTATTTCATAAAAATCAACAATATTTTTAATTGTGGTATCACTTGGTAATTTTCTACCATGTTCAATGTCACTTAGATATGTAGGACTAATATTTATATATTTTGATGCAGAAGATAATGTTAAGTTTTTATTCAATCTTAATGTTTGCAAGTAGTTACCAGTATCTATATTCCTGTTTGTAATATCTTTAAGTTTATCTATATCCAAATTAATCACCTACTTTAATTTGATTCAATTTATACTCATTTAATTTAATCTTATTATAAATTTCTCTTTGTAGTGTTTTATCACTAAGCAATGATTCTATAATTGTTAAAGACACTCTATTGTATTTAGCAAATAATTCAATTTCATCTAAATTATAATATAATGCTAAGTTTCTTATGTTTATATCACAAGGAGTTATTTTACCATTTTCTAAATTATTTAAATAAGATTTAGAAACATTAATAGAAATAGATTTTGCTAATTCTGTTATTTTTAAATATAATTGTAATCTTATATCACGTAAATAATTTCCTATGTTAATGTTTCTATTTGCAATTTCTTTTCTTTTTTGTATATTGATATTCATGTTTGTCACCTCTGATAATAGTTTGTGTTGTTAGTTTAACTTGTAGAATATTTTTTATACCTATGGTTTTAATAATATATTGCCATAGGTATAAATTAAAATAATTATATTAACAATTTGTAGAAATATTTTGATTAGAATTATTTAAGTTATTATAATATATTTCATATCTTCCTAATTTTTCATTTGTTGAAGCATTATTACCATAAAATTCGATTGCTTTTTTATCGTATGTTTTTGCTGCATCAATAATATTAATAAATGTACCCAAATAATAATTTATTTTATTATATCTAATATATGATTCATATTTTATACTTTTTATATTATTTCTTAAAACAACACCCATAAAACCAGATTTATTATTAGATTGAAATTTTCTATTTTGATTATTAATTCCTATAGTAACCACTCTTAAATTAGATTTTCTATTATTTAAAGTATTACGATCTATATGATCAACTACTAGACCATTTAAAGGTTGACCTATAATAAACCAATGTGATATAATTTTATCTATTGTGCGTAAATAACCAGTATTATTATTTTCTTTTTTATATTCATGCCATATGTATTTACTTAATATCTCTTTGTACTCTTTATCAAAAATATATTCATTATTAGAATTAGTAGGTATCACAATAATATAATCATCTTTTTCAAGTACGATTGAATTTTTAAAATATTCAATATGTAAATTATTTTTTCTATAATCAAAAGAATTATTATTTTTAAAAATAAAACGATATTTATTATGTTTACTTTTATTATTTAATAATAAATTAAATAGAATAATATCATTAGTGCTTGATTCTAATAAATAACTTTTATATTTAATATTCCATGTATATTTACTTAATTTATTATAATCTTCAATATCTAAAATATATTTGTCATTGTTTAAAATTAAATAAACTATAGTATCATCATTATCATCAAATAAAAATGTATTTCCCTTTTGATATTTATCAGTTAATAATAAATTGTCTTTTTGGAGATTATAGATATTTCCATCTTTATATTTTATACGTTTATCTTTATTATTATGAATATTCATTATATATCTATGTAAATATAATCCTTTTTTAAAATTTATTATAAATTTATCTTTCTCACATGCCCAACAATATTCATTAATCTTATCGTATTCATCTTTATCTAATATTACTTTGATATTTAAATTATTAGTAGGATATAAATACATCAAGTTCCCTTCAAATTCTATTTTATTCTTTTTCAATAAAACATCTCCTTTTAATATTAATTTATTTGTATTATACCATTTTTATCTTGCCAATGTCAACACAATTATATTTATATTTTGTAAATATTTTTAGAAAGGAGTTATATATGAAAGATAAAAAAGAAAAAGTAAATATTAAAACAAATTGCATAAAATACAAAACTGATTTAAAGGAAAGTTTTAAAAAATATTTATGGGATTTACAACTTGGATATAAACCATTAAAACCTGAAAAACAAGAAGATTTAAAAACCTCAGTAAAGAAATTAATTAGATGTAGAAAAAGTAGAAGTGTACCAGCAGAAATAGAAAATGTATTTATACAAACTAATTGTCATAATAATAGAGGTGAATATCCTTACCATATAGCAACAACTAAGAAAGGTGATTTAATTCAAGTATTGTTTAAATTGCCTTATGGTTTGAATTTTAAAGATATTATTGATAAGAGGAAGTATTTTACGGATTCAATGACAGCGCAAGTTAATATAGAAAATAGAAGAGGATTATTACTTGTAGAAGTTATTAAAGGAGTAATACCTGAAAAATATAAATACAATTTTAATTATATAGAATATATGAATGATTATATAGTACCAATTCCTATAGGTGTTGGTGTTAATGGCAATAAGGTAATATTAGATTTAGTTGATATGATTCATATATTAATTGGTGGATTACCAAATTCAGGAAAGAGTATCCTAATGACTGGTTGGTGTGATGCACTGATGCAAAATCCAAATGTTAGATTATTTGTTGTAGATTTAGCTATGACTGATTTTATTCATTTGAAGAATCATGTTATATTTGGTTATAATCTTGATACTGCGGAAATTATTATAGAATATATTATGCAAGAATTAGAGAGAAGAAGATTGTTTTTAGTTGAAAACAATTGCGTAAATGTTATAAAGTATAATGAAAAGAACCCCAATAATAAAATGGATTATATAGTATTAATTATTGATGAGTTTGCATTTACAGCACCTAGAAGATATGATAGTAAGCAAATGAAAAAATTAAGACAAAAATTACAAGGACATATAATGGATATATCTATGTTATCTAGAAAAACAGGAATTCATTTAATTGTTGCATTACAGAGACCATCTAAAGATTTAATTCCTATGGAGATCAAGAGTAATTTTCCAACAGCAATAAGTTTTAAGATGGTAAATAATGGTACTAGTATGACCATATTAGGGAATACTGATGCAGTTTATTTGCCGAATATTAAAGGTAGAATGATATTTCAATTAGGTAGTAAGCAAATGGAATTGCAAGCAATGTTATTAGAACAAGAAGAGGCAATAAATAGATTAAGTATGTTTAATAAGATTGCAGATAAATTTAACAATAATGCTAAATACTTCTACAAAGGTGATGATCTAAATGTTGACCCATTTATTCAATTTCAGATTAATGACAACGAGACAAAAAGGTTATTACCGAGATAAGTGCATAGTTGATATAATAGATGAATTTGGAGTATTAACAACAGAGCAAGTTTATCTGTTGTTTTTTTCTTCAATAAAATATGGAATAGTTAAATGTAGGGAAAGATTAAGGATATTGAAAAGCAAAGGTAAGATTGATTCAGTTAGATTAGATATAAATGAGTGTAATATTTACTTTATAAATAAGAAGTATAAGAATAATAGGTTTATTTCACATGATATAAATAGAAATTGGGGATTTATCTATTTGTTGAGGTATGTGATTATTAACTATAAATATTATAAGTTTAATGATATTGAAATAGAGTATGTTATGGAGTGTAGTAAAAGACCAGATGGGATTATAGGATTTATTAATTATGTAACTAATGAATATAAGTATTATATTATTGAAAGTGATAAATTTGAAAGTAATAATAAATTTATGAAAATTATTAATTATAATGATATATTTAAAAATAAATTGTATTTAAATGAATATTGGTGTGGTAGAGTCAAAAGATTCCCTAATATATTGATTGTGTGTAATAGTGAGAATAAGAAAAAAAAAGTTTTAAAGAGTGTAGAGACAGATAATATCAAATATGATTATATTGATAATGGTGTAGAGAAGAAATTAGGGATAAAGTTTATAGTTAAAACTGTTGATGAGATTAAATTGTATTTAGGATTGTGATATTTTTTTGTAAATTTATTGGTTGTACATTATAATATTGTTGTATAGATATATTATGAGATAGTACAATATGTCATACAATATGATAGAAGATATGAGTTAGGATATATACAAGGATATGTATTGTAGAAGATATAAATTAGTTTGTCCAATACTATTAATTACTTATCAGGTGATTCAGGAATAAGAAGTTAGAAGTATGAAAACTTCTGTGGTATGGAATTTAGGTTGGATTTGAGATGATACTTGTGATATGTGATATGGTAGGTTGTAGAATTGTTTAATATGCCCCATATTACTAGTTAACTGACTAGTTGATTTATTGTGTGAATAGTTAATTAGACAATTATATGATTAAATAGAAAGATAAATAATTAGGCAAATAATTATTTTATTAAGTTATTAAAATATTAATTAGATAGTTAATTGAAATAATAAAAATATTTTTATTCTATGTATAGATTAAAATTTAATGGACAAGATAAATACAAGATAAGTTAAGATAAAGAATTGAAACAAAGCAATATAAATAAAATGGCAATAGAAAGGATAATTTAAATGGAGAATATAGAAAATGTAAGTAAAACAAGTATTGATGTTAATGTAAAGAATATAATGTATATCTCATCAATAATATGTTTATCATTATTTTCTGTATCAGGATTAATGATAGGAGATATAGGAAATAGAAGTGGAATTGGTATATTAGGATTAAGTGATTTATTTAAATATATTAGTTTTATTTGTTATGGATTAGGTGTGTTTAGTGGTAGTTTATTGTGGTATTTAGGATATGTGTATAGGGATCATGGGAATAATGAAAATAGAGATTCAACCTCCTCCTTCATAAGAATACATTGTAAATAGATGAATGATTTAATTAGTTTAATCTCTCTAAATGGGAGATTATTTTTTTGATAAAGTTTAAATTACAATGTTAAGTTGGTTTATGATATAAATAAATTTAAAGAATAAAGTTTAATTTTATGGGTAGATTAATTATAGAAATAGATTGTTAATATAAAAATACATATATATTAAAGGAGAGAGTAATGATTATTAATGTACAAAATATGGGTGGATATTATTTAGTTATGGAATTTATTGAAGGTAGTGTAGTTAATTTAGTTATTGGGAAGGATGTTGATATAAGATTTGATAATATAGATACTAAATTTAATATAGAAAAAATTGTTGTGTTTAGGAAGAATGGAGATGTTATTAAAGATTTAAGTGAGTTTAGCAAGGAAGAGATTAGAGTTTATAAGAAGTATATGAAATTGATTGAATATGGTGATAAGTTTGTTAGTGTGTTGGATTATAGGAGTAGGTATGTTGAGTAAGTATATTTTTGTTAATGAGAAATTAAGAGAAATTATAATATTGTAAAATTATATAAATTAAAGGATAAATATATATGAAAATATATATGAAAATATATACAGTTTATACAGGAGAACATTTTTGTAATATATTGTTAAAAGAATTTAGTTGTGTAATTAATACAGAATATGAAGAATTATTAAATGAATTATTAGATGATAAAAATAGTTATTTTATTTGTTAAGTGAATTTATTAGAAGGAAAGAAATTGAAAGGATATATAAGATAGAAGGGATATGGGTTAAAGGTTGGATGTTATTTGGTGAAGAAATTATGAAAAATTTTAAAATTAGTAATAAAATTAGTAATAA
>Ga0209319_1002323_pt1 | contig 12274 bp, 26 predicted proteins | sample RifGroE2_FD_184000 | JGI IMG/M metagenome (GOLD analysis project Ga0209319, IMG submission 184000) | Groundwater microbial communities from Rifle, Colorado - Groundwater E2 (SPAdes) (version 2) | ecosystem: Environmental > Aquatic > Deep subsurface > Groundwater | place: Rifle, Colorado, United...
TAGATAAACTTATACATAACTATACTTAATTATATACTATTTTACCTCAAAAAAACATGATGAAAGTATTGTTTTGTTTAAACAGAAATTTTTATGTTTTTGTTGACATATTGACGGAAAAGGAATATAATTAATTATGTTTTTATATTGATTGTCTCAGGAGGTATAGAGAATGAAAAATAAACCTGAATTATTAAACCGTTTATATAATAAATGTAATCGTATTGGCGAAGTAGTTAATATACATGAGCAAATGGATTCGTATAAACTATTATGGCAGGAAGAAGAAGAAATAAGGGAACAGATTTATTATTATATAGCTGATTGCATGGGATTGAGCAATGAAGATCAATTGACCGCAGAAGGTTATAATATATTAGTTGTTAATGGTTATATTTTAAAATCAGCAGAAGAAAAGGAAGAAGAAATAAAACAAGAAACAGCCGAGCAACAGCCAGAACATACACAAACTAAACAAAGAGCCATTTTTGATCAAGAAGTATTTAACAAGGAAAATAATAGTAAATCAGCCTATGAGTTGAAGCAGTATACTTTAGAGGCTGAGAACGGAACAATTATTACAGGTGGAAATTTTCAGAATTTAGAAACAGCCATAGAGAAATTAAAAGGTACTGATTTTAAAGGAGTATTTTATTTAAAAAGGTATTGCTCAAGTTTTAATATGAAAATTGAATTATTATAATAAAAGGGCAGAAATGTACATAACACAGAGTTTAAAACATAAAAAAGATACCGACAAGGCTTTTTAGCGATGGTATTGCAGAAGGTTTTAAAATGGCAGTAAGAGAATTAGAAAAGGCTAATAAGAAAATTGATAGTAAATTAAAGGAACTATTTTAAAAGGCCACTGAGCCTTTTATTTTTTATTTCTCAATGTTCCACGTGGAACAAAAGGTAAATATAAAATACTTAATAATTTATCACCAAACTATAGACATTTCAATATCAATTTGATATACTATAATTGTTAGTTAAATATTTCTCAGGAGGAGGATTGCTAATGATTTTAGATTGTCATTATATTGATTCGGAATTAATTTATAAAACCAGAACATTAGAAAATATTTTTACCGAGAAATGGCAACAAAAAGATTTAAAACTATATACCAAAATTAGAGATATCATCCCTAATGAGTATTTAAAAATTGAGTCTGAAAGAGACCGGAATGTAATAGTAAATTATATAGCATCAAGAATAGACAAAAGAATTAGATTCACAGGAGATATAAACACAGAAAAATTTTACATTATGTTGCTAATATATAAAAATACTTCTATGTATAAAACTGCTACATCTATAGAAGTAAAAGAGTTAGAAAAAGAATTCAAATATTTAAATAAAAAGGAATTATATACCATACTTCAAAAACTACATCATGAAAAAGTAATATCCTGGGAAACTAGGGGAGACTTAAACCAAATAAGATTTTAAAGGTGCTAATAAATAGCATCTTTTTCTTTTGCTCAAATACAAATATTTAATATAATTATCTTGCATTGTGACCGTCAATTTGATATACTGTTATCAATATAAATAATTGTCTCAGGAGGTGAACAACTTGACATTAACAAACCACGCAAAACAACGTATGACCGAACGTATTGTTACCCTACAAGACGTTTATAATTGTGTCAAGTTGGGAACTTCAACACCAGCAAAAAACGGGTTAACAAAGTATACATACAATGATCTATATGTTATAATCGACACTAAAACTAATATAATTATTACTACTTGTTTTACAAATACCTATACGAGTAAAATTAAGAAATACGCAAAAAATAACTGTATAGGATTTTATGCAGCAATCAGAAAATTAAGGAGTTGTTACAATGCAATTTAAATATAAAAATGTAGTCATAACAAATTATGACATTAAAAATAATATTGTGTCAGGAGTAGTAGACGATCAAAAGTTTGCTACTCAAATTTTAACAGATACATTCGGTCAATATGTAATAATTAATAATTGCAAATATTACTTAAATTGGTTCAAGTAAAATTTACCAAAATAGGAGGTACTACCAATATGAAAACAGCTTTATTAATACCATATACTGACAAAATCGGTCAAAAAGGATATGTTTGGATGACTCCCAGTGATGTAATATTATCCCAAGATTTTGAAACTAGAGAAGAAGCACTCAATAACAGACCAGACCCAGCAATTTACATTTGCAGAGATGATGGATACAATAAAATTTAATCCTGCTGAAGTATAGTAGGATTTTTTATTTTTATATTGGTCTATAACAGCTATAACAGCACCACCACACCAGACACAAGCAAAAAATAATTGTAGACAAATTAATTTAAATTTGCTATAATGCATTTACTACTAGTAAGATTAATTTATAACATACTCAGCCAGTTAGAAAAGAAAGGAATTGATCAAGTGCCGAATCTTAATTTAATAAAATTGTTTGTTGCCGGGAGGATAAGCGAAAAGGAATTAAGGGAAAGGATGCAGAATAACAAATAGTAAATACATAGCATTAAAAATTAAATATGTGGGAGGTAATACGAATGTTATATTACAACGGGAAATGGTACGATTTTGGGAAAGAGGTAACAATAATATCCCAAGATGATACATTTACAAAATTCTCTAACGGTGATAGCTTTATGACATTTGAAATTAAAAACAAAATTAAGAATTATAATACTTATCCAGCAGAACAATTAAAAGCAAAACGCCAATACATGAGTAGATTTAACCGTTAACATTAACGGTTATTTTTTTGCTTAATTTTACTCATATCTATAAGACACCTTCACAGAATCGGCTATAGCACAGTTAAAAATTAAATCAGGTGTCATTATACCTTCATTTCCTGTATGGGACTGTCAGAGCCTTTACAATTGATTTTAGATAATTGCAGGGAAAATGTAGGCTGATTATGGCTACTTGGAGTATTAAAAGTAATAAAAGTTATAATCTCAGTAAAAAATTAAATAAAGAAAGTAAAAATAATTTTAACAAAGATATTGACATACTACTTGAATCTGATATAATAAACACTATCACAATAAGAAATACATAAACACCTTGAACGGATACCCTTAACTATTTTATTCTTTGAAAACTGAATATAATTATATAGGAGGTTGTTAACATGGCATTTGTAAAACAGAATATTACCATGACTGGCAAAGGACTTGTTAAAAATGAAGCAAGAATTATGTATGATCCAATGCTTCAAAGAAATTTTGTCTGGAAAGATAATCAACAATCTAATCTTATTCGTGCTATTATTCTTGATTATCCAATACCTGCTATTTACGCAAGGGATATAGGAGATAGCAATTATTGGATATTAGATGGTAGGCAACGTATAACAACCGTTCAAAGATTCATCAAAAATGAATTTGCACTGTCGAAAACTCTTGAATCTATCGGTGATGTGGAAGTTGCAGGAAAATACTTCAAAGAGTTACCAGAAGATTTCCAAGATGAAATACTTACCAGGAATTTCCTAATTTATTCCATGCGGAATATGACAGATGCAGAAGTTAGCCAAATGTTTATTTACCTTAATTCTAATTCTAAGATGGAAAAAATGGAATTGCTCAGGGTTATGGCTTCCAGAGAAGTTATGGAATTAATTGTAACAATGGAAAATCAACCGATGTTTAAATCCTTGAAGTTATCTAAGAATCAATTTAACCATTTTATGAATGAAGAAGTTATAATTCATACCTTAGCAGTAGTAATGAATGGTGCTTATGATCTTGGTACGGATAGTTATACTAAATTTACCATGTCTTTAGCAGAAGGAATTCCACAGGAAATTAAAGATATTATGCTTAACACAACCGTATATCTTGATGAAGTGTTTTCAATGCCGGATAATTTTATGAAAAAAGTTCACGTACCAATCATTTTTAAGACAGCTATACAGGCACAGGAAGACAGAATACCTGCTAGTAAATTTGGCGGATGGGTACAGGATTTCTTTAAAAGGAGAACAGAAGGAGACCCGTACACTGGTGCAGCTAGAGTTAGTTCAGCAGAAAAACACAGTGTGCAGACAAGATTAACAGAAATGATGAAAGATTATCAGAAAAATATTAAGGATGCTAAAGACTATATTCAGCCAAAAGTAAAACCAGCAACAACTAGCACTGGCAGAGGAAGAAAAAAGAAGGATGCAGAAACCACTAACACAGATAACAGTAATAACAAAGATTTACATGGGAAAATAACAGATATGTTAAATGAATATAAAACTGCATAACAATATCAATCATAATCCTGCTTTCCAAGGTGAAATATGAGTAGGATTATGATTGATAGTAAAATTATAAAATATTATCTTAATTGTGCTTGTATATTGCTTATAAGAGTAATAACAGGTAGAATTAAAATAATAAACGGCTATAAGCCGAGGAGGTAATACCATGATAGAATTAACAGTAAAGAAGTTTAACGATTTTACCAGAGTTTGCCCTGTTGTTGCACGTATCGAGGTTAAAGAAATTAACCAAGAGATTCCAACGATTAATATCTTTAGGCATGATGTAGACAGTCAAAACTTTATGAAAGTTGATCTTTCTGGCGATGACGGTCAATATCATTATTCAACTTATTATGTTGAAGAAGGATTTTTAACACCCGAAGAGGCTGAAGGATTTATTGAAAAAACACTGTCAGAAATCAGGGAAGAAGTTAACAGACATAGAGGATCGCAATGGGAAGAAGAGTCAGAATATACTGTAGAAATTTAATTTCTGGTTTATCCTCATTAGGTTTATGACTGGTGAGGATATGCGAAAGATTAAATTAACAGGGAGGCCATAAATAATGACATTAAAAGAAAAAATCCAAAATTTTGCTCAAGAAGTTGCAGAAAACACCTACAACGATTCCAGAACGGTTATAACATTTACAGATTTTACTTTTACAGTTGTCACCGGATCATGGGAGGCAAGAAAACCTGTATGGGTTGCCTTTTCTGGATTATGCACAGAAAAAGAAGTTTATGAGGCTTTAGTACAGGGATATGAGTCAAAAGAGGGAATCCCCGGGAGTATGTTAGGATTAATTTAATTTCTTGCTTGAACGGTTTACGGAGGTATACCCGTTAAAAACCTCCTACCGGAAATTAAAATTAATCTATAACAGGGAGGTAATATTACATATGAAAATAATAAATAAATGTATATACGCAAATCCTTTAGACGTTCTATCCAAAGCAGCAGAAGTTATTTGTTGCATGGAGAATCAAATAGACTTACCTTACTATTTCCGCTATTTTCAGCACTCTGACGATGATTTATATATAGCAATAGAATCAGGTGTTCGTGATTACGACACCAGGGAAGATGCTGAAAAAGCAATGTGTAGTGAAGAAGGGCCATACGAAATTAATAGTCCTGAAGTCTATACAGAAATCTGGTTGAATATGGAAACAGGAATTGCAGAAGTTACTTGCTGTGACTCTTGGGGATATAAAAAATCCTCTGAGTGGAATGAGTGGAGAAGAAAATATTGGGAAAATTATTACAAGGAAAGAGGTGTTACATTTTTCGATTAGTTTTGTTTTAAAGAATACTCATAACAATATAACAGCAACCCTAAACCCTTAATTAATAGGGGTTTTCTTTTTGCCAAAACGTGACAAAATATAGTTTTCATTCAAAGTTAAAGTTATGAACATAATTTCATTAAATTAGTAGTTGACAATTATATTTTAGTTGTGTATACTATAAATAGTTAAATATCGGATATATATTTTTAAGGAGGTATAACACATATGAAATTTTCACAAATACCACAATTAACCTCAGTAGGTAGTTATCAAGTCAATCAGCCTTTAAGGTATTTACTAGACCACCTAAACGAATGGAAAGATTTAAATTTACAACTTAATCCAGACTTTCAAAGAGGCCACATATGGACAGAGGAACAACAGATTTCTTATATGGAATTCTTACTTCGTGGTGGTAAGTCGGCTAGGGTAATATATTTCAATCATCCTGGCTGGATGAAAAACTTTAAAGGTGATTTTGTATGTGTTGATGGTTTGCAACGGTTAACAGCTTGCATAAAGTTTTTACAGAACGAATTAAGAGTTTTTGGATTGCTTTATAGTGAATTTGAAGATAAAATTCCTTTTGACATTGATCTACTATTCAACATTAATAATCTTAAAACTAGGAAAGAAGTTTTACAGTGGTATATTGAATTTAATTCAGGTGGAACTGTGCATACAGAACAGGAAATAAACAGAGTTAAAGAATTATTAAAGAAAGAAGATTAAGCCGAAAGGCTTTTTCTTTTTTATATAGGCTTGACAATTATAATTATTATCTATATACTATTACTTACCGAATACATATTAAAGGAGTGGAGCGAATGACACCTAGAGAATTAAGAGCCTTTATATTTCAAATTGAAAATCAACAAATGACAATTGAAGAATTAAGGAATAAGCTATTTAATTTTACTAAGCAGGACAATGATATAACTTATGATGAAATTAACAATATTAATGGTAAGATTCAAACACCTGCAATTATTCAAGAATCAGTAAAAACACCTTTAAGTCGTTTGGAATTGCTGGATAAATACCCTTCAACTAAAAACCCTAAAGCCTATAAAAGTATTAGAACCCGTATAGGCGACAATGTGAAGTTTAAATCTGGTAAATTAGGAGACAATGAAATATATATTGGAGCGATTGAAAAGAAGGAGAAGGACGGCTACCAAGGATGTTTAATGTATATCATAGCAGAAGAAAATGGTAATAAACATTATGTAAGTAATTCGGAGATATTAGAAGTGATTAAATAGTCCCTTTAAGGGGCTTTTCTTTTGCATAAATCCAGGTCACACTTCACACAATCCCCATATAACACCTCTAAACCTCCAACGAATACAGTCACACCTGGGAGCAGTTTAACCCTCTAAAACAGCCTTAAAACGATTAATAAATAATGCTTGCAATTATCTTTATTATCTGTTATTATTAAATCAATCGAGAGATACATATAAAATTAGGAGTTGATTACCAACAATGAAACAAAAGAACAAAATAACAAAAACAGTCAAGGCTGAATTCAAAAAATTAATAGATGAATTCGGTTATTGGAGCGAACAAGTAAAAACATATTCAGAAAAATTTGAGTATAATACAGCTTGTAAGCTACATTCAATGGCTCATGTATATATAAACCATAACCAAGATTTCTAGAGGGTGAATAACACCTTCTTTATTTTTGTAAAAATATAGGTTAAAATTATCTATAACAATTAACAGAAAACTATTGACAATTATATTTACATTTGATAGACTTATATCAATCGAACAGGGAACACCTTGACGGAATACATAAATTAATTCTATTTCAAGGAGAAATTAGAAACATGAAAAATAATAATCAGTCTCAGGTTACAGCTAATTTGATTGACCAGTTAACCAGAACGGCGAAACAAATTAAAACTACAGTAGTAAAACAAGTAACACCTCAAATGATTCAACAACTAACCAGTTAAATAATAGATAGTGGGAGGGTAAATTTAATGTTTTTAGGCACTGTATTGGATGGCAGGAAAATTAAATTTTTTTGTTCAGATAAACACTTAACAATAGACAAAACAAGACTTAATAGTAAAACAATAGAATTCATTAGAAAACAAATTAAAAAAGGGATATTATCCGGCAATATAGATCAATTTGAACATAATGAACCATTAACTTTTAATTTAGATAATTATACTTTTTAACCTACTAATTAGTAGGTTTTTTATTATTGATTAAGACTTGACAATTATATTAATCATATGTTATTATAACAGTGTTAGAAAGTTAATCGAATAAATAAATTTTAGGAGGTTTTTTATTTATGTTTATTAAACCATCGTTATTAGATAGTATTGTTTCATTTCAACAAAAAATGGTAAAAATAGAATTGTTGGAATTAGAATCTTTGACATTTAAAGGATTTAATCCTAATAGTTTAAATGATCTTGTTAAAATTTTTGGAGGTGACGTATATTCTATTAAAGAGATTTTATTATCTAAAAATAACGAGGCCAGTCGTTTAATTTTGAAAACTGGTTCTCGAAAAAGATTAATTGAAAGAAGTTTGAATATATTTAATATAAATGTAAATAAATATATTTATAAGTGTATAACGAGGCCGTAGAGCCTCTTTTTTATTTATCTGAAACAGAAAATTAATTTTAAAACCTATTGCAATTATATTTATAGTATGCTATACTTACATTGTTAGTAAATCAGTTGAGTAAGCAAGCAAGTAAGTAAATTAAAAATAATTTAAATTTGAGGGAGGAATTTTTACATGATTAAATTAAATTCTCAGACATTAGCAAGTCAAGGTCAAATTCAAACAGTCGAAGCCTACCAGGAAATTTTAGATTCTTTTTATACTGCAGTTGAAACCTTACCGAATAGCAGGGAAAAGGCTTTAGTAGTAACGAAAATTGATGAAGCTGCACTTTGGCTCAGAGAAGCACTTTCAAAAATGTAAATTAAGTATTATCCAGTTTACATCGGTATCTGGTTAAAAACCGATTACCAGTAAATTAAATTAAAACTTAGGAGGAATATTAATGAAAAATTTAATTCCTGAGAACGTAATAAAATTCCAAGGCAATACCTACATTAACACAACACCGCATAGTATAACCTTAAAATCAGTTTTAACCGAGGAAGAATTCACTTTGCCAGCCAGTGGGATTTTAATCAACAGTAAACCGGAAGAATTCACTGCTGGAGGCATGGGTAGTATTAAGTTTGTTAAAACTACTTTTGTATCAAATCCAGAGGACATTGTTAAAATTAACTTTTTAAAACAGCAGTATCCCGATTGTATCATTATTGGCAGTATAATTGCTGCCCAGGCTTATCCTGGTGATGTTTGCGGTATGGTTCCTTATCCTGGTTTAGAACGTGTACCAGTGGATCAGAAGAAAATGCAGGCTGAAAAGTTTACTATTTTTTAAGTTTTAAATAGTTAGAATATTTATTTGTGGATACTGCTATATTATGTATATTTTATATAACAGTACCCCATAATAAGTATTTTGATTATAATATAACAAGGAGGTTTTACTTAATGGGACATTTTTATGATGCAGACAAGAATTACCCCACAATGGGGCCAAGTAGGTATACTTCAGGGTATGAAACAATTTCGGAAGTAGAGAATAAATCCAATATCCTTGACCATGAGGTAATATTTGTGTTTTCAACACAAAGGAGGTATAGCCTTGATACTCATACTAACACAAAATCCACAGATCCAGAATTTACCAGTATGGCTCTTCGTATACCTTCACTATCATTGACAAAAGCGTTAATGCCTTGGGATGAAACTAAAAAATTATATACCGTACATGCAGATCCAAAATATACAGATGAAAACATTCTAATTGACGTATTGCGGTCAATTGGGATACCTGAAGATATTCACCCTTGGGGACATTCAATATTTACATTTAATGCCGATAATGAATACATTCAATTTTAACCTGCCATAGTGCAGGTTATTTTTTATTTTTATTGAGCGAATAACAGTAGACAATTATATTAACACTGTGTTATAATAGGGTAATAGATTAAAGTTATTAATTGGAGGTGAATATAATCTTAACATTTGAACAATACGTAGAAAAAGAAATTAAATTAGATTCTGAGGAATATGGAGATACAACCAAACAATTAGAAGACCAAGTAAAATTTGAAATACTTTACATTTATAATAATCATAAACTATGGGAATTAGCGGAAAAGGTATATTTCAATTCAAATTATAAATATAGAAAAAGAGAATTGAATTTACTTGTTAAACATGGGTATTCTTCTTCACTTGTAACATTTAGAAATCAGGGGAATGGTGCAAGAATGTATTATAGCAAGTATAAAAAGAAATATTTACAATGAAATTATAAAAATACTATTTTCATTCAAAGGTAATATCAATATGTAGTGGTTAGATATTTTAACAATACTATATATTGTATATAAAATTAAATTTAGGAGGAATATTAATGGAAAATTTAATAAGTAATATACTTGACAATATTATATTTATAGTTTAATATAGTAAGTATCAGATACATATTTTGAGGGAGGTTTTATCAATGTTTAGATGTGATGCGGTAACCTGTAAAAATAATAATTTGTGCAGCTTTACTTTTGGGTTTTGTAAATTAAAAAATCCGAAACTTGAAATAAAGACAGACCCAGAAACATATCAAGAGGAATACACTGGAAAATGTTTTGATTATGAAGAGAAAAATAGAATAGATTGACAATTTTATTCAATCAATCGACAGGGACTAAAAATCCCTGTTTTTTATTTTCTATTTCTCTTGACATTGTAACGAATTAGGATTATAATTGTATCAGTTGAACAATACATATTAAATTGAATCTAAGGAGGTCACAAAAATGTTATTAGTAGCAAATAAGCAAAACTTGAAAAAGCACATTAAAGAATTGTTAGGTGTTGAGTATACACCAGAGAAGGAAAAGGAATTAATTGAAATATGCACGAATGACAACCACGAAAATTATCTTGAGCCTGGAGTCCATGAAAGTTTTGCAATTGAAACATACATGGATAAAATTGACAAAATTCTAAATACCTATGGTGTCGAATCAGGTTATCCAGATATTCCAAATCTAGAATATTGTAACACTGGTGAAATGTATAATATCACCTTGTTACATTATAAAGGCAAATTGTATATTGGTGATGTTGGGAGTATCATGGAAAAGCAGGGTTAAAATACCTTGCTTTTTATTTTGTCCGTACCCTTGCAATTATTTTTCTAATGTGATATAATTAACTATAATTTTAAAAGGAGGCTTTTAACAAATGAAATTTAATAACCTTTTAGAGATGCGCCAAGCTATTCCAGCAGGAACTAAACTTAAAAGTAAAATATCAGAAGTAATAAAAATTGGAGAAGTCACCGGATATTTTGAGGGTAAAAACGGCAAAGGCTTTTTATGTAAGATTATAGAAGGAGAAACAAGATTTATAGGGAAAGAGGAAAAATTATACTTATCGGAAGTTGAAATAGTTTAAGCACCCTTTGAGGGTGCTTTTATTTTGTCCTGAGTATTGATTATATAACAAATTAGTTATATAATAATAATACAAATGAAAAGGAGGCTAACATCATGAATCAATCTAATCAATTAGAACAGTCACAGAAGTCACAGGAACGTCAAGAAGGGGTGCTAACCATGCTCAGAAGGGTTATGCATCGTTATGAGGAGCAAGGTAGAACAACGAATGATCATTATTTACAAGTAAAAGAAAAGTATAATTATATACTCTCAGGTGGTCAGTTTAAGGTAGTAGATGCAACGGAAGAGTTAAAGTATATGATAGCTTTTGTAGGTGGTCAGATACCTACATTAAATTATAAGGCTAAAGGCGAAATGATTAATAAACCAGGGATCACATGGGAGGGAGCGAAAAAGAGAGTTGAAATATTTAATAGTGAAGTGTTGAATTAGTATTGACAATGAAACAGAAGTAATATATAATAGTACTTGTAAGTAAGATACATATTAAAATTAATTGAGGGAGGCCGATATAATGAAGAATATTAATGTTTACAATTTAAGGAAATTAGTAGAAAGTACAGAATTCAAAAACTTACCACAAATGACTACCCAAAGTTATCACGAATTAGCAATTATTCAAGGCACTAAAGGTATTATGATAATTGACGATGAAGCTGTTGGAAGAGTTGTTGATTCACTTGACGAAACTTTTAAACTTGGTATATCAGAGAAGAAAGATAATGTAATATATGTGATGCCACAATATACCATAAATATGCCCATTAAGGATATTATAAAAGAAACTGATTGCAGAGAAGTACCTATTAGAGATTTTGTAAGAAAGTTTGGAAGCAGGTTAGAATCTAATTTCAAAATAGCATTAAAAACTATTGATGAAATTGGTTTAGATAGTAAGGAGTATTATAACGAAGTAAATTAACTGCCTTTATATGGCAGTTTTATTTTTTCAATATTATGATCGAAGGAAAATTGATCATGATATTAAACTTGACATAATTATATTATGATATTGACAATATCTAATATTTGATATAGAATAGTAATATAAATAAATACATAAAACCACAGTAACAAAGAGGAGGTTAATAACATGAAAACAGAACAACATGAGAAACAACACCAAGAGAAAACAACAGAAGAATTAAATAGCAACTTTAATTTTGATGATGATATCCTGAGA
>Ga0209319_1002325_pt1 | contig 12264 bp, 14 predicted proteins | sample RifGroE2_FD_184000 | JGI IMG/M metagenome (GOLD analysis project Ga0209319, IMG submission 184000) | Groundwater microbial communities from Rifle, Colorado - Groundwater E2 (SPAdes) (version 2) | ecosystem: Environmental > Aquatic > Deep subsurface > Groundwater | place: Rifle, Colorado, United...
CGGCTGCAAACCACCCTTGGAGAAAATTACAAATACGAACCCAAAATACAGAGCTAATTTGCCAAAATGTCTAGGTATGACATTTTAAAAAAATTTCCAAGTATGTCATTTCTAAAAAACGTTGACATTGTTTTCAAGGCTCTCTTGACAGAAAAAGAATACTTTGTTAAGATTGCTATACGTTTTTGAAAAAACTTAATAGTTGGAGCGTGTAGAGGAAGTTACTATTTGAATTTCATGAATTAGGATAGTGCTGCGGAAGTAAAACCCCTCTATTTTTATGTTGTAATGTAACTCAAAATATGGTCCAAAAACAAGAAAAAGAGCTTATAAAACTCGAAGGGACGATTATTGAAACATTGCCTAGCACGACTTTTAGGGTTAGGCTGGACAATGGTCATGAAGTTCTGGCTCATATTTCTGGTAGAATGAGAGTTAACTATATCAGACTGCTTCCCGGTGATAGGGTTTTGATGGAAATGAGTCCATACGATTTGACGAAGGGAAGAGTTACTCAAAGAATGTAAATAAACTAATAACTAAAGACTCACAACCCTGGCCAGGCAGGCTAACGACAGTTGCTGTTAAAGTGACTGGAGAAAAAGTTATAAGTAGTTGAGAAAATAAATTTTATGAAAGTACGAGCATCAGTCAAGAAAATATGCGCAAAATGCAAAATTGTTAAGCGCAGAGGAAAGGTTTATGTTATTTGCACTACGCCAAAGCATAAACAACGACAAGGATAAATAAATATTAATTTAAAATTTTAAATTTATAATTTAAAATTATTTTCGTGTATGATACGTATTGCCGGAATAAATCTTCCTGATGAAAAAAGGATAGAAATAGCTTTAACATATGTTTTTGGAATTGGGCCTTCAACAAGTCGTAAGCTTTTAAAGCTTCTTGATATTGATACAAACATCCGTACAAAAGATTTGTCAGCTGAGGATGCCAATAAGCTTAGAGATGAAATTGAAAAGAAATATAAGGTTGAAGGAGAATTGAAGCACGAAGTGAAAATGAACATTAAGCGACTTAAGGAAATCGGTAGTTATCGTGGAACACGTCATCAAAAAGGTCTTCCTGTCTATGGACAACGTACAAAAACAAATAGTCGTACGGTCAGAGGAAATGTGCGCAAGACAATGGGAAGCGGTCGTCGCAGTGAGTCTAAAACGTAAGATAAATTTGTTTAGTGGTTTGGAAAATATTATAATTTATAGAAGGTATAAAATTTTCAATTTTCAATTTTCAATTTTCAATCAATTATCAATGTTTCAATTTTCAATTTAGAAATTTGGTCATTGGAAATTGTTTAGAAATTAGAAATTAGAAATTAGAAATTGAAGTAAGATATGGCAGATGAAATTAAAACAACTGAAGAAGTAATGGAAGAAGTTTCTTTGGAAGCCGGGATTTCTGAGACAGCTCAGGAAACTGCGGTGGTTGAGGCTGAAGGTAAGAAGAAAAAGAAAAAACTTAAGCGTCAAATAAGCAAAGGACAGGCGCATATTAAATGTACCTACAATAACACGATGGTGATGATTTCGGATGCTAATGGTGGAATGTTGGGATGGTCAAGTTCTGGACTTCTGGGATTTAAAGGTGCAAAAAAGGCAACTCCTTATGCTGCAACTCAAGTTGTGCATGACGTTGCTGAAAAAGTAAAAAAATATGGTGTTCATGAGCTAGATGTTTTTGTCAGAGGAGTTGGAAGTGGTCGTGAGTCATCAATTAGAACTTTGGCAAATAAAGGATTTGAATTAACAGCAATAAAGGATGTGACACCTATTCCGCACAATGGATGCAGAGCAAAGAAACCAAGACGAGTATAAAATTAGTAAAATAGTTTCTTAGTTAATTAGTTAAGTAGGAGACGCAGGTAAATAAAACTAATTAACCAATCAACTAATTAACCAATCAACTATATATTATGGCACGAGATTTATTAGGATCAAAATGTAAGAGATGTCGCAGAGCCCAAGAAAAGCTTTTCTTGAAAGGTGACCGATGCAATAGTGCTAAATGCGCTATAAATAAACGTCCCTATGCGCCTGGAGTTCATGGTAAAAATGTTTCTAGAGGGCTTAGTGAATTTGGCAAGCAACTTGCAATGAAGCAAAGAATAAAAAGAATGTATGGTGTTTTGGAAAAACAATTTCGTAATCATTACGATGAGATTTCCAATAAGCCTGGTGTTACCGGAGATCTTTTGATGAGTCGTTTGGAAATGAGACTTGATAATGTGGTTCGAAAAATGGGACTGGCATCTTCTCCAATTCAGGCAAGGCAGTTGGTTACTCATGGAGCATTCTTGGTTAATGGAAAAAAGCTTACAATTCCATCTTGTTGGTTAAAAATTGGAGACGTGGTAAGTGTTAAGGAATCCAAGAAGGGTAACGAATATTTTAAAAATCAATCTCAATCTCTCGTAAATAAAAAAGACTTTCCACGCTGGATTCAGTTTGATTCATCTAAGTTAGAAGGAAAGGTTATTGCTATGCCGACTCGCGAAGATGTAGGAGTACATGTTGATCCACAAATGGTTGTAGAATCATATTCACGTTAGTAATATTTTTGTTTAGAGCTTATTTAACTTTTTTAATTGAAAAACACCTTTCTTGTTCCGCTTAGCGGGATGATTAATGTGTTAGAAAGAGGATATGCAAATAGTGTCGCTTCCTCAAAAGCCAAAATACACCCCAATTGATCAGAATAGTGGGAAATTCGAAATCATGGGATGTTATCCGGGTTATGGTATGACCCTTGGTAATGCGCTTAGGCGTGTTCTTTTAGCATCTTTAGAAGGTGCAGCAGTTACATCGGTAAAAATCAAAGGTGTTTCTCACGAATTTTCAACTCTTGACGGAGTTATGGAAGACGCAGTACAAATTATTTTGAATCTTAAAAAAATTCGTTTTAAAATGCACAGTGAGGAACCTGTTAAAGTTAGCCTTAAATTCAAAGGTGAAGGAAAGGTAACCGCAAAGGAAATTAAATGTCCTTCAAGCGTGGAAGTTGTTAACACCGATCAGATTATTGCTACTGTTACTGATAAAAAAGTTGAATTTGAGATGGAATTGGAAATTTCAAGAGGTTTGGGATATGTACCAATTGATCAGCAAAATAGACCTGAAAAGGAAATTGGTGTTATTGCTATTGATGCAGTGTACACACCTATCCGTCGCGTGAATTACGAAGTAGAAAATATGCGCGTTGGAAAGAGAACTGATTATAACAAAATTACACTCGAAGTTGTTACTGATGGAAGCATTACTCCTGAAGAAGCATTCAAAAAGGCTGTTGTTATCTTGGTTGAACAATTTTCCGTATTGGGTGGAATTGAAGTGGTTGAAGAAATAAAAGAAGTTGAAGCAAAAGAAGCTGTTATTGTTGAGGAAAAAGTGGTTGCAGAAGAAGCTGTTGATCCTTTGAAAATCAAAGTTACTGATCTGAAAAATCTTTCAACAAGAACTCTTAATGTTCTTGAAGCAAGTAAAATTGTTAAAATCAAGGATATTGCAAAATTGAATGAAGAAGGATTGCTTGCATTGGAAGGCATGGGAGACAAGGGTGTTAAGGAAATTAAAAAAGCTATAGGAGAATTTGGAATAACATTGAAGCAGTAAACTAACAACTAACAATTAACAACTAACAACTAGGATCACGAACGAAAGAGTTGTGAGTTGCAAGTTGTAAGTTATGAGTTAATATTATGAATCATCTCGGAAGAAGTAGAAAATTTAGTAGAGTGAAAAAGCAAAGAGTGGCGCTTCTTAAAACGCTCTTGGGTAGTTTTATTATGAAAGAAAAGATAACAACTACTGAAGCAAAAGCAAAAGAAATTAAGCCAATGATAGATAAACTTATCACGAAAGTGAAAAAGATATCTAATGATGAGACAAAGAAAGTTGCAGTGCTTAGAGATTTGAGAAAAAACCTTCCTTTGGTTGCTGTTAAAAAGCTTTCTGGTGAGTTTGCCCAGAAGTTTTCTCAGCGTCAAAGTGGTTATACTCGAATCATGAAAATCGCACAAAGAAAAAGTGATGGAGCACAAATGGCAGTAATAGAATTCGTGTAAATGACTAACAACTAACAACTAACAACTGACAACCAAATACAATCAATCAACAATGGAAAATATTTGAATTAAGTTGTGTGTTGTAAGTTGTAGGTTATAAGTTAATATATTATGAACAGACAATATCATCTCTTTGATGCTCAGGGAAAAGTGTTAGGTAGACTAGCAACTGAGATCGCAAAGATTCTAAGTGGCAGAGACAAGATTGACTACGTTCCTCATATTGATGGAGGGGATTTTGTTATCGTTATTAATGCTGACAAGATTCGTGTGACTGGTAATAAATTGGAAGGTAAGATATATCACAAATATAGCGGATACCCTGGTGGAATTTCATCAATTAGTCTCAAAGACTTGTTGGTTAAGGACGCTGGTAAAGTTATCCAAAATGCTGTTTATGGAATGCTTCCAAAAAACAAGCTTAGAGATAAAATGATGCTTCGTTTGACTGCTGTTGCTGGAGAAAATCATGGATGCAAAACGACTATTAATATCATTCACTAGAAAAAGTTGAATAGTTGCTTAGTTGATTAGTTAAATAGGGAAATGCATTTTTTCAAACTAATTAACTAGTTAAACCAATTAACTAATAAACTAATTATGTCAGTAAAAAAAGTAGAGAAAACTGAAAAAGTTGCAAAACCTAAGGTAGTGAAGGCTACAAAAGCAGCAAAGGTTCCTGCCTCACCGGCAGGTAAAGTTAAAGTTGCAAAAGTTGCGAAAGCAGTTTCTGCTCCAAAAGCAGAGAAGGTTGAAAAGGTTGAAACTGCACCAGTAATCAAAGAAAAGGCTTCTGCCTCTTCAGCAGACAGGGCAAAAAAGGTTGGTGGTGTTTATTTTTATGCTGTTGGGCGAAGAAAGACTTCTGTGGCGCAAGTTCGTCTATATGAAAATGACAAAGCTACTGATAATGACATTGTTATCAATGATAAGAAAATGAAGGATTATTTTCCAACAATTTCTCTTCAAAATAACTTACTTTCACCACTTAAGGCTGTTGGAATGCACAACAAATTTTCAATGACTGTATTGGTACGAGGAGGTGGAGTGACTGGACAAGTTGAAGCTGTTCGTCTTGGAATCGCTCGCGCGTTGGTTATCTTCAATGCTGAACTTAAAAAGACCCTGAAAGATTTGGGACTCATGACTCGAGATGCTCGTGAAGTTGAACGAAAGAAAGCCGGACTCAAAAAAGCCCGCAAAGCTCCACAATGGGCAAAACGTTAGGACACGAATTTTCACGGATTTGGACTCACGGATTTTCACGAATCACGGATCAAAAAAAACTATTTTCAAAATATCACAAAAAACGCCTCAAGCAAGGCGTTTTTTGTATGCGGAAAATTTACCATTGACTTTTTGGTGGAAAGGGAGTATAATATAAAGTTAGTATGTAAATTAGTGAGGAGTAGTTGCTTTAACAATCTAGCCATCGCGGGCTTTGTACGCAGAAAGGAGATTGAGCATGGGAATAATTATATTCGGACTTTTTATCGGGATATTGTTCGGTCGTCACGCCGCCAAAAAGGAAGCAAAAAATTTTAGTGATGATCCGATGTTGTGGCTTCGCTATTGTTGTGGACAAGGAGTTATCGGTGCTTTTCTTGGTCTCATGCTTGGTTTTTTTGTCATCCTTGCATTACCCACAAAAGATAGTGTTTTAGAAGGCGAGAAGTTGACATTGGTGGCTCTTGCTGGCAATCCTGGTGGTGTTTCAGGTATATTTTTTCTTGCCTCTGGCGTTGTAAATTCTAATCCGACTTATGTTTATTATTATCAAAGCAAAGATGGAAGCATAAAATTAGGTGTTATTGCCGCAGAAGGAACACCTGTTTATGAGGAAGATATACAAATTCCGTATATCGTACGTTTAATAAAGGAAGAGAGATATGATGTAAGCGGGATGAAAAAAATTATTTTACCACTTTTTTTTGATGTCAACTCAAGAAAGGATGGGGGGTATGCGTTTCATGTTCCAAAGGGAACAGTAAAACGCAATGTGAATTTAGATCTAAATTCATTTAAATAATTTTTTTTCACTATGTGTTTAACGGCTTGTGAATTATCACTGAATCAGTGAGATATTCGCAAGCCGTTTTTTTATACAAAAAAACGCATCTCACAATGCGTTTTTCTTTTGCGTATTTTTTCCTAAGAAGCTAAAAAGCTAATGCCTAGGAAGCTGTTTTAGTTTTGCACTGTGGTTGTCCCAGTCGTTGGGAAAAAGCTTTGTAGAAAGGTTGTGCGTTCGGGGAAGTAGATGGCGTGAAGAGAGTTCTGTCCTTGATCATTCTTTTCAGTGTAATAAAGTTTGCTGTCAGTGAAATTGTTTACAAGTAGAGAACTGTTGTCATTAAGAGAAAGCACATCCATCATGTTGCGATGGTCGCGATTGTCTATTTCTATTAATTTTATTTTTTTGTCATTAGTAAAGAGAACATGCTCATAATCCCTTGTCCATTGAACATTTTCTATTTGATCTGAAAATTTTGTTATTGGCATTAGTTCGTTCTCATTTCTAATTGGCTGAACCTCCCATTTTCTAACAAAATAGGTAGATATTTCGTGGTTGTTCCAAAAAAGAAGCTTTTTCCCATCATCAGAAAATTGACTTCCAAGAGCATCATTTGAAAGTTCACGAAAATAGGTACCATCGAGACCTTTGTTATAGATAAATAGCGTGTTGTTTTTGTTTAAGAAAACAATTCTGTCTTCATCATAGACAATTATTTGATACGAATTGTCATCCATCTTTTCAGGCGCGGATGTGGTAACCTGAAGCGGCGAATCTGTGCCATCAAAACTTGTTTGATAGACAATACCCTCTGGTAGTTGGAAATAGAACAAGGCTTTTGGCGTGAGGTCATAGCTTGCAATATGCGAAGCTACAATTTTCTTTTCTTGTGGAGCATCAAGGTCAATGCGGTATAGATTATCGTCAGACATATAAAACATTACATTTTTGTTTTTTGGATCCCAGCGAGCATGAGTAAGATTGTTGTCGTTTGTGATTTCTTTGAGGCTTACTGTTTCAGCCGTATCCAGTGTTACAATAAAATAATTTTTTTCTTCATTTTCATTTTTTATGCTTGGAATTATTATTCTGTGTGCTTGAGGTGACCATTCTATGTTCTCCTTGTTGTCATTGGTAAATACGTGATCATTTGCAAGAAAAACTTGGTTTATTTCAAGTGTTCCAGGATCAAATATTTTTACCATGAAATCATTTTCAATTTGTTGTGAAAAGGCCGCAAGATTTTTGCGAGGAGAGATGAAAAATTTCTGAATTCCTGGCGATTCAAAATCTTCACGCGCATATGAATTTTGAGTTAATGTTACATTCCAAAATTCTGTTGAAATTCCGCTATGCACAGATATTTTTTTTGACCAAGTTTGATAATTAGGAGCTTTAACTTCAAGTAAATAATTTCCAGGATATATTCCGTTTATGTGATATGAGTTGTTTAGTCTGTTAAAGGATTTGGATGGCATTAAAATTCCATCTAGATAGACGTCAACCTCTTGAGGGGTTGTTTTTATTGTTACAGCCCCACCATAAATAAAAATTCCTTTTTGAGGATTAAAGCGGTAGCCAAAAGCATAACCAATAATTATGGCTGCAGTAAGCCAAAAAAGGACAACAAGTGTCCAAAAGAAGATTGTTTTAGATATTTGTGAATCATTCATACTGGTAAGTATTATATCTTTTATTTATAACTTTGTCCACTATAAAAAATCCTTGCGAATAGTGATAAATACGAGTAAAATATACATATGAGTCTCAATGTGTCATTCCGAGCGAAGCTAATTCGACCGTAGGGAGAATTAGCGAAGTCGAGGAATCTGGGCTCAGATCCTTCGACTTCGCTTCGACCTGCTGGTCTCAGCTACGCTCAGGATGACATTTTTTATTTTTCTACACTACACAATTTTATGCAATTGGATAAACTTTTTTTGAATTTTGGACTTGCGGCTAGTGTGGCTGAGATGGTTACTTTGGTTCTGGTTTTATTAGTTCTAAGCACAATTTTTTGGCTTCTTATTGGTCGTTTTCGCCTGCACAATTTTTTGATAAATATGTATATTTCGCTTGCTCTTCTTAGCGTCATTCCGAGCAATGTGATGTCTTTTTCAAAAAACTCTTCCATAATACTGTTTTTAATTTTTGTTATTTTGCTTACATTAATGAATAAATACCTCTTTGATATCCATCAATCAGGTAGCGGAATGGCACTTTGGCAGGTTTTTCTGATGAGTTTTTTTGAAGTTGTTTTGTTGTTGAGTATAATTTTTTCTTTTTTGCCAGCCAAGGATGTTGCCAAATATGTTTCAAAGAATTCCTTGAGTTACTTTATTGACCCTTGGTGGTCGTTTGCTTGGATGATTTTGCCGTTGGCATTTTTGATATTTGTAAAAAAAAGGGATAGATAAAACAAAAACTCCCTTATTGACTTAATTTCTATATGAGATATAATTAATATCGTTGACTTAAACTTTACAAATTGTTCGGGCACATAGCTCAGTTGGTAGAGCAGCGGCCTTTTAAGCCGATGGTCGGGGGTTCGAATCCCTCTGTGCCCACAAAAACGAAAATCCCTTTGGGGATTTTTTTGTTTTTGTGCACAGAGGGATTCGAACCCATAAGTTCTGGATTCTTTCCATTTTCTTTGCTATACTGGGGATATGAATTTAATTATAAAAAATATGAAAAGAACAGTATTTTTAATTTTGCCGATTATTGTTGCAACCTTTTTTCTTTCAGGTTGTTCCTTGCCTGGTGGCGTTGTTCCAACAAAAATAAGTATGGCCAATGCGACTTTTATAAAAACTGAGGATGGTGGTACAAGCTGGAATCCAAAGATGAAGATAGATGAGAAAAAAACTCTTGCTGGAGTGGATGTATTGTCAGTGGCGATTGATCCATTTGATTCGAGCATTGTTTATATTGGAACCATGGCTAATGGATTGTTTGTTTCAAAAAATGCTGGAGAATCTTGGACGCAAGTACCTTTTGCTGATAAAGCGTATGGTCTAATTTTTGATCAAAATAACCAAAACATCATGTATGGCAGCGGTGTTCTTAATGATAGAGGCAAGATATATAAAAGGTTGGCTGAAGATCAAGAATGGAAGGAAGTTTATACTGAACCATCTGATGGAACAATAATTTCTTCATTAGCAATTAGTAAGTTTAATTCCCAAATTCTTTATGCTGGAACAAGTGAGGGTGTTATTATTAAGACTATTGATGGTGGTCAAACATGGGTAAATTTAAAGACCGACCCAAATTTTAAGGGTCCAATTACTAGTATTGGTTTTGATGCGGCAAATGAAAACCATGTTTTTTTCGCTGTTTTTCAAGTAGGAGTGTTGGAGACAAAAAATGCTGGTGTTACAATTGAAAATATTACAGAAAAAGTTGACACAATAGGACAGACTTCCAGCGTATATAGTCTTGTGGCTGATCCATATTTGGGAGGTGTTGTTTATGTCGGAACTGGTGGAGGAATTTTTCGTCGTAATGGAAGCGATGGTTGGAGTTCAATGAACATCATTGAAAGCTCAAAGGCTTTCCCTATAAGATCAATTGCTGTTAATCCAAAGAATTCAAAAGAAATTATGTATAGCTCAGCTAAGGCGGTATATAAATCTGTTGATAGTGGAGCTAGGTGGTCAACATTTCAGTTGGACACATCAAAAGAAATAAGCGTTATAAAATATGATGTGATGGATCCTATTAAAATGTATGCTGGCCTTCGAAGTTTTTAATAATACCAAGAGCCTAAAACCTAATAACTAAAACCTAATAACTAAAAAATATGTACAATGAGATTATAAACTTACATAAAGAAGATTTGGAAAAATCTATCGAACATTTTAAAAATGAAGCTAGCAAAATAAGAACTGGCAGAGCTAATCCATCATTAGTTGAAGATTTGCTGGTTGATTATTATGGAGCCAAAACACCGCTAAAGCAAATTGCAAGTATTAACACTCCTGAGCCAAGAACAATCTCCATTCAACCATGGGATCGTGGAGCGCTGGCTGCTATCGAAGGTGCCATTAGGAGTTCTGATTTAAATTTGAATCCAATGAATGATGGAATTTTGGTTCGCATTAATATTCCAATGCTTACAGAAGATCGCAGAAGAGAGATGGTAAAGGCATTAAATCAAAAAGCGGAAGAAGGGCGTATTGCAGTCCGCTCAATTCGCGAAGAAATTTTAAAGGAAATTAAAGATGCTCAAAAGGCTGGTGAAATTTCCGAGGATGATGAATTTGCTGGTAAGGAAAAATTGCAAATAGTTGTTGATGAATATAATAAAAAAATTGAAGAACTCCGCGCTAAAAAAGAAGTGGAAATAATGACAGTGTAGCGCAAGGCGCTACAATAACCAAAAAACAAGAAACAATAACCAAATAAACTTCAAATTTCAAACTTCAAAACAAAAGCAGTTTGGTTATTGAATTTTGGTGCTTGAATATTATTTGATGTTTGTATCTTGGTTATTGTATCTTTGAAATAATTTAACATATAAGTTTAAATAAAAAATAAATGCTTACATTAATCGTCTTCCTAATAATCCTTGGTCTATTAGTTTTCGTTCATGAACTTGGTCACTTTGTGGTGGCACGCAGAAATGGTATTAAATGTGAGGAGTTTGGTTTCGGTTTTCCTCCTCGTGCTATCGGCTGTTATTTTAATGAAAAAAGTAAAAAGTGGGAAATCGTAGCTGGTAATAAGCATGTCGAGTCTGAAAATACTATTTATTCCTTGAACTGGTTTCCTTTGGGGGGATTTGTGCGTATTAAGGGTGAGAATGGTGAAGGTAATTCTGATAAAGATAGTTTTGCAAGTAAATCAGCCTGGATTAGGATTAAAGTTTTAGCTGCGGGTGTGATTATGAATTTTATTTTGGCTTGGGTTTTGTTTTCATTTCTTTTATTTTTAGGCGTAAATCAAGAAGTTGATCAAAATGATACATCAGTAAAAGGCGCAAAGATTCAAATCGCAACAGTTGTTCCAAAAAGTCCAGCTTATGAGATGGGTATTCGTGAAGGTGATGTGGTTGTGAAATGTGTTGGAGAAGATGTAAGATGTGCTAAGGGATTTTCTAATATTGCCGAGCTACAATCTTTTGTTTCTGATAATAAAGGAAAACAAATTACTTTTGAGATTTTGCGTGGTGAAAAAACCTTGAATTTAACTGGAGCACCAAGACTCGAAGCTCCAGTTGGAGAAGGACTTTTGGGTGTTGGACTTGCTCAGACAATTTTTGTGAAATATTCGCTCTGGGAATCTATTAAGCAGGGCCCAACGGTTATGTGGAATGTGATGTTAATGATGGGAGTTGTAATTAAGAGTCTTTTCGCGGGCGATACTTCAAATATTGGCGGACCACTTGCGATTGCCCATTTTACAAAACAAGCCACAGCGCTAGGTTTTGCATCATTGGTGCAGTTGGCTGCACTTTTGAGTATAAACCTCGGAATAGTTAATATTTTGCCAATACCAGCGCTTGATGGTGGTCGCATCCTGTTTATTTTGATTGAAAAAATAAAGGGTTCTCCTATTAGTCAAAAAACCGAAAATGCCCTTCATACTACTGGTTTTTTCTTGCTGATGATGTTGATGGCATATTTGGTGGTTAATGATTTGATGCGTTATGGAATTAAGGGGATATTTTAGTTTATTGTTAGGGTTTTTGTATTGTGAGACTATTTCTTTTTTGGCCAATTGTTGGCGACAGCGACTCTTGAGCTTTTGGATAGTGAGTATTCATCCAAAAGCGTGCCAAAAAAGAAATAGGCGAACAATGCAAAAGTGTTATTATTGATATTTTTCCTAAAAAATATCAACCCTTGACAGAGCGATATTTTTCAGATATCATATACGTGGTTTACAGTTAATATAGATGTAATTCATCACCGCTTGAGCGGTATTTTTTAATCACTAAAATACAAGAATTGTTATGGTACGATTTATCACTAAAGAAGGATTAAAAAAATTGAATGAGGAGCTTGAGGACAGAAAAACTCGTCTAAGGCAAGAAATTGCGCAAGCTATTAAGGAAGCCAAAGAGCAGGGTGATTTGAGCGAAAATGCTGAATATGCCGAAGCAAAATCACAACAAAATGAAAATGAATCACGCATTGGAGAACTTGAAATGGTTATCAAA
>Ga0209319_1002327_pt1 | contig 12259 bp, 14 predicted proteins | sample RifGroE2_FD_184000 | JGI IMG/M metagenome (GOLD analysis project Ga0209319, IMG submission 184000) | Groundwater microbial communities from Rifle, Colorado - Groundwater E2 (SPAdes) (version 2) | ecosystem: Environmental > Aquatic > Deep subsurface > Groundwater | place: Rifle, Colorado, United...
GCCTTTATTTATCATCGCAGCCGCCAATAAAGCCACTGTTGCATTTTTAGAGCCGTTCACTGCAATTTTTCCAGAAAGTTTCTTGCCTCCATTAATTTTAAAATATTTCATATAAATTATGACCTACACCCCCCCCTTCTCCCCCTCCCTGAGGGGGAGAATTAAAGAGGGGGTGATAAGAGAAACCAATTATTTGAATAAGTATATATTTCACCTCCCTTAGTCTACTTGAAAACCAACTTTTTTTCAAGGAAATATCTTGTTCCCCTCTCCCCCTCCCTGAGGGGGAGAATTAAAGAGGGGGTGCCAAAGTACAGACGAGGCACTGCCTCGTCTCTACAAAGACTGGATTTTGTCTTTTCTATCAAAAATGTTATACTCAATTTATGAGAATTACTAAATGCGATATTTGCAATAAAACAATAAAGAAAGATTCAAAAAGCATCTATATAGGAGTAGGAAGTATTTTTCTTAACGCAATTGAAATCTGCGAAAACTGCGGAAAACCTGTTCTAAAATTGCTAGAAGATAATAAATTAATCAAATTTGAAGATAAAAAATATGGAGGAAAAAAATAATAAAAAAGAAACAACTATCGATGACTTGGCTATAATGATTCAGAAAGGACTGCTAGAGCTTAAGTCAGAAATCGCCGAAGCGAAGAAAGAATTAAAATCTGAAATTGCCGAAGTGAAAAATGAATTAAAATCAGATATTAGTGAAATCAAATTAGACACCCAAGAAATCAAAGCTAATCTCAATAAAAAGGTTGATAAAATTGACCATAACACCCTTACATATAGAGTCGAAAAACTGGAAGAAAAATTTGTTTAATGCAAAATATCATAGTAAACAAAAAAATCGGAATCAACATCCGATTTTTTTTGTTTACAGCGTCGACAGACCCTTTCATCTAAATTATTTTTTTTCACTTTAATAGGCCTTATAACTTTAAAAACTCTTTTAAAACCCTCCACCCTCCTGAAGATTGAATTGTCCCCAGTCCTTGGGTTAGTTCTTTATTATATTTTTGAATAACCACTATGTCTTAAATGTTTGACCCAATATCAAATCCAACGTTTTAGCTAAACGCTCAGAGGAATTATAAGTACAAATGATTATAGATAATTTCATTTTTATCGTTTTATTTCCTAAACTTCACTAATAACATCAAACCCTTTATAACTTCCCACAACAGAATAGCCAATAATTTTTATTTTATTATTATCACCGACTATGTTCCTCATTTTGCCAGCAGTCTCATTAAGAGTAGCACCAGAACCAGTAGCATCATCTATGATTAAAACATTTCCAATGATTTTTTGATTAGGATTAACAGCTATTGTTTTTTGAGCATTTATAATTCTATCTTCCAATTTTCGCAATGTTTTTTGTGGAATCTTTGTAGGACTTGGTATTTTTACAGCCTCAACCGCAGACAACTCTAATTTGAGTCTTTTTTTTAAAACATCGAGAAATTGAATCTTCCTATCAATGGTTGGCGGAATAAAACAAATATATTTTATTTCATATTTTTCAATTATATGAGAAATTGCCGACTTTATTGTTTTTGCAATTTCGGCTATTAATTCCTTGTTTTGCGAGGATTTTCCAAGATAAACCAATTGACCCAATTTTGTTTTTCCAAAATGATCTATGGTATAAAAATCACTAAAAAAAATTTCATTCAAGTACAATTTATTTTTTGCGGATAAAATTCTTTTTTTAGCAGAAATTAATCCATCTTTTTTTATTTTCTGTACTATTTTAAATTTATTACAAAAAATATTTTTCTCTTTTTGAAAATTAAATAAGTTTTTCTTACACCAATTTTGGAACCCCTCCACTCCTCTTGTAATTTCACCACTCGGAGAAACGTAGATATAATTATTTTCAATTATTTGATCCGCTTCGTCTGAAACAATAGCTTCACCTACCTCTGCATCATTATATACATAGAAAATCCTAGGAATTTTTCCAGTTTTTTTTATAAATTGTTCCTCTTGTAACTTCAATAAATGTCTATACACTGTTTTAGCTGAAACACCTGCCATATTTATTATTTCCGATGATCTAACTGGTCCGTACTTCTTTATGATGTTCAATATTGATGTTGCTTCTTTAGAAATATTATTCATATTTTTATCTTAAAATTACCCTTATATTATAACAGGTGAGTATTAACCCGTCAATACTCACCCCCATATTATAACCCCTAAATTATGCCTAAAAACACGGACGTTTTGACCCCATATCGAATCCAGTGCTTTCGTTAAATGCCCAGCCGAATTATAGGTACAGACAAGGCACCGCCTCGTCTCTACGATAAATATCTTACTTTATAAACTTTCTAAAATATTCAATAGTTTTTACCAGCCCCTGCGCTAACTTAATTTCAGGATTCCATTTCAATTCTTTCTTGGCTATAGATATATCCGGTTTTATTTGTTTGAGATCATTTTAAGGAAGTTTTTTATAAATAATTTTACTTTTCACTTTCCAGTCTTGCTTTCAATAAAAAAATAGTTTCGTCTTTAAGTTTTGATCGCGCCCAATCTTTTTGAGATTCAGTATGCATTTCACCTAAGCCATCCAAAATATGACGATTATCCATCTTATCTAAAAGCTCTATGCATTTACTTATAAGCTTATCAAAAGGCATCTTGGCGCGAGCTTCCACTAAGTCTTTATTTATCGACCAATTATTTTTTGCAAAAAAGTAAACATCATAAACATCGCGACTTGTCTTGCCTATTCTTTCATACATAGCCATTAATTTATTAGCAAACATATCCTCCTTGGTCATAACTGCCATCGAAATACCCAGCAATGTCCTCAATTCATATTTAGAGCCAAAATCTCTCCTATTCACTTCAATTTTAATATTTTGAGATTTTAAATCATATGAAATTATTGTGAGCAAATTAAATCTTTTAATTCTCGAATCAATTACTTTCCCATAAGCAGAAGCTATTTTTTGAATTTTTTCAAACACCACCTGCTCCTGATTTTCATCCAAAAGATCAAGGTCGATATCAACCGAACTTCTGTTTAAATCATAAAACATCAAAGCTGCCGTACCACCTTTAAATCCCAAGTAAGGAGAAATTGTGGTATCGGAAAAAATGTCTTTTAAAATCTGCAATAAAATATTTTTATGTTTTGCAAAATCCATCGTCATATTATTTATTATTTTTATAATGATTAAAATATTCTTCAACTTTTTTGTTCATTCTTTTATTACAATATATAGGCAAAATTTCAAATACCTTGTCCCAGTCTAACGCACCCAAATGATCAAAATGGTAATCTTTGCTTACATATATACGATCCAAAAAAGCCCGCTCCTTTGTGGCAATGGCAACATCATTTACATGTGTTATTCCTATTGTGTTGCTTAAAACATAATCTTTTATTTTAACAACAGATAATTTTTGTTTATCTATCTCAATTTCTCGAGTGACATAAGAAGCCACAAAAATATTCCCATAATACTGAAAATTTATCCCTTCGCGAGTCAATACGGTTTCAAAACTAATATACGAAGGAGTATAGATTCGTGTAGCTAACTCAAAACGATCATAATTTTTATCTTTGGCATAAATACCCCTGCATATCCTAATCAATTTTTTATTTTTTGCATATTGGCTCAATCTGACTCGAACCGCTACACTAGCTGGTTCTCCCCATAATAAAACAATGTCTTTAACAGAAAAAACAGTTTTTGGAGATCTTAACAAAATTTCAATATATTCTCCTTTTTTTAATTTATTATTCATATTTTTACTAGAAGTGAGCTTAAAACTTACTTACAGTAATAATTATATACTAAGTTGATAAATAATGCAAGCTTTTTATGTCATATCCTCAAGGCTCAACCTTAAAGACCCCAAGGTTGAGCCTTTTTGAACTTTCCAAATTTTTTTAAAAACTGCCACCCTGCCGAAGCTTGAATTGTCCCCAATTCTTGGGTTAGTTCTTTGTTATATTTTTGAATAACTTTTATGTCTGTAATATCCGCCATGGATATTTTTTGCTTTTTGCCAATTTTTCTTTTAAAATCATTTTCCGAAATTATTTAATCATTTTATTTTTATCAACCAAAATAATATCTTTTCTATTTTGAGCTATTTTTTTCATTTCAGAAGTAAACCCATTTTTGCCAAACAAGATAAAATATTCTTTTCGGGTCTCCGTTCCCCATTGGACAAAGGTAGATTTTTTTTCAAGGCTCCTAAATATATCACCCCCTACTGGTCTTGATGACCATTTACATTCTGCAAAGACAATCTTATTTTCTCTTTCACTAGTGCCGACAATATCAATTTCATTTTCATTATCCCACCATCTACCAACTCTCTCAATCGGAAATAAGTTTTTTTCAAAATCAAAAATCAGTTCTTGACAAATTTTTTCATAGACCAGTGCTTCAAGCGTATTGAATTTTTTGTCCAGTTGATTAGAGACATAGTCAAATCTTCCAATCTCCAGATCGCTTTTGAAAGGAAACACAAACTGAAACCAGAAGCGAAAAAAATTATCCGATATTTGATATAATCCTTTTCTTGATTTTTGATAATTTTTTTCCGTCACTGGCACTTCTTTTTCAATTAAACGAAGTTTTTCCAAGACAGATATATATTTGGTGATAATATTTTTTTCAAGACCTGTTTCATTGACAATTTCTCCAAATTTTCTTTTTCCCCATGAAATAGCTTTAAGGATTGCTAAATAATTTTTAGGTTCACGCAATTCTTCTTTAAGCATAAATTCAACTTCATTATGCAAAAATTCAGTGTGCGCAAATATTTTATTTTCAATATTTTCTTTAATCGTTTTTTCACCCTCAATTTGTAGAAGATAGAGAGGCATCCCACCTGTAATTGAGTATATTTTTAAAAAATGCTCAAATTTTTTCTTTGGAAAAAATTTCCAGCTATTGGCAAATGACATTGGATCAATAAAAATTTGGCCAGTCCTTCTTCCGAAGAGTGGTGATTTATGGATTAATGTTTCCGATTCCATCATAGAAATACTAGAGCCCAGTAAAATAAAAAAAACATTACTCTTCTTTAGATATTCGTCCCATCCTTTTTGAAAAATAGAGCTTGTAGCTGGGTCAGTTTCTACCAAATATGGATATTCATCGATAGCTATGGCCAGTGGTCCGGTTTCTTTTTCTGAGATGTACTTAAAGAATTCCAACCAATCGCTAAAACCATTTCTTACCAAAATTGCATCATTGAAAAAATTACCTACTACCCTACCCAACTCTTTTAATTGATCAATATGATTTCTTTTATCGGCCAAAAAATATATAGAGGGTTTATTTGCCAGGAACTGCTTGACCAGCTCAGTCTTCCCTACTCGTCTTTTTCCGTAAATGACGAAAAATTGAGCACGTTTAGTGTTCCATTTCTCGTTTAAATTTTCCAGCTCTTTAGTTCGATTGATGAATCTCATTTTAGTTATGTTTATTGTCTTATTAGTATACTTAAGATTAGTATACTCCAAAGTACACTATTTATCAAACGATCTTAATGCCACATTAATAGCTCTTGTCATATGGGATACTAGCCACCATTTTACACCTAACTCCAATAATGTGTCGACCTTTTTATACTTGGGTATAATAAATACGGTATATAAACTATTGGCAAACAGACTAGAAAATGCTATCTTTTAAATAAGAACAAGGCACCCGGGACAAATCCCAGAGGGAAAGTTAGTGATAACTACCGGACTGTCTGACCATCCACTAGGCTTGGGTGGTTTTTATTTTCTTTCGAGCTATTTGATGAGCTGGTCCCAAGAAGTTATATTTAAAACTCCCGAAAAAATACAGAGCGCGATCATCGCCCTCTATAAATAACTTTTCAAATAAACGCAAATCTATATAGCGCTAATTTCTCTTAGTATTCAGATAGTATTTTTATTATTTTATTTGAGAGTTCTCCAAACTCCTCCTTTGATTTTTCAATATTTTCTTTTGTCCCAAGGTGAATTTCCGCTATGAGCTCTGGACTGAGATCAAATATTGCCAACCCTAACTCCTGGCATTTTGCCGGGATAGTTCCGTAATCTTGAATAATTTGAATTGGAGCTTTCCAACTTTTTTCAACAAGTCCATTTCTGCCATGTTTTTCAGATAAAAAAGTTTTTACTTTTTTGGGAATTTCTTCAATCCAATGACGATGATCTTTAATTGGTTGCTTGCCATATACATTATAAGAATTTACGATGTAACCGATAAACAAACCATCCCCCGAGAGTACAAATTTATTTTCAGTATTACCCGAAAGAGCTCTGCCAGTATTTTTCCAATTTTGCTTCCATCTTTCAAGCATACTGCCCAGGTTTTCTATCCCTTGGACACTAAATGCATCTGGCATCATTGGAACTACAAAATAATCTGCTCCAAGAAAAATAATTTGATTAAGCAAAGAAAGACTTGGGGATGTATCGATGATAAAAATATCAACTTCATCACTTAGGCCTTTTTCTCGTAAAAATCTGTCTATCGCACTAGTTTGAAAATAGCCCAGCTGTTGTCCGGCAGCTGCTTGTCCATAGGCGGCTACTAATATATTCTCATAAAGTGATAAATCAACACTACCTTTCATTAAAAATAAATTTTCATCACTATTTGCAATAGAAATAAATGGCACGCTCAAGTCAATGTCGCTACCGCCTTCAACCACTCCCCTTAAAACATCATAGATATCCTTTTCACTTGAAGAAAAAATAGTTTTCTCATATCGATTATCTCCCATAGCCAACCGGGAGAGATTACATTGCGGATCAAGATCAACTAATACAACTTTATAGCCCTGCTTTGCAAAAGACATCGCACAATTAAAAGCCAGCGTTGTCTTTCCGACCCCACCCTTATTATTGGCAAATAGAAGTTTTTTTGTTCGAGTGAATTTCACCCTGCATTAACTTTTAATATTACTATTATTTTAGCAATATTAAATGTGTGTTAATTATTAAAATTTATGTCCCGCAACTACTAAATTAAGAGTTAGCGCGGGGTTCATATTTATAATTATACTAAATTTTTCATAAATTACAATGAGAGAAAATAATTACAACAAACCTTATCAGTGTACTTACGATTAGTATACTCTAAAGTATACTAATCGTAAGTAATTTAACCCTACCCCACCTTCTATAACTAATATTTTTATACGATATCTGCCGATGACGGTCCCAAGAAGTTACTATAACTAAATTACGATTTGATTATACCGTACTTATACCATATTGCCAGTTACAACGTTATGAATCGTTTACATAAATGCAAACCTACTGCGTACAGACGAAGCCACTGCCTCGTCTCTACGATAATCAATGACTAGCTCTCCCAAAGCTCAACCTTAAAGACTCCAAGGTTGAGCCTTTTCGAACTTTCCAAATTTTTTTAAAAACTGCCACCCTCCTGAAGATTGAATTGTCCCCAATTCTTGGATTAGTTCTTTATTGTATTTTTGGATAATTTTTATGTTCGTGATGCCTGTCATAGATATTTTTTATTTTTTAAAACTTTCTAAATATTCAGGTAATTTCAAAATCCATTGAGCTTGCTCGGGATAGAAAAGGAACCTTTCTACATCCTTGACGGCTTGTGGCAAATCACTTTTTTTAGCTTGCTCTTTTAAAAATTCAATCAACTCTGTGCGGTTTTTAATTTTAATTCCTTTTTCCTTAAAAATTTCATAATTGGGTTGGATATTTTTTTGGCTCAAAAACCAGACTAAATCATAAAAGTCACGACCTTTCTGATAGGGACGAAAAATAATAGCCAGAATTTTTTGCGCGAAAAGTGTCTCTAGCGAATTAACCATCATTGGGAATCTCTCATTAAAACTGTCGATAAACATTGTCTCTGTTTTGATATTTTCATATGGGCTAAAATCAATTTCAAATTTAACTAAAATCTTTTGATCTTTTAAGGCACTTAAGCCGAATTCTCGCAAAACATTTCTAAACCTAAAAAATATAATATAAATATTTTCTGTTGTTTTAGTTGTCGTGTCGACTTGAAAGCCCTGCAATTCTAGTTTTTTGCTAATTTCTCCAGCCAATTTTTCCAAGCTAAACTTTTCTTTTTTAATCAAATCAAAATCCAAATCTTCCGAAAATCGATTGATGCTGTGCGCGAAACGCAAACAAGTACCACCTAAAAAGGACAGGCTATCGTTATAAGAACTCAATGAAAGTGCCTTTAAAATTTGTGATTGCAAATACTCCAATAAAATATTGCGCTCTTGCCAAGGAATATTTTTTTTCTGGGCATATTTTCTAAAAAAATCTTTATTTGGTAACATAATATTTAATAAAATTATTAGTTAAAAACGATACTTTCTTATTATTAAAAACCTCTGCAAAAATGCGTAATTTCTTTGCGTCAAATTTAAAATCCTCATCAAAGCGATACCCCTTAAATTGTTCGTAGTCACCACTTAAAATATTTCGATTTAAATATAAAAAATCAACCATCGCTTTTTCAGGCAACGCTAAATTAAAAGAAATTCCATCTTGAATTCTTGTCTCGAATCCACCAAAAGCTTCTTTTTTAATTTTCTGATAACTAAAATTTCCCACTGGAGTAGAAAATTGCTTTGTTTTTCTAGTTGTTACTGAGGTGATAGTAAAAACAGCCTCTGGAATAATTCCATAAAAGCTCAGCGCCATCTCCATACTGACATATGAAGGTGCATAAATTTTTGTTGCAAAAGCACGCACATCAATTTTATTTCGCACCTCACTTGTAGCGTACAATCCTCGTCTCAACATAATCAAATGCCCTTTATTGACCCAATTTTTCAAATTAATAAGAGTTGTGCCTGTAAATTTAGCACCCAAAATTAACCGCAATTCCTTTGTTTCGAAATAAGGCAATTCTTCAATTTTTTTCTTGAATTCAAAAATATTCATTTCTTTTATTAATAATATTTTATCAATAAAGGAATTGTATCACAATAATATCTTTTTGTCAAATCAGTTAAAAAACCTTTAAAAACAAGCTTTTTTTCAAGAATATACAAGACTGGGCACTGCCTCGTCTCTACAGTAATCAATAACTAGCTCTCCCAAGGCTCAACCTTAAAGACCCCAAGGTTGAGCCTTTTCGAACTTTCCAAATTTTTCAAAAAACTGCCACCCTGCCGAAGTCTGAATTGTCCCCAACTCTTGGGTTAATTCTTTGTTGTATTTTTGAATAATTTTTATCTAAATATCTAAATATTCTCTAGACATTTAAAACTAAAAGAGTTAAAATTATAATATGATATCCAATGAAAATATTAAAATATCTCAAGAAGCGAAAGTTTTTATCAAAAAAGAAAAGGCTCTTTTGATTAATGTTTTTGCAGATATCGAAAAATATCCACCCACTGAAAAACCATTTTCATTTTTCATGGCTGGCTCTCCGGGATCTGGAAAGACAGAATTTTCACAAAGATGGATAAAAGAAATGAAACCAGCATCTATAGTTAGAATTGATGCAGATGAAATTAGGAAAATCATTCCGTATTATAACGGAAAAAATTCTGACATCGTGCAGGGTGCCGCATCATTGGGAGTTGAAAAAATTTATGATCACGTACTAAAAAATAACCAAAACGCACTAATGGACGGAACTTTTGCTAATTATACTATTGCTAGTGAAAATATAAGACGCTCACTGAAAAAAAATAGAAAGGTAGGCATATTCTATATATATCAAGACCCCGTTATCGCTTGGGATTTCACAAGAAAGCGCGAGCAACTCGAAGGGAGATACGTCCCAAAAGAAGCTTTTGCAGACGCATTCTTTAAAGCAAAAGAGAACATTCAACTTGCCAAAAAAGAATTTGGAAACAGTATAGAACTTAATTTAGTCGTAAAGGATTCCAAAAATAAAGATGCTAGAATCGAATTTGACATAGCTAATATTGACAAATTTATAAAAATAAATTATAATAAAAAAACATTAAATACAACATTATGCTAAAAAAAATAACTTCCAACACTTCAAAGAAAAAAACGGTTAAAAAGGATTTAAACTTCTTCGATTTATCGTCATCTGAAAAAAGAAGAATAGTTGAAAAGGCCGCCCGGCTTTCCGCGCAAGATCAGCAAAAACTCTTAAAAGAATACGAAAGAAAATTCGGCGCATTGCAAACCAACACTTGTAAATAAAAAACGATGTTAAAAAAATCGGAATTAATATCCGATTTTTTATTTTAATAAGCATTCATTAAGGTTTACCGAGGACGGCGCTGGGGAATTCAATCCCATGCTTATTTCTAATAGTATACAATAATAGTACACTATCGGAAATGAGACGTTAATAAATTGACTTTATTGGCATCTAATATTTTATACCATTTTATTGCATCAATTCAATCTATTTTATTTCAACACTAAAAATTCACCTACTTTATAAACTTTACAACCTTAAAAACTTTAAAAACTATTTCAAAACCCTCCACCCCGCCGAAGCTTGAATTGTCCCCAGCTCTCGAGTCAATTCTTTATTATATTTTTGAATAACTTTTATGTCTGTAATATTCGCCATGGATATTTTTTGCTGTTTGCCAATTTTTCTCCTAAATTGATCTTTGTGAAAAATAAAATTTAAAGTTTTATAAATAATTTGCAGAAATTTCCACTTGCGTGAAGCGTAAATAGCATCCAGTTCCTGCCAAATTTCCTCATTATATTTTTTAAGCAATTCAATATCAGTGACACCCCAGAAAGAAGATTTATTTTTTATATTTTTTTGATAATAAATATCTTCTTCGTCTACTGCCGATGAATTTTCATACCACGGCAGATGTCTGGTCACATAAGGAAAATCGGTGCGGATTGAACGCCACCACTTTTTTTGAGTTGGATAAATACCGGGTCGGTATAGGGCAAGGGTCGTATCAATAGAAGCCTCAAAAAGACCATCAGCTAGTTTATTTTTCCAAAATTGGCTCTCCCACTTTATCACATTCTCTTTATAATTATATTCATTTGGAATATCATCAATTTTTAAAGCAAAACCAACTTTGGTAAATTTCGGATATTTATCTAAGATGCTTTTAAAATATTCTGTCACATCCAAAGGGCACGCCTCTACTGGCAAAATATCAAAATCAGTTACGATATAATATTGGCTATCGATAATATCTTTAAATTTCCCACACTCCCAAACAACTAAATGTCCGAAGTTTTTTTCTAAACGATGCACCGTGTGCTGAGAATTTCTTAGATAATCCAAAAGTGGCGGATAAGTAGAATTATTATCCACGATGTGAATCTTTTCAAATCCCGCTCGCTCTAACCAATCGATAAGCTGAGTCAAATATTTCAATCGATTGAAAGATATGATAAAAACATTTATATCTTTATTTTCCATAATTTTATAGAATTTTACTTTTTTTATTAGATTCCCTTTTCCAAGGGAATGACAGATCTCACGGTTTTGTCATTCCGACCTTGTGGAGGAATCTAGAATATATTATTTACTTAAGATTTCTCCATTACTAAATTTTTGATTACAAAAATTTATCCAGTCGAAATGACATGCGGATTAAATTCCCATCCTCTTTTTAATAAACCTCACTGGGTTGGGAATTTTTATTTTTGACTTTATCCCTAGTTCTCGACGCACTCTTTTATTTTCCGCTTCACATTCTTTATCGCAAATTGAGCTCACTCCGTCCATTACAAAATTAACTGTAACGTCATCAATTAATTTTACGCGCTCTTTACCAAAATAAAAAGCTTTCAGACAAAAAAGATAATCCGCTACGATCTTATAGCGCTCATCATATAATCCAAATCGATTATGCAATTCTTTTTTATAATATAACGCGGGATGTTGCATTGGCTGTGTTGGCAATATTTCTGGCAAAGTTTGAAAAAACTTACTTTCTTTTATATCTTTGTCCCAAATCCGGGTTTTCGCATAAATCGCATCCGCTTCAAGATTATCTGCCATAGCTCTAAACACTTTTCCTAACGCACCCTCTTCTAACCAATCCCCTGCTCCGATAACATTTAAATATTCTCCCTGTGCCATTTTTACACCCTTATTCATCGCTTCATATATTCCACTATCTTTTTCGCTTATCCAACGCAATTTTCCCGCAAATTTACTTTCATAATCTTTGATAATTTCCACCGTCCCATCGGTTGAGGCTCCATCAATAATCACCACTTCAAAATCTTCCCCATTTTGGGACAAAATTGAATCCAGCGTTTTTTCCAAACGCCCAGCGGA
>Ga0209319_1002330_pt1 | contig 12237 bp, 23 predicted proteins | sample RifGroE2_FD_184000 | JGI IMG/M metagenome (GOLD analysis project Ga0209319, IMG submission 184000) | Groundwater microbial communities from Rifle, Colorado - Groundwater E2 (SPAdes) (version 2) | ecosystem: Environmental > Aquatic > Deep subsurface > Groundwater | place: Rifle, Colorado, United...
TAATTCTTCAATATTGCCGTTGATTGTGACATAACTTTCTTGATATCCCATGTGTTATTCCTCCTTTAAATTTTAAAATTATGATCAAATCACGATTTGATGTTGATTTTATATTCCCTCTGGCACAGGAATATTATTTTGATAACACCAAAGAAAACCAGTTTTAATTTCTTTCTTTTTAAAATCTACATTAACACATAATTTTCCTTTAATATCTTTTGAAACAATTCCATCATAAATTCCATTATCATAGTAAATAATTCTAGTATGTTCATCTGGTAAACATTTATTATTAACTCTCATATTAACTTGATTCCATTTAATGATAGTATCTGTTATTATCATATCAATCTCCTTTAATTTCTATTATAAAAATTTAAAAATATGTAGGAGGAATTTCCTCTGAGATTTTACTCCCAGAGGAATGTAAATCTGACAATCTACCAATCTACCAAGCCATCATACTAATGGTGTTTATATTAATGACACTTATAACTTATTAGCTATTTGCCCGAATAGCAAGTTTTAAATGTCAAGGTTTGATTTAGGTTAGAATCCTGTTTGTCTGGTATAAAAATTAATATTTCCTTTACCAATCACTCTTACTTCTTCATCATTTTCTATATGTCCTTCTTCATTTTTATACTCTACTCCAACAATATTTATTTCAATTTCTCCATCAAAATCCTTAATCAATGTTGTTGTCCAAGGTCTATTAAAATGATAATCAAAATCAGGATTATATTTTAATACTTCATCTAATAAAAATACACTAACTAATCCTGCATCTGCACAAAATTGTCCTATTGGTTTATGCGTATCACTGTTAAAAGTAGCACATGACCAATCACCATAAATTGTGTCTCTTGTGAGATATGTTTTAATACCTAACTTCTCCATATTCTCACCGTATTCGCATAACTCCCAATCGTTTGTATCATCTTTTGTGATATAACATGGATCTGTTATGATAATGTCACCTTTAAATTTCATATTGTCGATCTCCTTTCATATTTTATTACCTATAACATTCTTCTAAAACTGCTTTACCATCAACTAACTCATAACAATCAATCTCATAACCTTCTTCATCCGTCCAATTACACCAACCAGGATTACCTTCACCATCTGAATCTTCATCCCACATATCAATTGTAGTAACATTGCAATAATCTGGTTTAATCCTATTGTTATATTGGAATAAATCATAATTTGCTAGAATATTTTTAATTTTCATTGCTTCTTCTATTGAATCTACATCTACATGAAATGCTTTACAAGGTACTTGTGGAAAATGACTAACTCTTAATTTAGTTTCTTTTTCTGTATTAATATTCATAATATCAATCTCCTCTTCTTCTAATATATTTTACTATTTATAAACAATCTTAGTCAATACTATCTTACCATATTCATTTACTTCTATTTCCATTGAATCGCCTTCGGACAAACTGTTCATACCTATCTTTTCTCTTATTTCTCTTGGAATATGTATCCTGCACAAATCGTCAAGTTTTCTTACTACTTTGTTTGCTGACTTATTATCAATTTTATTTTCTATGTTTCATTCACCACCTTACAATAACAATTATATTTCATTTCTGTTTAAAAGTCAAGAAAAACTTTACTGACATTTTAAATTATTTTACTCTTTATTTTGTATATCTTTATTTATTATTTATATATATATTATTTTATCAATCCGCATATTGAAAATAACACTATAAGTCCGAATACTGCAATCATTTTAATCACTCCCTTCTATTATATTTATATTCCTTGATTATTATACTACATATTTATGTTAGATGCAACTATTATTTTTATATCATCTAATTTAATTAATTTATAGTACAATTTGATGAATTCCGCTTACGCTACATTCATAGAAGAATTTTAACTTTTTCTTATTAAATAGTAAATGAGATAAATTGAAAAATAAAATTTATTAAAAGTGTTATAAACCTATAAATAATAATAATTTATAACACTTTTAAAATATACTAAGTCTATATGAATTGTGCATTTAAGTATTTAGATTGTAACCAGTAGATGCCATATATTTTATTATTCCAATAAACATACAATTTGAGAAGAATAAATAAATTTTTCTTCTTGACTGAGCGATAGCGAAGGAAAGCAAATTGTATTAAAACAACAATGAAAAATCCATCTCTATTTCTTCTTCTTCTATTTCTTCCTTACTCATTAATTCATTTAAAAAATCATTATAATCTTTAGTATAATTAATAAGTAATAATCCTGACAATTTAATCATATCTTCTTCTTGTTGAACAAATGCAAGTCTTTCTTCTATTCTTGGTTTTCCTAGTGCCATTTCTTTTTTAAATTTATATTTCTTTTTCAATAATGATATAAAAATAGATTCATGAAATCTTATGGTTAAATCCTTTATTACTTCTTTATAATTATCTATTTCTATTAGTTTTTCATCATCTAATATTTCTATAGAATAAACATTCCAGTATGATGATATTTGATGTTTACCTAATTTTCTATATACTTTATTTTTAAATGCTTTATTTACTTTTGGGTTCCTTCTGTGAAAAGGTGTTAATTTTGTTTCTTCATATATTTCTTGTTCTGCTTGTTTAATTTCTAATTTTAAATCTTTATCTGCAAGAACATCATCACCTGAATAATATTTTATATTTATTTCTTTACTCCATGTTATTATTTCTTGCCTCTGCAATCTATTTAATGCAGTTTCTAAACATTTACTTGTTATTAAATATAATTTTTCGGCATAAATATTAACCAAATCTTTCTTTCCAATATTAAATTTTCTTGCAAAATTTTCATAACCATTATTTAATAATTCTTTATATATTGGTGATAATATTGGTATATTAATTAATTCATCATCTTTTAAAAATAATTGTGTGAAAGCTATATTAACTTCTATTTCATTATTATTTTTATATTCACTTAACCAATCAAGAATTAAACTATCCATTAATGTTTCATATTTACCTTTACCTGTAAAGTTACCTTTTGTTTCTTTTCTTTTATCTAGTATTTCTTTTGGTGTATCATATCTTTCTAAAACAGTATAACTATTACCTTTTCTTTCTAATTTGTATTCTGATTCTATTTTCTTTAATTTTGCTTTTCTACTATCTGCACTTTTACTATATTCTAATTTTAATATATCGAATATTTCTTTTAAACTTTTATATGTATTACCAACTTCTAATCCTTTCTTTTTTCTGCCCATAAAAACAATCATTTCTCCTATTAATTTATTTTTATCTATCATCATTTATCATTAATTTATCAATTGCTTACTTTTTATCATTATCATTTAAATAAATACAAAAAAGAGTTTAAATTATTTAAACCCTTCATAAGTATAATTATCATTCAACATTAATTGACTTAATTTCCATTTATTTAAATATCTCCATTTTTACCTCTTCCAATTTCAACTGCTTGACATTTTTGTTTAAGTAACCAGTTAATTTGCATAAAATTGTATATGTAATATGGTTTCCTCTTAAAACTAATATTTGTGTCTATACTTGCCTTTGTTACATTATCAATGATATTATCAGTATTCATAAAATCATTTTCCTCCAATCAGTATTATACTTTATTTTTATTGATATTTTGCTATGTCATATATGTCACCTCCTTTCACCTCTATCTGTATTATACTATTATATTTACTATTTGTCAAGTTTTTATTTCAATCTTACCTTCTATCAATTTCCTCTGTGCAGTAAATCTTCGTTCTTCATACTATTATAATACCCTTCCAAGGCTTATCCTTAAAGAATTCCTTAGCAATTCTTCTTTCTCTACTATCATTGTAATACCACTCTTTAATACTATTATCCACACCATAACCATAAATACACTCATATAAATTACCTTTATACCAATATCTAAACAAGTACATATTTCCATAACTTATTCGTTTAATATCTAGTTTAACTCCATTGACTTCAAATTTCAATCTGAATTTATCATGCATACTATAAGAATCAATATTAGCACCATATACACGATGTATTATTTCATTGTTTGAGATAATCAATAATTGTGTTTTATACACACATATTAACATTTCTTTATCACCAATGTATACAAAATAATTACCATTTATTTGATAGATATATTCTTCATTATCTTTATCTTGTAATTTATCAATAGTGAATCCAACTGCTTTTTGCATATTCATAAATAAATCATCCCTATGTAATACTATACCATTTTTCTTTAAAACTACACCATAGTCTAACATTGCCATTTTATTATGTTCCTCCTTTAAATTTAAGATCGAATTTCTCTTTTATCATGTTTTTACATTTTATAAACCCTTATAATATAAGCATTTGCAGGATCGATTTTTAATCTTCATCATAAGGATACTTCAAATCTCTCTTAATCTTATCTTTTACTCTTTCTTCCATATCCATAAGTAAATTCATAATATCACCATATTTATTACTTATAATTTCCAATACTTTCTCATACACCATTCTGTTCATTTGCTTTTCAATATCATTTAATGTTTTCATAACAGGTACATCAATACCATTGATACTCATTTTAACTTCTAATTCACTTGCATTAAATTGATCGCTATGTGTGAATTCATTCATATCAACTTTAGAATCTGTTAATGCAGAAATAATAAGCAAACCTACAAAATTTTCACGATTCTCAAGATAATTAATTTTTTCCATATTATTTATCCTCCTTAAAAGTTTCATCATAAACTTTCTTTAATCCTTGTTTTAATACATGTTCAAATATATCTCCTGCATCCTCAACACTAAAACCCATGCAGTTAACATTCTAGCAAACATTGCTCTTTCATTTAATCCTAAATTAACATTTATTTTCTTTGGTATTTCATTTTCGTATACTTTAAAGTTGTTCATTTTAAATATCCTCCTTTTAATCCCATACTTCATTTAATAATTTATCTTGTTGCTCGCATTTTCTTTTGTAATCTAATATTGTATCTATTGCTATTTGTTTATAATCTGGATTTAATCCTATTATATAAATATCACTATAAACAATACTTTTCCAAAATAAAAATTTTTTAAGTATATAACATTTTATAGCTTTACCATGAGATGAGTTAATATTTTCAAAGCCAATTAAATAACTTTCATTATCTATAGTAATGTTTTTAATAATCATTGATTATAACTCCTTTATTTTAATAAATCATTTATTCTCCCTTACCAATTCTTATATAAACTCCTAAACTTAAAATATTATTTGCTGCGTGTTCAATCAATTTCTTTCTACTTTCATATTTCCTATATGGTATTTCAAATTTTTCTAACAATTCTATTATACTGTCTTTAGTGAGATTAGCAAATTTAATTTTCAATTCTGATTCACTGTAATTTGTTAGGTTTTTTATGTCTTTAATCATAATAATATTCACTCCTTTATGATATTTCATCAACAATACACCCATACATAACTTCAAAACCATCTGCAATTAATAATCCTCTGCGTAAACCACAACTCAATTTTGATGTTCTGTGAATATCTTTGCCAGAACATTCTTGTTTACAAGTATTGGTATTCACATACTTCAAATGGTTTTAAATGACCACCTTTAAATTTTTTAATTTTCATTTAAATTTCCTCCTTGACTACTTTTATATCTACTAAATCACAACCAATACCTTGACGTATTGCATCAGCCTGTGCAAGTATTCTTGCTTGTTCTGAACAAAAAGCATATTTATGATATGTAGTTTTAATTGTACCATTGGTAAGAATTACTTCAAATAATTTACGTCCCATTATGTAAAACCTCCTTAAACTTTTTACTGCAATTATATTTATAATTTATTATAGCACGTATCAAATAACAATGCAACAACAATTTTTCAATTTCTGAATAAATTTTTACCTTAAAACTAATACTAAAATAAATACTAATACTAACAATATAATTTTATGTACTAGAAAAGAGGTGATTCAAATTGGTATACAATGAATCTGAGAATATAGAAAAAGAAGTTAAACAACGATCTGAGCAAGCTATAAGACAAATACAAACAGGTGGGTATTTGCAGAAATTAAGAGTAGAACGTAATTTGAGATTGATTGATGTGAGTAGCAAGATTAATATTAGTCCTAATTTTCTTAGTGAAATTGAAAAAGGTAAGAGAATACCTTCCGATTCTAATATTAGAAAACTTGCTAAATTGTATAATGTGGATGAAATTGAATTGTTTGATATGTATGGTAAGATTGCTTTAAGTGTGAAAGAAGAATTAATAGAAAATAAGGGATTACAGAAAACTCTTATACTTATTAGAGAAAGTGGAATGAGTGGTGAAGATAAGGTTAGATTGTATGATGGATTTTATGAAATGTATAAGAGTTTTTGTAGGAGTGTGGATTGATTTTTACATTACTTTTACATTACTCCTCTCGTTAATACACCTAATTGATTAAATAAACCAAACATCTGAGATAAGTTTTTATCCTTCTCACATGCAATTTTAATATCTTTTTCTGATAACTCAGTGTATTGCAATAGTCTTTCAATCCATTCTTTCTGCTGTTGATTTACTTGTTTCAATGTATTATTTTCTTTTTGTAATCTTCTTATTTCTGTATAATAATCTGTATTTTTATTTTCCAAATTCTTAACATGTTTCTGAAATTCTATAATTTTACCTTCATAATGTTTCTGCATTGCTGATTTATTTTTCATTGTTTTTTCTCCTTTCTAAATTCTGCATAAATATCACATTTTATCCTGTTTTTGGATTTTCAAAACCCTTATTTTATAGTAGTTTAGAGGGTGTGCTATTTTTTTATTTTTCATTAATCCTTACAATCAACAGGAATTTCTAAAAATACTCTTGATGCACATGGTTCATCATAATCTTTATGAAATAAATTACAATATACTAATCCACTTACTTTATCATGTATTACAGAAACTGCTATATCTCCATTAACTTCTATAACTATTCCTTGATTATTATTTATTGTTTTTGTTTCAATTGTTAATTTACCATTTTCAATTTTCATTGACTAATCTCCTTTATTAATTTTTTTATTTATACTTCTCAATATATGCATTTCTTTGTTTTTCATCATTGATAATTATATCTGTGCTATTTTGTTTCACTTTATTTAATACAACCATAATATCATATAAAAACAATAATTGTTCTGAAGTTAATTTATTGTCCTTTTCTCCTTCTACTAACCAACACCATGCAAAATCATGTAGTTTATCTAAGTCTAATTTTATCATATCAAACTTCCTCCACTACTAAACCATAAATATTACCTTCACCTTTTTCTATTTCCACTTTAAAATAAGAAGGAGAACACATTTTCACTCCTACAATACGTGAATATATCATTGAGAATTCTTGGTCTTTATTGTCCCACCATCCCCAATGTGTAGGTGTTTCATTTTCTTGCACTTCTCTAACAATCACTTCTATGATATCTTCATCTCCACACATTTTAACTTGTATGATACTTGGATAGAAGTCCATATACTCACCATTTATTTTATTACAGAATAGTTTTGTTTGTTTCATTGGTTATCTATCTCCTTTAATTATTTTGACTAACTTTCGTACATCTTATATACTCTACCCACAAACCTTGTTTATATTTTATTTTATAGTTATCATTTGTCATTTGAATATAATGTGAATAAAATTCATCAAATGAATCATATTCATACTCAACTACTTCAATTTTTTTGCAATAATTCTTCTTCAGTTATCTTTTTCACGATTAACTTTCCTCCTTTCAAGTTATAACAGAATTCGTATTTCATGGTATTATTTCTTTTCTGTTTGTTCATTAATTATATTAAGCAATTTTGACATTATATCCAATTCTTGTACATTAAATTTATTAAATGCCGATTCTATTTTATAAATATCACTTGTATTTTTATAGTTAGTTAAATCATCCAATGTTACCAATATACTATATAAATATGTTGATTTACCTTTCATCTTATTAAACCTCCTATTATATGTATTGGAGAAGGGATATACCCTATCTCCATTCATTTTCGATCTGTGTTTTTACTTTGTGCAATAATAATTCTTTAACTTTCTCAATACTCAAATTCTTACCACTTTCTCTTGTGTAAGTATTCATAAGAGCATCAATTAACCAGTTCATTAAATTATTATATAACTTTTCTGTTCAAAGGTACAACTAATTTTAAATCTGTACTTTTCAACACTCTAGGATTATAAACTTTATCTTCTCTCAGTCTCAGTAATATTTCATCTTGCCTTTTAATTCTGTTATGAGTATCTTTTAAATCATAAATATTCTTATCACAGAATGATTTTTTAAGATTAACTAATGTTTCTACTTCCATCTTACAATCTCTGCGTTTGTTTCTTGCATCTTTAATCATTTTGGCAAGTTTATAACCTTCGGCAACATTAAATTTTCCATTTTCTATAGTATGTAATAAATCCTGTTCAAGTAAAACCAATTCACGAATATGATAATTGTAATATTTTAAATCATTTTCAATTTCGTCATAGATATTGAGTAATTGCTCAGTATACTTTTTAGCTTTACACATTTATATCACCATTCCTTTATTTATTTATTAACTATATTATATCATAGTATATAAACAATGCAACAATTATATTTAAGTTTTGTTAAATATATTATGATACTTTTGTTATACAATCATACAACATCTTCATATTTCGGACTAATTCCAAATTTATCAATTGAATCTTGAATAAGTTTATTTATATGTTCAATGCCATAATGGTCTACAAGTGATTTTAATTTACTCATTAATTCTGTTTTAGTGTTAACTTTAGAAACAAGCAAATTGCCACCTTTACATTCAAGTATGGAATATTCACCGTTATTATGTGCTATAAACATTTCTAAACCATACTTTGTTATAGACTCACCTGTTATAGCTTCAAAGTGATAATCTGGATACTTTTTTACAAGTTTATAGAAGGTGTCAGTTAATATTTCCTTGTTTACTTTTTGTTGTTTCTTCTTGTAAAGTATAATACCTTGATAGCTTGATAAGGATAAACTATCCAATATAGCTACTGTGCCTTTATTAGTTGATGGTAGTTTGATACCTGTTATATGATAAAACAATTTCTTACTTGTTGTATTATCGCTATGCAACCAATTCTGTAGTTGATTTTTACACATAGGATTGTCAATATTATCTATTAATACAAGCAATTTACATAGATATAATTCGTTATAATCACCTTGACAATCTAAAAATATATCTTTTGCAAGATCAAGTTTAGTATTATCTGAGTAGTTTTCAACTTGTTCAGATAACCAATTATTAAATTCTTGCTTTTGTTGTTGTAGTAATTCCTTGTGTTGTTTCTCTTCTTGTTTCTTGTCAAATTCAATCTGTGCTAATTGAGCAAGTTTAGTTTGTTCTGCATCTATGTATTGTTTAACCTTTACAACGTCTAAGAAGTCATTCTGAATAATGTAAACAGCAAAATTATATTCAGTCTTTGTTATTGAATAGTAACTACCTTCTTGATTAGATATCCTATATTCTGATTTAGGCTTAGTGTAGTCTTGAATTTTTCTACTATAATATGAAACATCTTCTTCAATATGTGGAGTATATCCTTCATTGAGTTTGATGTATATGAATTGTTTCTTAGGCATAATGACGTTATTGTGCTTAATTTGCGTGTCTAGTGTTGTTTGTATTTTGGATTTTTGAAGAGGTGTAATGGTGTCTGTGAAGCCTAAATATGTGGATTGTAGATTAATTGTGGGGTTATTTAATGGCATTGTAGTATTCACTCCTTAAATGTATTAATATTCTACCATGCTTTAGATATGAAATGATATAAGGTATATATGCCAACACCTAATAGACTTCCCGCACCTAAAATACATATTACAATTATTAATTCAATTAAAGTATAACCTTTTTCATTATTAACAAAATTCATATTGTAAAGACTCCTATTATTTTTATATTCATCATCTATCAATTCAGGATAAAGGGAGGATATATGTATATTAATCCTCCCTTTATTAAACTAACTGGCCTGTTCTTCTAATCCGTCAGTCTCAGGAATATCGTCAATGGTTAATTCTTCAACTTCAATACCATCATCCTGTGTACTATCTCCTGCAATTTCTTCGTTCTCAGATGCATCAGAAGTATCTAATAATGTCTCTGCATTATCTTCGCCCAAAACAGTATCATTTACCAATTCATTACCTAATTCTTTTGTCTCATTTTCTGGATTGGTGTTTTCTGAAATATTAGCAGAATCGTCAGTGTTAGGAGTTTCATTCATAACTTCGTTAATAATACTTAAAACGTCATTATGTGTTACTGGTTTTACTTCTTGTTGTTCTGTTTCAGTTTGTGCTTTAGTCTTAGGTGTTATCACCCATGCAAATGCATTATAATCATCATTGACTGCATTTAATCTCTTTTTCACACTCTCAACTTTTCCACTTGAACTTCTAGCAGCTTCATTGTAAATTTCGCTAATTGTAGCTGATTTAGTCCCTGCAAAAAACTTTCTAGTCCATGCGGTGAACTTTTCTGTATTCCAAGTATCATTGGCAATTAACTTAGCCACTATAGGCATGATAGAAACTAAGTGAGTACGTGTAATCAATCTCTTAGCAACTTTGGCATCCTGTTTCTCACCTGTACCTGTTATTGCAGTATATGTTTCAAGAACTTTATCATACACTGTTGTTATTACTTCAGCCTGTTCTGGTGTTATTTCAGCAGATTCAAGAATTGGCCTGATTTGCTTAGTTTCAAAACTTGGATTTTCACTATTCAGAATCACCCATGATTTAATAACAATATCTTCATTGGTGTATTTATTCATTGCCTTTTCGGTAAGTGCTGAATTAAATATTGAGTGTCTGCCAATTTCTTTGATGATTTCTATAGACTTGGCTTTAACTCTGGTTAATTCAATCGAAGTAAGAGGTTTACCATTATTTAAACGGAAAAACATTTCATTTACTTCCTCATCTGTGATCCCGTCAAAATAGTAAATTGTTAAGGAATAATCTTTAATTTCATCCTGTAATTCAATGGGAAGTTTTTCAAAAGTTAAACCATTAACATCCATAGTTTCATCAGATTCTAATGCAACTTCCGGCAAACCAATCAATTCATACTGGTTATTTATGTATTTGCTAATTGCTTCTGATCTTTGTTTGCCATCAAGCATACTATAAATATTATCTTCTTTAGTTGCATAAAATGGCGGTATTGGATAACCTTCAATCATCGAATGAATCAAAAGTGATTTTCTTGATTGATCCCACACATAGCCACGTTGTACGGCGTTATCAAATTTAACTGTGCCTTTATCAATAGACTTAGTTAGTTGCTTTGCGCTCCAAGGAATATTAGCTTTCTTTAACATTTATCAACATCTCCTTTTCGTTTTACAATTATATTTACCTTCTATAGATATATTACCACACTTGAAACAAGAAAGCAATACCTAAATTAAAAATAATTGATTAAATTTTAAAGAATTTTATTGACTTAAAAACTATTACTCTCTATTAAACCAAATGAACACATACATCATAAGAAGTCCTATAAACCTCAACAGTATGCGTATCCTCAGATTCAATGATATACTCAGGCTTCCATGTACAATAATCCAATTCCACACTTATAGACTTAATAATTGCTATTCTTCCAGTCATGTAATAGATTATAATCTTATCTCCAATTGAAAGTATTTCATCGTATAAATTTAAACTATCATATTCACCTTGAACACTGTTTATTACTTTACTCATTTCTTCATTATACATCTTCCATCTATCTTCCTTACTACATAAACTATAAATTTCGGAAATAATGATATTTGAGTATAGCCTTTCACATTTCTTATGAATCTCATTATAATTAAATACTCTACTTGTCATTGCATCTACTCCTTAATAATTATATTTAATATCTATTCTTATAATATCACAAATAGAACAGTATTGCAATACCTTTTTACACTTGCTCAATGGCTTTAATAGCCTTGGTGACGAATATATAGACTGTCTATAAGGTATGTACGGACATGAAGCACAGACACATGGTATTAAGGATTTCCATATAATGTGATCAAATATCTGTTTCATTCAAACTTTTTTAGAATAATTTTGAAATTGTGATTTAAACGTCAAAAAACCCTTGTATATCAAGGGTTTAAGGTACTTATTTTA
>Ga0209319_1002332_pt1 | contig 12223 bp, 11 predicted proteins | sample RifGroE2_FD_184000 | JGI IMG/M metagenome (GOLD analysis project Ga0209319, IMG submission 184000) | Groundwater microbial communities from Rifle, Colorado - Groundwater E2 (SPAdes) (version 2) | ecosystem: Environmental > Aquatic > Deep subsurface > Groundwater | place: Rifle, Colorado, United...
CTAATTTTGTAAGTTCTTCTACTTGTTTTCGAAGTTGAGAAACTTCATCCTCGGTATTCGAGGGTTTGATTTCCCTGTCTAAAGACTTAGGACGTGCCATTTTATATTTCTCCTTTTGTGGTATTATAATACCATTTTTAATTTTTATTCCGGTAATTTGATTTCACCGGAAGATATTCGCTGTTTGAATTCTTCAAATTGAGCGGGGGTGTTATTGCCATGACCATAGAGTTTATGATAAAGTACATGAACTGATTTTTTCATCACTGCACCCAGTCCATATTTATTGTGTAATTCTACTATTCTGAACAAAACATCTGTGCCATATTTGCTGTATGCGCTCGTATAGTAGTTTTCATCACTTATACCAAATTCCGCCATTGCTGCTTTGGCAATAGTTTCAAACGAGGTGATATGATGAACATCGATGGGAACATTTGACTCTCCGGTTATACAACAAGTATAGTTTGCTGCTCGGAGAGAGGCAATAGTCCAAGGATCGAGCCTAGCTCTTGCAGCAACCCAAATTTTACTAACTCCGCCCTTCCACGTTGAAGATCCTTCTCCTCGATTATTATATGCTCTTAAATCTATTCTGCATTGACGGCATGTTGGAAATTTTACAAAATCCCTAACCATTCGAAATGTTTCATGCCCAAGAGAGCACTTGTAATGAATTTTGCTCGCACCTGTTTTATAGCCTTCGGGAAAAGAAACAAATTCTAAAGAATTATCAAGAAGAATTTTTAACAACTCTTTTTCTGGAAATCTGTTTACATAGAAGTTTTCAATCATACATTTTTTACAGCCAAAATCTCTTTTTAAATCGGCGTATGATAAAAAATTTATGTGTCCGCAAGGAATATTTGATAAAAACTTCAGGTTTTTAGATTCCATGTATTCTTGGGCTTTATCTATATCAAATTTTTTTGGAGTTCTTTTTGGCAAAGGATTGCATATTAAACATCTAGCCATACTGTTTATAATATCTCTGGATGCACCCTTCCAAATATTGCCACAAACAATACATTCTACCGTTACGGGATTTCGGATGTTAGTAAACTCAATAATTCTAATCGTTCCGTTATAAAAGGAAGCAACTCTTTTTTCAGCTTCTTGCAACGTAATTCTGGCAGACATTAAAATCTCCTCACATATATATATTGAATCTCACTATGGGGTTATGAGGCGGAAAGATATTAGTGAGGATATATCTTTTATCAGTAAATTAGCAAGATTTACCTATCCGCCTCCAATAATATTACCACAATATTACGATTTTGTCAAGAGATAATTAGTAGGAACATATTACTATATTCCTACTAATATCATCTTATTTGTCTTAAAGTGAAATTGTGGCGCCAATTCCCGAAGTGATAATTCCGGCCTTCCAGAATTTAGTAAAGGAAGCATTAACCTGTAAATTAGCATTATCGTAATTGCCATTAACATTGGAAATAGTTCCGCCACCAATTACGCATTTCACCAGTTTGTCGGTTCCAGGAGCAATAATCCAGAGATAGCTGTCGCTAATATATGTTGCAAATGGATTTGTCCAATCGGCAATTTGGGGCATTTCTAAAACGTCTACGCCAGCAATTGTGCGAAGATATCCGAGTTTTACAAATTCGCTATCTATCTGATAACGAAAATTCGCATCTTCGGGAAGAACGTTGGCAAGAGCGACCTTGGTGCCTAAAACAATTGGCTTGGCTCCCCCTGAAAACGAACTTACCCTCTGAGCTAGCTTGGTAAGATCAGCTTGCGTGTATCCGGTAACTCGCAAACCCGTGGTCGAGTCGGTGGACAGACTAAGGAATCCATTATAAAAAGCAGTATAAATATCCTTGGTCATTTCAGTTTCGATAGAACGAATTGCTTTTGAGGTAAATGAGGCAAGGGATTCCTGACCGGTTAAAACACGGAACAGAGAAACGCCAACGGTAATCATGTGTCCTTCGGGATTCAAGGTAACTTGTTTCTCATAACCCTTATGCATTTCAGCTTCGCGCTGTCCAAGACGACCAACCTTGGTTACAGGGAACAGATCGCGGGATTGAATGTCGAATACGGCAGTTTCGCCAAGACCAAGGGTGCGAATTTCCGCAAACGCAGAAGTTCCTTCTACCATGGTATCAGGAAGCACGGCATCAATCATTTGCGAAACAATTGTGCCAACACTCCATGAAATCAAAGGATGTGTTGCCATAGCTTCGGGAGACATAGTTGTTGCGTCTACACCAGACCGTTTTGAGACTTCGCGCAAAAGCATTGCATTCAAAGCTTCTTCTTTTTGCGCAAAAGTAATAATCTTGCCATCTTTATCTGTCTTAGCGTATGGATACTGTTTAGTCCCATTTTCAGACCGATAATGATTCCAGTAATCGACAAAATTATCGAATAATGTCGTATCGCCAGCAGCGAACTGGACTACACTTGCAGGTAATTTAATAGTCATATTTTATTTTTCCTCCGTAGAAAATTTTTTGATAATGATTTTAGTCAAGTCAAAACATGACTACGATTAAACTTGATAAGCCTCAAACTGATAGGCGGTAATACGACCAGAGCCGATTGCCGAACCATTAGCTGAAGGAATATATGTTGTGCCAATATATCTCAAGCACACTCCACTAGAAGCTGCGGCTGCCCATTTCCACTTATAAGTACCGGCGTCATCAGGAATAGCGTAAGCTGCGGTAGTAGAACTGTCAAGAGCCTCGGCAGTTAAAGTGATGATGTCCGCATTTGGAACAAGTTTAAATCCCGTGAACACAGTACAAGCCGAAGTGTAAAAGTCCTGAATACTGCCAAGACCTTTATAGATATTGTCCCCAGCGGTAGCAAACGGAAGTTCGGGTTCTCCGACCATCCAAACAGCCGTCAAGCTTGCGCTTGAAGGCGCTGTTGCTAACCAAACTTCTCCCTCACCAGAAACGCCTGTCTTTTGGGCTGTTACGAAAATAAAGCCATTGTCAAGGGCAGACGCACTAATAGCAGGGCGAATATATGCATCAGTGTTCTTGGCTGCAACCTTATTTGGAATCAAAACTGCATGATTAGTCATATCTTAATTTTTCTCCTTTTTTGTTGTTATAATAATATCGACGGGTAGTAATAATATTATACCCATCCTTTATTCAAGTCTTGCTTATTCCTGTCTTTATCAACCCAGGAAATAGCAATTCGGTTGATACCATCATCAACCTTTTTATCTTTACTAAGTGAAAACGCCAGAGCTTTTATTTCGTTTTTCCACACATTAACTGTTTCTAAGTTGAAGTTTTTGCTATTTTCCCTTGCCTTTTCAATTTCATCTTTCGGCATGGTTTCAGAAACTTCGGCAATAGTAGATTCAACTTCAAAAGCAAATTGCTTGGCTTCTACATCGGATTTGAATTGTTTCAACGCTTCATTTTCGGACATATAGGTGTCACCATCTTCTTTTGCTCTTTTCAGTTCGTCAGCCATTTTACACATTTTAGCATACGCTAAAGCATAAACTTTGGCGTGATCCATTTCCTCGCCTGCCTGATGTTTAGCAACTAAGGCTTGATAATCCTCTGTTTCTTCAGCAAGCATGGCTAAAAACGCAGCGACATCGAGATTGCTGTCAAGAGACATTTCTTTCTTCTCGGTTTCAGTTTCGTCTTCTTTTTCCTCTGCCGGAGATTCTTCTTTTTTCTCTTCTTCTGGTTTTTCTTCAGCCATTTCCTCTGTTTTGGGATCTTCCATTTTTTCTTCTTCAACTTTCGGTTCTTCTTGCATTTCTTCTTTCTTTTCTATTTCTTTTTCATCCACAGATAACTCCTCCTTTACTTCAAAATATGATAGTTGTTTACTATCTATTTCGTTTATAGCATTTACAATATTTCGACTCCATTCTACGGCGTTGTTGCCGCCATGAAGAAGCCAAGATATGTATTCCGCATCAGGCTGATTCTTGTTCTTTGGAACGCCCTTGCGAGAATTTAAGAATTTGTGAATAGACTTGATTTTGTCCATTTCTACAATTTCATTTTTAATAAGGTGCCTTGCAACTGCTAGAGAAACAGATGTGCCACCAATACCCATAGATTTATATAATTCCAAACCTTTATTGGCATTTGCTTTTACTTCCTTCGGAATATTCATATCAATACTTCCGTATTTATTGGAAAATTCCATCAAAGCCTTTTCATAATCCTGTTTTTCCTTAGTAGCAAAGGCAACCAAATCCGCCTTAGCCATAGGAATTGCCGGACGAACCATCTCGCCTAGAACGGTAATGCACATATAGCAGAAATTCAAGATTTCAGGCATTCCGAATTCTTCATTTTTATCCTGCTCAAAAACTTCCATTTCGATACTCACCGATTTTGATCGGTCTCTTTCGAAAATGTCCATCATCTTGCCGGAATACCTAGTCCATAATTTTCCTATGACAGACATCATAGTACGACCATCTTCTAGTTTTCTGAACTCAATAGGACTATCATGAGGAACGAATCCACATGGAAGTTCGTCGTCGCTATGCCCTGTGGCATCATCGGTTACACGGCTGTATGCCCACACAATGGGTTTTTGCAAAATGGTTGTCGCTGTCTTTCTCAGAGTATCTTCAGATATAAAAAGATCATGTCTGTTTTTTCCGCTGGCAAATGCATCTATTTTCAATGTGGCAAACTGAGAATTATTGGCTTCCTCTATCAGTTCCATATTTTCAATAGCAAAACTTAATTTTTCGCTCAAATACGTTTTCCTCCTTTCTTCAAGGATTCCTACATAATAAAATGGTTATTTTATAATCCCAATTTTATCAATAATTTTACCCAAGCGGGAGCATAATATAGCGCCTCTTTAAATATTTCGCTGTCGGCAAAATAATAGTCGCTGCCGTCTTTAGACAGCACCGGTATGTTTTGTGCGACAAAATATTTCGCAACAGCGCCTCTACATTTTATTTTGTTTTTTATTACTTTCGGATTTACGATATACATTAGTTACTCCAATTCGGCGTCGAACAACACCAAGTCGGAAACCGCATTGATTTTCAACATAAATTCTTCCGCTTCATCTTCTTCGACCAGTTGATCTCTAAGCATCTCATGGATGAACGGCACATCAATATACGATTTGCTATCATATATCATATCTGCTATTTCTTCCAGGGATTGCGTGGTTTCAACTTCGGCATCAAGGAATATCTGTCCGGCATCTTTAGGACTACCCAATTGAATATTTGGTATTTCGATTTCAACGGGATAATGCCTGCCACCTAACCTGGTATTGAGATATTCGATTATTTTTTTGTAATGTCCATATTCTTCATCTGCTTGGGATAAAAACATCTTGGCGATATTGGTTAGACGCAAGGCATCGAAGTAGCTATACAACACCATGTACTTGCGTTGGTTAAAAAGTTCCTTTCCGGCTTGCTCATTTAGTACTTCGTTAAGGTTTTCGGATAATTTCACGCAGCATTACCCTCCTTTCCTAGAATTACAGCGTTTTACCAGGCTACGTAATATAGAGAATCTCCTGCGGCTAAAGGTAGGGCAGAAGCGGACACCGCGGATTTCACCACGATGGTTCCTGCCGTTGCTCCAGCAGATGCAGAAGTCCATTGTGCATTGATAACCGCACTTCCAGAACGACGGTCTTGCCCAATAAACCCTTTGACATAAGTAAGCCCAGTGGTAAGAATAACTCGACTCGCACTTGCTTGAGCACTGGAAACAGTTGCGCTTCCGCTTGCTCCAACAATTACGGTTTGTGCAGCAGTAGCAGTTACTAAAATGTCGTTGTCTAATCCAATACGACGAATTTCAGTACCCATGGCTACTTTTTGTGCCGCACGATTCATGCGATTTAAAATAGTTGCACTAGCTGCGGTTATAGTCATGGCGTCTTATCCTTCTACCATGCCATATACCACAGGGAGTCGTCAGCGGCTAATGCCGTAGCGCATCCAGTGGTGGCGGTCATAAAGACAAGCGTACCTGCTGTAGAACCTGAAATAACATTGGGCTGAATAACCGGACTTCCTGACCGCAAAGCACCTGTTACAAAACCCTTAACGGTTGTCAAGCCAGTCGCTAAAACAACGCGACCAGCACTTGCTTGCGCACTAGAAACTGTCGCGCTACCACTTGCACCAACAATTGCCCGCTGAGTTGAAGAAGCCGAAATTGCAATGTCGGCTGCCTGTCCCAATCTTCGAATCTCTGTGCCCATTGATACCTTTTGAGCCGCCCGATTCATTCTGTTTAAAATCGTTGCACTTGCACTAGAAATTGTAGCCATATTTTACATTCCTCCATTATTTTTATGAATATGATACTTGCACACGGAGCCAGGATCTTATCCCGTTATGTGCAGTTTGATTATTTTTTATTCTTTACGCTTTTAGCCAGATTACTTCCGGCGTCTCTGGTATTCATTCCCTCTTCGCCAAGTTCATCATCAGATTTCGAAGGTCTTCCTGCGCCATCTTTGCCTCCGCTGATTTGTGCTGCGGGAACGATTGGCGTAAGATTATCTGTCCACTTGCGTTCTCTCGCCTCGTCCATCTGTGCTTGCATTACAAACGGATCTTGTCCGGTTGCAGCCGCTATCTTCTGGGGCAAAACAATTCCTTGGCTCATCAAACTAATTTGTGTCTCAAGTCTACGCTGCCTATCCGTATAGAAATTAGTTCCTTCGAAATTAAATCCAAACTGATATTCTATGCCTGCATCTTTTACTCTCTTATTAATCTGATATTCCATAAACTGATTAAAATAAGGATATATAGATGTTGAGCACATCTCGTCGACGGCCGCCGATAAGCCGGTTTCCAGGCTATTCATTTTTTGACTAGTACTCGATATGAGGTTTCCATTTATCCCGCTTTGTCCAGTTACATTTTTCGAATAACTACTGTACATGTCGTTATCGTGTTCAAATTCTATACCTTGAATATTTTGAACTGGCGCACTCGTAAACTTAACCGAATCATTAGCCAACCCAGACTTTACCAAAGCCATAAAATTTCCCAAAACTTGCGGACTCATTGAGACAGCATCTCTTACCGTAGCTTTCGTATCTTTTAAAAACGGTAATTCTCCAAATATTAGCTTTGCAGCCGAGACCAAATATGTGTTTCTTTGTAACGATCTAACAGTTGGTAACATAGCGAAGTCAGGAAACAGTGACGAAAACGCCGGGATACGGCTCGCCAATTCGTTGGAAAACTTCCAGCCCCAGAACCCATCGGTTGGATCGCAGCTCCCCCACTGCGAATAAACACTATTTGCCCTATCGCCTATCGGCGCTGAGGGATTATAGGCATCTGGTCGTTGTCCCTTAAATATCTTGGTGTATGTTTTTTTGAATATGTCGGGATAGAAATCAATGTCGACTCCCCCTTGATTAAAAAACATATAGTCGAAATCAAACAGCAATCCATAATCCCATCTTCCGGTTATCAGACAGTAATTTGACGGCAATTCTTGCAAGACAAAACGAGATCCTTCATCTCTGAAAACCGTAAAATAGGTTTCCTGTCTCAGTAGTTGCCTCAATGCACTAGAAAACTGTCCTTTTACATCAAATCTAAACATAAAATCTTTTAGTACATTCAATGCTTTATTGTAGGATTCGCTCTTATACTCAGACGACTTTTTTACATTCTTACAATAATATGTATAATCCCAAGCGGGAAGATTAGAAAGATAAGATATAATGCGCTTATATGTGGGATTACTGTATTCCAATATCTCCGAAATTGATAACAACTCCATTTCGGATTCTCTCGGATTAGCAAGCGCCTTCGCCACACGTTCTTCACTGGCTTCCCCGGTGCCACTTAGCGTAATGCTCTGCATTCTCGCATTAACCAGCATGGGGTTAAACACAGAAGGATATAAATAAGAATTATTAGAAGACTGTGCAAATTCTTTGAAACTACTATCGTTCCAAGCATACAAATTTAAAATATTTTGCAGTTGTGCATCACTTAATTCATCTATCGGTGTTTCAGTAGTTATTTTTTTTGGTCTACCCAAATTTACCTCCTTTCACTTAGAGGTTCAATTCTTTTATGAGAATGTTTTCAATATTTTTATAATCCCAATATGGGATTTCGATTAATTTTATACCGTTGTTTTTACAATAATTATTTTTAATTAAATCGTTATTCTTTCTTTTCACAAAATACTCTTCTCCTCCAAAATACTCAACGGGTTTAAAGTGCTGTATTCCCTGGGCTTCTATGAGCACATTATAATCCATTAGATAAAAATCAAAAGGAAGAGGCAAAATATTTCTGCACTTTTCAAACCATTTCTGAGGTTCAAAACTTACATTTTGCCGCAATAAATATTTCCTAATTCTTTTTTCCATATTAGATTCTGAACATTGTGGACAACCCCTAGGCTCTTTTCCTGTTCTGTGGCTGGTAGTAGATAAATAAGATGCCCCACAATCTCCACAAATCCACCAATACTTGTTCGATGCATGAGCCGCGACGTTATCGGGAATAACAGGATAATTCCTATCATAATCCCATTCTAAGGCAATATCTGGTTCTTTATATTTTAGATTATTACATCGCCCAATATAGGTTGTATTACAATAGTTGCATCCTCCGTTTTTTGATCTTAGCCCAACCCAAGTTCTTTCAAAAGGTCTTTCTTCGTCTGGGCATTTTAAGCATTTAAACTTTAATTTTCCATGTGCCCCAGGATATGTTTGACCATCTAGCAATCTATAGTCTTTTTTATTAATTGCAATCCAATTAGAAATATTTTCCATCGTATGTATATTAGATATATCAAATTTTGCTGGAAAACTGTTTCTTTTTATCTCTTCCTGCAAAACACCAAATGTTACATAATATTTATATCCTTCATAATCAATAAAAGACATTTTTGCATTATTGCCCTTCCACTCTTGTTTTGGAATTAAAGAAAGTTGCGGGAAGTTTATTGATAGAAAAAGACAAATATTGTCAACCGTATAAATATTATGTATATCAAATCTTGCGAGATTGCTTCCCCTATTTACAAAATTGTTCAAGAATTTATCTAGGCTGATAGTATATTTATATCCCAGACCATCTTGAATATCTAGGGATTTTTTGCAATCACTATAATTATCAGACAATAAACAAAATCCATGATTCTCAAAAATAGATTTTGCATCAGCATACTTATAAGGCTTACATCCAGCGCATCGAGGGCAAATATTTTTATAATATTTAAAATGGGCAAAGCTTCTTTTATCGGTATGTCCACACGCAAAAACTATAGACAACTCCTTATTTTGGTTTATGTATTCTGCATCAAGCAGTTTACACCCTCTGTCTTCAATAAACGTCTTTACATTATCATAAGTCAATTTTTTCATACAAACATCCTCCTGTAGATTGATTCCTGATTTAAAGTAAAATAGAGAGAGTTCCCGTTCAGGAAAACGAGATTCAGCCGTCGCTATATCTCTCTATTATACAACTTATATATTACCACAATATTACGATTTTGTCAAGACCTATACGGTAATTGTCACACCCATGATGGTCTCCCAATCGTCGCCGTCATCTTCTTCGTGCAATATGTTTTTGTCCAAAATTGATGCCAAATAGTTAGCCATGCTAACGCTTGTATATCTGTCTTTTCTTCCTGATCCTTCTTCTAATTTAATGTTCTGATTACCTTTCTGCATATCCCAAGATAAATTAACTGTTTCTGCTATAAATAATGAAGTCTGCAAAAATGGGTGAAGAAGATAGGCTCTCATTACACTGTCATCAGCACTAAAATAATCTTTTTGTGTTCTCAACAAAAAATCTTCTGCTTCATCTGTGTCTACTAAAAACGACCAAAGCTTCTTCTGTAATGACGACCTAAACTGAACATGCATATCCGTATTCAAAACTGGTGTTCCAGATATTGGAAAAATAATAGGAATCGCATTAACGCCCAGCGTTCTTCCCTTGAATTCTGCTTTTACCTTATCGTCTATTTCCGGTATGTCCATCACGGTAAACGCAGGAAATTGCTTACTTAACTCTTCATGAAAATAAGGAGCGGAAAGTGAATCAAACAAAACAGATCCTGCCTGTGCGACATCCATGGCTATAAAAGCAGCTCCAAACCAGTACCAAATTTCTTTAATTCGATTCGCTTGAAGAATGCCGTTGGCTCCATGAGAACTTTCCATATAGACAAGAGACCTGGCATACCCGCGCTTGGTAGGAACAAGACGAATGCAGGAAGTTACACTGTTATCGTTAGCGGAACTAAGCCTAGTTGCAATATCAACACCCATAATACGAATTTCACCTTCAACGCGGGGAATATCAAACGGATTCTTTTTTAGCCCATATTCTTCTCGCCGGGGAGGATAAAATGCTTTTTGAATTGTGCGCTTGAAAAAGCCAATGGGATAATACGCATTTTCGTTCGAATTACCTGGTATATTTCCATACTGCATATCAAAAGCAACATTATCTCTTTTTTCTTCTTCCATCTGCTGTATGGTTTTTAGTTTGTGTTTAATTGTTGTCAAAAAATCCGTAGCAAAAAATCCAGCTTTTTGCCCATTGACCATGGCTTGCGCCGTTAACATAGCCGTCTTATACCACCATTCGGTCGTATACCACGCGGAAGAAATATAGTATGATCTAACGGGTTCTACAATGTTTTTATACTCTTCTTTTTTTGCAAATGGAGTTTGCCTCGGAATCAAGAATGGTTTTAAAATATTATCGAGAACCGCTTTATCCATTTTGGCATATTCATCAACGATTAGGTCATTACACCGTGCCCCTAAAGCCCCCTCGTTTGCCGCAACAACACTCATCTTCGAACTATTTTTAAAAATACATTCATAGGTGTTATTATTAGCAGTTATTTTAGTAATTTCTGTTTTGCAAAAGTCGGAATTATCAAATATCCACTGTACCTTATTCTTAATAATACGACCACTCTGATCCTTAGTCGTAGCCGCCACGATTGTTTCCAAACCAGGGTATAAAATACTTCTAGCAACAACAAAAACAGCAACAACAAAACTTTTGGCAGATGCACGGCTACATATAGCTACAAACAAGGGACTGATCGACATCAGATAAATCCATATAATTTGATATGGAAACAACTTGATTTTCATGACGTCAATTATGAATACCACAATATTCCTTCTGAAGAAGGTATTCCAGAGGATTATTTGTTGTCGCTTTTCTTCCGTAAGTTCTTTGGCAGTAATCATTGGCTTTCTCTGCCGAAAAACATCTTGTGTTTTAGAATCTTTTATATAATCATTTTGATAGGGGCGAGATTTTGCCATAGATATTACTCGCTTTCCGTATCACTTTTTATCTCGGTTTTTAATTCCGGCAAGTCATTAGATTCGAAAATGCCATTATCTAAAGCGACGTCTTCATCATCAGATATAGAGTAATTCTTGTGACCATTAAAAAAGTTGGTAATTGGTCTACTAACATAATCTCTGAGATATTTTTTAATATCAAAAAAGTCATCGAATAACTTATAATCACGATAGTGCTCCGCCGGACTTTCTTCTTCAATCATTTTTATCAGCATACCATAAGAATCGCCTAATTTTCCCTGTGTGGCTGCATTTGTCTGGGCGGGACTAAGAGCGCTTGTTTTCAAAAGTGTTTGAAATTCTTCTTCTAGTTTGTTAATTGGTTTTTGCTCACTTCTAGCTTGTCTAATACTAAACAACTTTAATATAATGAGCTTTAATAAATTGATTTCGCCACTGTTTTTAATACTGTAATCTCTCGCCCATTTTGCATATTCGGCTTCCAGCCACACGTAGTCGTTGTGGTTAAGGGATTCACCCCAAAACTGTTGTAATTCTTCAGCATTCTTATCGTCGGGTTGAAGCGGATCGGATGGCGGGAGTATTTTAGTTGGTTCTATAAAGGTTAAATCAGTGGAAACAATTTTATCCTTTAGCCCACGTTTGCTCATACTAACCAATTTGGTTTTGTATATTCCAAAGGTGTTATCTGTTTTTGAACCCTTGGCTTCCATTGTCTTGAGATGGGATTCAGTAGCCATAACTGCGGTTTCATCAAACACAATGTTAAACATTCGACAACATCGTAAGATAGCCCTAGCAATATTGCCCTCTGACTGTAACATCAAATTATAGACTTCATTGCAGCAGTCTTTGCACACGCTAAAATAACCGTTACTATCAAGGTACAAATCTGTCGCCAAGAAAAAAG
>Ga0209319_1002335_pt1 | contig 12216 bp, 10 predicted proteins | sample RifGroE2_FD_184000 | JGI IMG/M metagenome (GOLD analysis project Ga0209319, IMG submission 184000) | Groundwater microbial communities from Rifle, Colorado - Groundwater E2 (SPAdes) (version 2) | ecosystem: Environmental > Aquatic > Deep subsurface > Groundwater | place: Rifle, Colorado, United...
GGTCATCGGGGCGCCGGGGGGGGAATGTAAGAATGTTCAAGAGGCGAATGTGGCGGTTGAGACGGCGGTTTCCGGGGCAACATTGATCCGGGAGCAGGATGGAATACGGCAGTTCATCGTCAGCCTCCAGCAGCCGACCACCTCACGGTTGGCCGCACAATCATGGATCGATGCCGAGGTCATTCGGAGAGGAGAGTAAATGAAAGAGAACTACAGGCCAGGGTTCATTTATACCGTTGAGCATATTGGTGTAGATGGAAAAATTAAGTCGGTTGAAAAGATTCATAATTTGATGCCAACACCAGCAGTTGATTATCTACTCAATGCTGCTTTCATGGGAGGATCGGCATACTCAACTTGGTATCTGTCGCTGTTTGACAATAACAGGACTCCTCTTGCAGCAGATACTATGACTACGTTCTTGGCTGACTGTGGAGAGGATACAGTTTATACGGTTGTCGGTGGAGCAAGACCAACGATTTCATTTCCAGCTGTTGCAGCTGGAGTTCTAACAACTGTTGCCAGCCCGAATGAGTTAGCATTTACTAGTGCAACGACAGTACGTGGAGCATTTGTTACTACCGGAGCAACAAGGGGGGGAACTACTGGGCTGCTTTGTTCAGCTGTGCTGTTCTCAACTGCTAAAGTACTTGCTGCTGGAGAGTCTCTTCGTGTTCCAGTTGGCTTTGCACTTATTTCTGTGTGAGGTGAGATATGTCTTGTTTAAGTGATTATGCAGAAAATTTGGTTCTTACATGGTTGTTGACAGCTACAGCTATTACGAGACCATCTGCTTGGTATGTGGCGCTGCATACTGGTGATCCAGGAGAGACTGGAGCAGCGAATGAAGTGCTTGTAGCTACTGATGCAGATTATGTGCGGAAGGCGATTACATTTGCGGGTGGTTCAGGCGGGCAATCGTTAAGCACTCTTGAAGTTTCGTGGACAGTTGATGGTGCATCTGCTGGATATACTGTGACACATGCAAGTGTACATGATGCACTGGCTGCTGGAAACTGTTTATTTAAAGGACCCCTTCTTGCTTCTCGTGCACTGATTGCTAATGGTGTTCTTACATTTTCTGTAGGCGAAATTGTCGCCACTGCTGATTGAGGTGAATCATGAGCTTTAAACTTTCGACTGGAATGCGTAATCACCTGATGGCAACTGACGACTTTGCTGCTGGTATCAATGGTGGATTGATCAAGCTATATGGAAGTCCTACTAGTCAGGCGGCAGCAGATGCATTGATTCCTGCGACAGCTGATGCAGCTCTTGGATCTGCTACGCTGCTTTGTACAGTTTCGGTATCAGGTGGTGGTACTGGATTGAATATGGATACTATACCATCTTCAGGTGTATTGACCAAGGCATCTGCTGAAGCATGGTATGGTACTATTGCTGCATCTGGCTATGCTTCTTTCTATCGGTTTGCTGCAATAGCTGATGATGGAACACTCAGTACTACGGCTAAGAGATGTCAAGGTACAGTTGGTATTCTTGGGACTGACCTTATTGTTGCATCGGCATATCTTACTTTAGGTCAGGAACAGCGGATTGACAGTTATGCTATTGGAATTCCTTCGGAGTGATAAATGAATCTTGTTGATCAAGTTCTAGTATCTGCTTATGGTGGGTCAGGTTATAACTTCAAACATCATGCAGTTATTTATCATCCACTTAGTGGAAAGCTTGTTGTACTTTTTACCCAGGCGTTTTCTTCAAGTGTTTATAAGTTATATGCTGCTGTAGTTGATGGAAATGTCGTAGGCGCAATAACTACTTCAGAAATTCTTTTTAAGGGTACTGATCTTCAGAATTGTTGCTGCCTTAATGGAGACAACATAATTGTTTTTTGTCCAAATTCTAGTGCAGCGGAACAGATTTTTGTTGTAGTAGAAGTTTCTGGCATGACAGTTACATTAACTAGTACAACTGCAGCATCTGTTACAGCAACTTATGGATATGATCCATCTTTAGTTCCATTAGGAAGTGATAAGTTTGCCCTAACAGTTTATCCGAGCACATTTATTTGCCAAGAAAATGGTGATGGTACTGTTACAGTTGGAGCTGCTGTTGCATTTCCATCTACATATCCAAGAGGAGTTTATAATGATGGATATCTTTTGTATGTATATCCTTGGTACACTGTACCAGATGGATACCAGTTAAGATATATTATAGGCACTGTCTCTGGAATGTCAGTAATTTTTGGTTCTCCAGTTGTCATAGCTAGTAATAGATTTTCAGATTATGGGGTTGCACTGTGTGAAGCATCAGCAGATAACTATGTGTTGTTTGCAGATAATCTGACAACAACTACGCCAATGTTGTATAAGATAAGTTTCTCTGGTGGGGTTGCAGCTGTAGGAGATAGTGCAGATTCAGGTCTTACTGGAGATGGATTTATTACGTCTGTTTCTTTGTCATACACAGGTGGAATAATAGCTGTGTTGGCGTATGATAGTTCATTATCTCCAAGAAGACTGGTGTTAAGCACATATGATTATACTACACTTACATTGATAGAAGCTTTTATAATTGCAACTACTTCAGTAGCAAATTCAAATCTTAGTACAACTGGACAGTATGGGATAACATATAATCCTGATAGCCTTGGTTTTACATCTGTGTATTTGTTTGATCCAGGCGTTGTTGGAGGTGATTTCTTCAACCTCTATGTTCGTGATCTTGCTACGATATCAGCGTTTTGGATAAATTTTAATGGACAGTCTGAGATCCTTGTATGATAAGTTTTGATGGAGATAGGAGTAAGAAACGCAAATGGTTTGCGAACAAACAGCTTGCTGTTATAAAAGATATTGATGTGCCTGCAAAGGCTGTTCAGTGGGACGGATTTACGTTCAAGGTTTGGCAGCAGGGAGAATTAACTGGAGGCAGAATAACTGCTCCGATGGGAGCGGTTGTTGCAATCTCTAATACTGATGGAATTAAATTGTCTGTTGCAGATTATTGGCTTGGTGGATTTTCCACTCTGTCAGAATTGAGTTCATTGTTTTGGAATGTATCTGCATATGATACACAAGGTGTTGTTGTCAATAAAGCTTCTGAAGATATTATGATTGCTTCTGGATATATTACATATCCATTCACGCCTGCTATCGTTCTTTCTTGGTTCGGTTTAGTCGATGAGGCTATTGTAGCAGAATCAGTTCAGGTTGCAAATTACTCTACACTTCCTTGTATAATGCCATATGAAACAGCTGAGGCATTTTGGGTTACAGTTACAGACATCGTCATGGTAGATATTGACCTAAGCGGAACACCTGATCAGTATAAAGTTGTATATGATAATTCGTTACTGTTTTATCTTGCTAATGGAAGTAATCTTGGTGGGCGCTTAACTTATTCTGTTCAAACTGGTTCGGCTGGAAGAAACTTTAGAATAGGTCAACAACTTACATCAACTAAACAAGTATCATATTGTCATACTAATTATGATACTGATGGGTTGGAAATGATTTGTTTTAGAAACTTTGAATTTCCAAATGAAGAAAAGATTTATTTATCAGATATAATTCCTGAAGGAGTAATGCCAGAAGCGTTAAGAACTATTATTCTCGATCCTACTGGAGTTAGATCAATTCATCCAATGGGATCTTATAGTTTTGAATTAGCTGGAATACAAACTCTTCTGCATGTAATGAATGTAACTGGAACCCCAGTTGTGTATTTTGCTGGAGGTGCTGCTGAAGATTATTTTGCTGATCATGCTGATGATGAAGAATGGAAGTTGTTTTATAGCATGAAGGTTGGAGATACAACATATCTTATAAACTCCGATCAATTCATGCCATTACTAGACTCTCTGGCTACAGATGTAGATGTGTATGCTAGCTGGAGCGATGCTAGAAGAATGTTGGAACAGCTTGCTTCTGCAATCCCGAATAATGCATTCTCAATTCCTTATGACTCGATCATGTTTCATTCTCATGCTGGAGATGTGTATGTCTGGTCGAGGACGTATGGTACGGTGAAGTTCACTACAACAGGGTTGTTTAGTGCAAGTATAAGTGTTCCATCCGAAGTTGATTCGACAGTTGGAGTTAGGCCAGAAATTACTTATGCAGGAACATATAATGAAGTTCCATTATATTTATGTATCTGTAATCGAGTAAAGGAAGAGATTGAAGCAGTTTATTATGGCTCTCCATTCGTATCGTGGACAAAATTGCCTGGAGTCCCTGATGGATATACGCTTGTACATGCAAGGCCAGTTAAAGTAACTCCAACTGAGATACATCTAATTGGAGTGGTAATGCGGGATGTTGAGCCAGTTTATAACTTTGCCTACTTGAAGTGGATTCCGGATAGTGTTGAATTATGGAAAGTACTAGGGCAGCTTCCTTTTACTGTGCAATCAGATGATAACTTCGCAGTGTGTCTGTATGGTGAAGGGCAACTTGTTAAAGACCTTGCAATCTATCAAACTCCACCAATGATACTGCCCGAGACTCCGGTCGGGCCTTACGATAAATATGCAATAGGATTGCCATGACTGTACTACAAAAAGACCATACTTATGAAATAGTTCAAGGAGAATCATATACTGTTACAACTCCTGGAACGCCTGCTACACCTGGGTATTGGACATCGCTTCCTCCTAGCACAGTTCCTAATGTTACAGATCCAGCTACTGATACAGATATAACTACAGCAGCGATCAATGAAACTCCTGGATATATTCGACTTGCAACATGGGCAGAAGTTAAATTAATCTGGCCATGGCTAACTAATGAATGTGCAATCCAGATAAAGTTACTTGAAACTTTGTTGTCTAGTCCAACTCTTGGAACCACAATATTTAAACAGTATTCATATCGGAAAGAAGATCAGCCATTAGATGGTGGCCCGTTGCTGATGTATACTGTATATATTGCCCTTCAAAGAATTAATGGTGGAGTAGCATTCTGTGCTGTAACTGCACCAACTAGTAATATTGTAGTTGAAGAAAATCCGATTTACATTCCAAATTATGAGTACATAGAGGGGACTATAGATGGTTGTTGAAATTGGAGAAGGATTCCCAACAGCAGACTCTAGTTATGAAGGAACTAATCTTCTTCCTTTTCCTATTGTCTCTTATAACGATACATCGACTGATAGTTTATACGTACAGCCTGATGCGGATATACTTAAGATATGGCATCCTCCAACTCCGGCTGTTCCAGGAACATCTACAACGTATGCAACTCCGAATGTAATTAATAAACTGCTTAACAAAGGTTGGAATAGTTGGGCAAGAAGTATTAATCCATTAGGTGTTGGAGAGGTATGTGTGTTTACTGTAGCTGATGGAGTAGCTGGGGCAATGCTTGGTATTGCTGCTGCTGGATCAGAGGCTTTAGTTCCAGGAAAATTCTCACATGCTATAATTTGCGATACTGCTGGAGTTCATATTCGAGAGAATAATGTAACTGTTAAAACGTTGAAAGATCTCCAGACTGCTGTATCAGTTCTACGCATCCATAGGCAGGAAGATGGAAGTATAGTTTATGTAGCAACGACTGGAACTGAAACACTGGTCTATACTAGTCTGCTGGCATGTCCGAAGTATCTTACTCTTTATGTATATGGAATGCTATATGCTAGTGGTGATAAGGTGACATCAACACAATTCGCTGACTACGGCGATGTTCAATACGGAGCCTGCTGATGGATGCTGTATTTGGATTTGTCGTAAATAACTGTGACATCCTGTTCAGTTCTGAGTTCGGTATAACTTTTGGACGAGGACAGTTTGCCTCGGCTACATTTTCTTCTGAATTTGGATTGATACCATATGGAGAATCGAATTACGGCTATGCTGTGCTGCCAGCCTTTGATAGTTTTGGTGGCGAAGTTCCAGCAGGATATGGAGTAGGTGTAGCCGAGCTTCCGGCGGTAACTTCGACCGGAAGTGGTGGGTTCTATATCCCGCCTGAACCGGTTGTAGGATATGCTGAAGTTCCAAGGTTCTCTTCGTTTGGACTAGTTATTACCAGTTCTCCAGGAACAGGAAGTTCAACACTGCCAACTGTGCAGTCAATCGGAGGAGAGGGAAATTATGGAATTGGAGAATCTACTCTGCCTGCTGTACAGTCCTACGGTAACGAAGGTCCAGCAACTAATATTGCTAACGCAATAACTTCAATATATCTATTCGATGGAGTTGGAGTTGGCCAGGACCATATCGTTTTTCTTGATTGGACCGGGCAGATAACTGATACCATCTCAGGTTCCCGTAGTCTGATCGCCAGCGTACTCACCGACTTGGAAGTGACTGGCACCTATTCGGTTCTCGGGTCGTTCCTGGCCTCGGCCATTGACTCTTTAGCGATCAGCGATTTCTCGACCGCTACAGCAGGGTCCGGCACTACATTCGCCCCGGCGCTCGACTCCGCCGACCGAGTGTGGGTCGTCAACATCGACACCGCCGCCACTAGCCAGTATGACGACTACGGTTTCAACTCATTCCTCGACGACAACGGCGACGGGAAGTGTTACGGGCTCGCCGACGACGGAGTCTACGAACTGACCGGCAACACCGACGCCGGGGCGACGATCCCTTGGCAGGTAGACTTCGGCATCAGCAACTGCGGGATCAAGGCTCGCAAGAAAATTCTCAACGTCTACGTCGGAGTGACGACCGGAGGCACGACCTACCTCAAGGTCAATGTCGACGGCACCGACCACACGTACCGGGTTGAGCGATGCGTCCGCGGCCCTTATGATTACCGCGCCAAGATCCCGCATGACATCCAGGGGCACCAGTGGGGGTTCACGTTGATGTCGTCAGACGATACTGACCTGATCGGGGTGGAGTTCGTCCCGGCAAACCTTACCAGGAGAATATGACATGTCCGACGCCGCCGACCAGATCAATGCGATCATCACCTCCGCTCTGGAGGTTGCTACAAGCAACACTAACGCTGCGGTCGACGCGGCCAATGACCTTATCTCGACCAACGCTGGGGTGTACATCACGCCGCCTGATAGTCTCTCCGGTTTCGCGGTCGAGGCGGTCGAGCCTGCCATCCCCACGGTCAACGACTCAAAGACCGAGTACGACGTGCGCCTGGCGGAGATCATCGCCATGCTGGCAGACCAGTTGGGCGACTTCTTCACGCTCTACTACCCCCTCGCCTCCGACGCTTTCGACGAGGCGACCGCCTGGCTGGTAGACACGATCACCAACGGGGGCACCGGGATCAATGCTGATATCGAGAACCAGGCATGGCAGCGGGACCGGGACCGGGTCATTGCCGACGGCAGGCGGGTGGAGAAACAGATTTACACCGGCTTCGCCGCCAAAGGAATCATGATGCCGGCCGGGGCGATGCTGGCCAAGGTCGACGAGGCTAGGTTCGTCGGGCTGGGGGAGACCGGCAAGGCGTCAACGGCAAAAGCAGTTGAGCAGTTGCGGATCGAGATCGAGACGGTCAGGTTTGCCGTTGAGCAGGCGCTCAAGTCCCGGTTTGAGGCGATGCGGGCCGCGGTCGATTACATCCGGGCGATGGCAACCGCCCCGGCCTCGGCGGTCGATGTCACCAACGTCAACTCGGATGCCCAGGCTAAAATGGTCTCGGCGTATGCCAATCTCTACAATGTCCGGCTTGAGCGCGACCGAATCATCCTCAACAGCAAGCTGGCCGAGCTGGAGTCGCGTGACGGCATCTACATCCACCGGCGAACCAACGCAACACAGAACAGCCAAGTCGAGGTCCAGGCCCTGACAGCGGCGGCCGACACCCTCGCTCGCACCGCAGCAGCCTTTGCGGCCTCGCTTAATAGCGTTGTCAGCACGTCTGTCAATGCGTTTGCTTGATTTATGCGAGGGAGTACTCTATAGTTAAGCCACACCCTAACCTGAAGGAGATGGCAGATGGCATATTTGACACCGGAAGAAAGAATATCAGCCGCCGTCGGGAGAGGGTGGCGAGGTTTGCAGGAAAAATTCAGCACGGCGCGGGCCGGCACTCCGCAGCAGGGGTTTAACGCCCCCCCGGCTCCGCCTCCGCCGCAGGTAGTTGCCCCGGTCGAAACGCCGGCACCCGGGGCTTCGGCTAAAGTCAAACCGGCCGACGTAGTCGCCGGTCTCCGCCGGCAAGAGCTGGCCCCGTCCCATACCGCCGTAGACACGGCGGCCCCCAGCCCACCGCAGCACAATTTCATTCGTGACTCAGCGACCGGGGCAGCACTGTCGATGGACGCCGGTGGGGGGATGCGCTGGACTGACCGGGCAGGTAATCCGATAGCCGAACCGACGTTCCAGTCAGCTCCCCAGCAGACCGGCATCCGCCGCGTCGGCAACATGGATGTGTCGTTCGACCCGTCTACCTCCCCAGCAGCCAGGGCAGCGTTCCTCGCCGACCCGGTGCGGCCGGATGGGCAGATTCAGCGATACCAGGAATATGTCAACACTCCCCGAGGCAGGTGGTTCGGGGCTACCCCGCCGGCGGAAGAAGGTAAGAAGCTCGAGGATATGAACATCGGCGAGATGGTGGTCGCCGGAGTACGGCAAAAACGTGCCCAGGTCCAAGCTACCCAGGACCTCACGGCCAGGGGGCAGGATGCCGAGCTTATGTCGGCCGGGATGCGCCAGCGCACCGCTGACGAACAGAACCGGATACTCTCAGATAAAGCAGCGTCCGGCATTGGACTGGACCGCGTGCAGACCCAGGCAGCAGAGCGTGAGCTTGCTCAGGCCGAAGAGGTGCAAGGTCTGATCGATCAGTACGACGCTGCGCCGGACGACGCTGCCCGCGCTCGGATCAAGGACCGAATCAACCTGCTGACCGGGAGGCAGGAGAAATCACCAGCACCGTACTGGACCACCGAGGAGATGCCGGACATGAAGGGGTCTCGGATTGTCGGCACCATTGAAGATCCGAACGCCCCAGGAGGATTTCGCAAGGTCGTGCCGCAGGAGAGTGGAGGCACTGATCCAGCGCAGGCAGCAGCTCAGGCCCTCACTCCGGAGCAACGGACCAAGGCCTCGAAACTCATCAAGCAGACCATGACGCAGGAAGAGAAGGCTGAGATACTCAGGAAGATCGGCGCTGGAGAAATCTGATGGACGAACTTGATCGATTGCTGGCCCCCCCGGGGGACGAGCTTGATTCTCTGCTTGCCCCCAACTCCGCTTCCGCCCAGCCACCGGTCACCGGAGGTTTCCGCGCTGCCGCCAAGCAGGCAGTAGGGGCGACGATTAAAGGCGCTGGTCAACTGGCTGCCGATGTTGCTCCGAGCCTGGTCTCGCAGGACAATGCTCTCAAGCAATACGGGCAGGAGGTCACCGAGGCCAACCCGACCAAGGTGCAGGGGTTCAGGGATATCGTCGAGAATCCGGGGACGACTGTCGCCGAGGCAACCGGCAACGCCGCCGGCTCGATCGGGGCGATGCTCGGGATGCGGGCTCTGGGCACCGGCATCACCGCTGCCGCCCCGCTCGCTGGTCTCGCCGCCCCGATCGTTGCCGGTGCCGGGCAGCTTGTCTCCTGGGGCGGGCCCGCCCTTGTCGCCGCCCTGCCGTCGTTCGGAGGCATCCGCGGCAAACAGATCGAGAAAGACCCGACCGCCGCCGGAGATTTCAAGGACAAGGCTATCGCCGCCCTGGGCGCAGCCACTGTCGGCATTATCGAAAGCAAGTTCGGTCCGCAGGACTGGGCGATCAAACTCACCTCCGAGGCCGGGCGCAAGCAGCTTGCCGGGATGTTGGCCGACACTACGGTCATGAAGGCAATCGGTTCCGGGGCAGTCAAAGGCGGCGCGATAGAGGGCGCCGAGGAGATTGTCCAGAACCCGGTTGAGCAGCTTGCCAGTGGCGACAACCCCCTGACCAAAGAGAGTCTGACAGAGACGGCGTTCGGCGGTGTGATGGGTGCAGTTGGTGGCGGTGTGCTCGGCGGGGCAATGGGTCCGGCCTTGCGCCCCCGCGCTCAAGAGGTCCTCGACGACACCCCGAGCGAAGACCCGACCAGGGACCAGGTGAGCGGCGAGCTACTCACCACCCTGCTGCCCGAGGGCATTGTGCTCAACGGCACCAAGAACAGCATGGCCAATGTCAGTTTCCCGACCGCTGACGGCCAGACTGCGACGATCAATATCCCGATCGATGAGATGAGCAAGCTCCTCGCCGCCAACAAGCCGGACGAGATCGCCGCTGCTCTCGAGTGGGTCGAGCAGGAACGGGCTTCGAAGATTTACAATAAGACGAAGAACCTGCCGGCTGAGGACTACTCAGGAGTGACCCTCCCCGGCACCATCGAAGACAAGACGATCAGGGGGCTGGCGCAGGGTGGCATCCGTAGCCTCACCACCGACGCGGCCAAGGCGCCGGCCGAGCAGCTGCTGGCAGAGGCCGATGAGGCCATACAGCGGCGTAGAGCAGAGATCTACAACAAGACCCGCAACGTGCCGGCGGAAGACTATTCAGGCGTTACCGTGCCGCCGTCCCGGCAGCAGCCCTCTCCCGGTCTCGGGATGCGCTTCAGCCAGCCGCCGGTCAAAGAGGATGTCAGCAAGACCCCGATCACCGGTTACGAGGCCGATCTGGTCAAGGTCAAGGATACCCTCGGCAACGAGCATTTCGTCCAGAAGAAAGAACTTGCCGGCAAGGGCAAGGAGATCGCCCGATACACCGAGGACGGCCGGCGGACGGTGACCACCATCCCACGTGCTTCGCTGGTGCAGGATCACACGGTTCACGTCGACGCTATAAAAAATGCCACCAATCGGCAAGAGTATGTTACGGCAGTTAAGGGGCTTGCTGAGTCACTCCCCGATGGGACAGTAGTTTACGACAAGGATGTTCCTGAAAATTCATGGACTATACGGAAGAAGACTACCAAGGCTGGGACGACAGTTGTAGAATATGAAGGAGCAGGTAGTGACATTTTCTCATTTCAGACAAGAAATGGAGAAGAGAAGGTATTGGGCAGCCCTGTCCTCCCGGCAAACATAGGCATTAAGAAACCCTCCACTGAGCCCTACGTCCGGTTACCCGATGACCCTGCCAAACCCGACACGGTGCAGTATAATGTCAGGGGAGAGGTCCGCACGTTTGCGCCGGCGGAGGGGATGAGCAAGACCGATATCGAGGAGGCCCTCGCCGCCCGTAAAGGTCCCGGGTCGCAGGTGGCCTGGTTGCAGAAGAACACCACGGAGGTAACGAATGTCAATCCAGTCAACACAGGGCAGGCCGGGGCAGGCAATGTCACTCCAGCAGATGCAGGAAATGTTCAAGCTGCTCAAGGAGAACCAGCCGCCCCCGGAGCCGAAGTTCCAAGTGGTGCCGTGGTGGGGGTGGACAACGCAGGGGCAGATGTCATCGACGTGGTGCCTCCGGCCGTACCTGCCAATGGAGTAGAGAAAAGCACCCCCTCGGCCTCTGCCAAGGCACCGGCAAGCCCACCGCAGGGGGTCACTTCTCCCAAGAAGGTAAAGCCTGTTCCTAAATTGAAAGGAGGGAAGAATGATGATACAAAGCAAGCCAATGCCAGTTCAGCAGTTGCAGGAGATATTGGAAGCAACGAGCAAGCCGGCGATGTGGGATCCAAAGCTAAACTACAGCCCGCTGTGGAGTCTAACCGGTGGGAGGATATATACGACGCAGAGCCCGACCAGTACATGCGCAAGGACATACTGGAACGTCTTGCCAATAATTTAGGCGGAAACAAAGCTACCGCGCAGGACATGAAGACCGCAGTGCAGAAGATCGGTGCGGAAGAGTATAAGGACCTGAATGTACTGTGGGCTATAGCCCAGAACCCTGCAACCGATGCCGCTACCAAGAAGAAAGCTCTGCAACTGCGCGAGAAGAGATTTTCTGAGGACAAAGGACTCACTCCCAAAGGCACCAAATATGATGGGAGCAAGGATGGTCTGCACAACTACACCATCACCGAGGGCAAAGCCAAAGGCGCGTCGTTCACCGTCAAGGACCTGAGCCCGGAGAGTGTGCAGGCAGCCCACGACAAAACGGTCAAGGGGTTCGCCAGGCCGAAGACTGCCCCCAAGGCCTCCGTTGTCGCCCGGGTCGCGGCCAGGAAACACGAGATGCTCGCCCCCACCGTGGCCGAGATCATCGCCGAGGACGGTGCCAAGGAGTTCAAGCGGGTGCCCTCAGTCGAGGCCTACACCGCCCTCGCCGAGGCGCGCCGTGAGTTGGACCCCAAAGCCAAGATCGACGACCGCCTGTTCTACGAACTGGCC
>Ga0209319_1002341_pt1 | contig 12168 bp, 9 predicted proteins | sample RifGroE2_FD_184000 | JGI IMG/M metagenome (GOLD analysis project Ga0209319, IMG submission 184000) | Groundwater microbial communities from Rifle, Colorado - Groundwater E2 (SPAdes) (version 2) | ecosystem: Environmental > Aquatic > Deep subsurface > Groundwater | place: Rifle, Colorado, United...
GTATTGCGTCATAAAAAGACGATCAACGACAAATTGTCGTACAATATCGATGGCAATGTATCGTACGCCAGGAGCAAGATTGTATATATGGATGAGACACCACAGGCTGAGCCCTATCAAAACCGGACAGGACTCCCTGTTGGTGCAACGCTGTATTATAAAGCAGACGGAATTTACCACACCCAGGCAGAACTGGATGCCTATCCGCATGTGAATGGCACCAAAGTCGGTGATGTTAAAATTCTCGATTTGAACAATGATAAGGTAATTGATTCAAAAGACCAGTCCAGGTTTGACAAAACGGCCACGCCCGAGATTGTATTTGGATTGAATTTAGGTTTACAATTCGAGAATTTTGATTTGACCATGTTCTTCCAGGGACAAACCAATGCCTACAACTACGACGGCGCTTTTACCGCCTTAGGCACTTCTGCTTTTGACAATGCCATCGTTCAACGGGCGCAAAACCGCTGGACTGTTGATAATCCCAATGGCACTATGCCAAGGTCAGATGCTTTCCAACCAGGGAACACAACGTTCTTTTTATACGATGCTACTTTCGTAAGGCTCAAAAATTTGGAACTTGGGTACTCGTTGCCAAAAAACATAGTATCAAAAATCAAGATGGATAATATCCGGTTGTATGTTAATGCGTTCAACCTGCTCACCTGGGCTAAGGAAATAAAATGGTCTGATCCGGAACAAGGTTCCGACGGGTCGATGTATTATCCGCAGCAACGCGTAATCAATTTAGGTATTAATGTGAAATTTTAAAATTGATAGAAAATGAAAAAGATACTGATAATAATTATACTAATATGGACCTGCGTTTCCTGTAGCGACAATATCCTTCACCCAAGGACCGTATCGCCGAAGACGCAGTATGGACTGATGAAAACCTCATTAAAGCTTATCATACCGAATTATACAACTGTATCCTCCATGGGTTTAATGTCCATATGCAATCGAAAACTACAGACGAAGCATATTGTTCAACTCCATCAGATCAGTCTATAGGTAATATCCAAAGAGGCACCCTTACTCCTGACAATGTTGCCGGAATGGATAAAACCAGTTGGGGGATGGATGCTGGCGGTTATTATTATTACTGGAATACTGCGTATCAATACACCAGAAAAATTAATATTTTCATTGACAAGATGAAAAGTAATGACGTCACCCTTGCGGATAAAGCAAAACTAGTTGGTGAAGCGAAATTTTTAAGGGCATACATTTATTTTCAGCTCATCGAAAGATTTGGAGGCGTGCCAATTGTAAAAGACGTTTATCAATTGGGGGCCGATGCCAGTTTTACAAGGAATACCCTGGACGATTGCGTCAAATTTATTGAAACTGACCTGACTGAGGCGATCCCCGACCTGCCAAAATCGTATGCGGCAAGCGATGCAAACTTTGGCCGGGCAACACAGGATGCCTGCCAGGCCATACGTTCCCGTATGTATTTGTACCTTGCTTCACCTCTTTTTAACACTACAAACGACAAAGCAAAATGGCAAAAAGCGGCTGATGCTGCAGCAGCATTGTTAAACAGCGGCTATTCGCTCTATCCGGATTATACAAAACTTTTCAATCAGCCCAGCGGATCGGCAAACAGCGAGTTGATTTTTGGCCGGACTTTTTCAAGCACCAATTATCATCAGGCCCCAATGCACAATCTGGGACGCCGGTTTGGCGCTTACGGCGGATGGTGGGCAAGCAACGGTCCTTCCCAAAACCTAGTTGATGATTATGACATGATCAATGGCGAACCTCCATTCATTACCGTGAATGGCGTGAAAACTACGAACCCGGCTTCAGGATATGATCCTCAAAACCCGTATAAAGACCGCGATCCCCGTTTCGACGCAACTATAATTCATGATCAAAGTACTTATCACGGTTTTCTGCACGAGATGTGGGTAGCTTCCGATGCGAATACTTGGGGATTCGACTCCTACAAACAAAGTGGCGACAACCCACGTTCAAACTATATTATCCGGAAATTTATGCCCGGCGACGAAGTCCCGATCAACTGGCAATATCATTATACCATTCCATGGGTTATTTTCCGTTTGGGCGAAATTTACCTGAATTATGCTGAAGCCAAGTTTGAACTTGGTGACGAAGCCACCTGCCGTGAATATTTGTCAAAAGTCAGGGCAAGGGTCGGAATGCCTGCCATACCGTCAACCGTTACAGGAGCGGCGCTGAGAGCAAGGCTTTACAACGAGCGCAGGATCGAACTTGCATTCGAAGAGCACAGGTTCTGGGATGTCCGCAGATGGAAAATCGCGATGGACGTCGAAAACCGTCCGATCTACGGTATGGATATTATTAAAAATGTGGGTACCGGGGTAAAAACCTATACTCCAATAGTATTGCTTCAAAGACTATTCCTGGAAAAAATGTATTTACAGCCAATAGCTACCGATGAAATTCGTAAAAATAACAACACAATAACCCAGACTCCGGGCTGGTGATTATTATAGTATTCCAATACTGAAAGTGGGTGTGTCTTTGTAGGTATTATCAGGCAAAGATGCACTCACTTTTGCTTTTTTTAATTTCGGAAATATAAACCACGCATAATAATGAAAACAAACTTTGTAATATTGTTATTATTCATACTGACATCATCAGTAAATGCCCAATCGTTTGTATGGATCAGTAGTACCGAAGGTCACGAATGGAAACAAACAAATGGAAAGTTGGAGCAGACGGCTTCAATAACTCCTGATATAGAGGTCAGAGGAAATGAAAACCTAACAACTTTTAAAGCCTGGGGAACCTGTTTCAACGAGTTGGGATGGGATGCCATTAATATGCTCCCCCGAAAGCAACAGGATACTATTCTGAGTCAACTCTTTTCTCCTGAAGGCGATTTGCGTTTTACAATGGGACGATTTTCAATGAATGCCAACGATTATGCCCGCGACTGGTATAGTTGTGATGAAGTGGACGGCGACTTCCAGCTTAAATATTTTAATATCAATCGGGATAAAACAACGCTAATCCCTTTTATCAAGGCAGCGCAGGAGTATAATCCGGATTTGACTTTCTGGATTTCCCCATGGTCACCTCCATCATGGATGAAGATAAACCATTATTACTCGGTTGTTAGTAATAGTGAGTTCAATATGATGAATCCAAAGTTAAGCTTCTTGCTTTATGAGGGGAACGAAAAAAAGGACGAAAATGTATTTCCCAAGCAACTGGCTGTCAATGATTATTTCATACAAGATCCCCGATACTTAAAGACTTACGCGAACTACTTTTGTAAATTTATATCCGCGTATAAAGAAGTAGGTATTCCAATTACCAAGGTAATGTCTCAAAATGAGGCCTGGAGTTACACTGCCTATCCGGGCTGCGCCTGGACTGTTGATGGCATTATTCGTTTCAACACCGAATATCTGGCGCCTGCATTAAGAGAACAGCATCCAAGTGTTTCGCTCTACCTGGGAACGATTAATACAAACCGATACGATTTTATTGATAAGGTTCTTTCCGATCCACGTATGCCCGAAACTATTAAAGGTGTCGGCTTTCAGTGGGAGGGAGGCCAAATTCTGCCTCGTCTTCGCGCGAAATACCCGAACTATAAATATGTACAGACAGAAAGTGAATGCGGATGGGGCTCGTTCGACTGGGGTGCAGCCGAGCATACGTTTGACCTGATCAATCACTACCTTGGAAATGGTTGTGAAGAATATACATTTTGGAACGCCATTTTATGCGATGATGGTGTAAGTGGTTGGGGCTGGAAACAAAACGCCTTGATCCGTGTTGACTCCAAAGCAAGAAAAGCTACATATACACCCGAATATTTTGCGGTAAAGCATTATTCACACTATCTTTCTCCGGGAAGTAAGATACAGGCATTTAAAAGTGGGAAAGAAGATAAATTGCCGTTAATGGTTGTAGCTAATCCTCAAGGTCAATATGTTATATTTGCCGGAAACTTTAACCAGGAAAGTAAGGACATAACTGTAAAACTTGGCGAACAATTTCTGAACGTTAAGCTTCTGCCTCATTCGCTAAATACGTTTAAACTGAACTAGTGTCATGTCAACGTTATTCTGTCGAAGACCAGTCACCCTGAACTTGTTTCAGGGTCTCATCAAAGAAGAGATGCCGAAACAAGTTCGGCATGACGTTGAGTCAAGAGTTCGTTGACAGGACACTAGAATCAGCTATTTAATAAAAAAGGAGAAATCATGAAAACCGGACAATTGCTATTAAACTTCACATTGTTATGCTTTTTACTGTTCACACAGAGCCTTAAGGCACAACAAGGCGGGAATCTTAAACTTTGGTACGATCAACCCGCCAAACAATGGGTTGAAGCTTTGCCGGTTGGAAACGGTCGCTTAGGTGCCATGATTTACGGTGACCCAAGCAACGAAGTGATACAGTTGAACGAAAATACTTTATGGGCTGGTAGTCCCAATCGGAACGACAATCCTGATGCAAAAGCGGCTTTGCCGGAGGTCAGGAAATTAATCTTCGAGGGCAAATACAAAGAAGCACAGGATCTGGTAAATAAGAGCATCATCAGTAAAACTTCTCACGGGATGCCATTCCAAACAGTGGGCAACCTGAAGTTGACATTTCCAGGACATGAGAATTTTTTGAATTATTATCGGGAATTCGATTTGGAAAAAGCCATAGCATCATCCCGATACGAAGCTAACGGCGTAAAATACGAAACCAGCGTATTTTCTTCTTTTCCTGATCAGGTAATTGTTGCCCGGATTAAAGCCGACAAATCTGGTTCAATATCATTTTCTGCAACCATGGACAGACCAAAACCTTCTGTGGTAAGTGTTACTGCAAATGGGAATAACGAACTCATTATGTCAGGAATTACGAGCGAATTTGAAAAGATGCCGGGAAGTGTGAAATTCGAGGCCAGAGTGAAAATCGTGGCTAAAGGTGGTAAAGTAACCGCTTCAGAATCTTCATTGGATGTTACCAACGCTGATGTGGTAACCCTTTATATTTCAATAGCTACCAACTTTGTAAACTATCACGATGTGAGCGCCAATGAAGACGAAAGGGCAACCGGCTATCTTCAGAAAGCTTTGAAAAAGAACTACGATCAGGCTTTGAAAGATCATGTTGCTGATTTCCAGAAATATTTCAACAGGGTAAAACTTGATCTGGGTGAAACTCCTGCGGCAAAAAATCCAACAAACGTACGTTTGGCCGAATTTGCCAAAGGCAACGATCCCCAGCTTGTAAGTCTTTATTTCCAGTTTGGCCGTTATTTGCTGATTTCAGCCTCGAGACCAGGTGGGCAACCTGCCAATCTTCAGGGGATTTGGGCAGATCAGTTGGCTCCGGCATGGGATAGCAAGTACACGGTGAATATTAATACCGAAATGAATTACTGGCCATCTGAAATTACCAACATGACCGAAATGAATGAGCCTCTGGTTCAGATGGTGCGCGAACTTTCGGAAACTGGAAAGCAAACAGCCCGGGATATGTATGGGGCACGAGGCTGGGTATTACACCATAACACCGATATATGGCGCATGAACGGGCCGATCGACGGATCAACCTGGGGAATGTGGCCGATGGGTGGCGCCTGGCTTTCGCAGCACCTGTTCGATAAATATGCTTACAATGGCGATAAAGAATTCCTGAAATCAGTTTACCCGGTGATTAAAGAAGCGGCCATGTTTTTCCTTGACTTCCTGGTCGAAGAGCCTGCAAATCATTGGCTGGTGGTTTGTCCTTCTATTTCTCCGGAGAATAACCCGCAAGGCCGCCCATCGACTTTGGCTGCCGGGGTAACCATGGACAATCAATTGGTATTCGATCTGTTTACGAAAACAATGGAAGCGGCACAAATACTTAATACCGATCAGGAATTGACTGTGACATTGCGTGAGACCTTAAAACGGATGCCCCCTATGCAAATTGGGAAATGGGGCCAATTGCAGGAATGGATGGAAGATTTGGATAATCCGCAAGATAACCACCGTCACGTATCGCATCTGTACGGTCTTTTCCCTTCAAACCAGATTTCTCCTTACCGTAATCCTGAATTATTCAATGCTGCAAAGACCACCTTAATTGCCCGTGGCGATGCATCAACCGGATGGTCTATGGGTTGGAAAGTGAATTTCTGGGCGCGTTTGCTCGATGGCGACCATGCCTATAAATTGATAACAGACCAGTTGACACCTTCAATTCAGCCCGACGGCAAGCAACAGGGCGGAACGTATCCAAACCTTTTCGATGCCCATCCGCCTTTCCAGATCGATGGTAACTTTGGTTGTGCTTCAGGCATAGCCGAAATGCTGCTGCAAAGCCAAGATGGTGCGATTCACCTGTTGCCAGCGCTTCCATCGAAATGGAAAAACGGAAGTGTCAGCGGGTTGAGGGCAAGGGGCGGTTTCGAGGTCAGTATGCAATGGAAGAATGGTGAATTAAACAAGGCTACAATCAAATCATCGCTCGGCGGAAATTGTCGCATTCGTTCCTACTATCCGCTAAAAGGTAAGGGATTGAAGGAAGCAAAAGGGCAAAATTCCAACGCATTCTATTCGGTAGTTGAAATAAAAGTTCCTTTGATCCATTCTGAAAATCAAGTCTCAACATCATCGTTGAAGAAAATTTATGAATACGATATTACATCGCAAAAAGGTGATGTAATTGAAATAGGAGGGTTTTGATTTATGATTGAACAAGCATAGTAACACGATATGTCGGTTTAAGTATGTTTCTATTTATCCGGATATGCTCAAGAGTTGGCAACCCTTGGTGTTAACGGCAATCTGCACCTCTTACAGAGGGATTTTCAATCCTATACTTAATCATGGAATAAAGCTTATACTTTGCTCCTTTGTCAGCAATGGCAAAGGAGTTTTTATATTCCCTGATGTTCAGTTCATAAGGCTAATAAAAATCTGATAAGCCAGTGAAATCAACTTCAGGAACAATAAAACTAGAAACCAAAACCAATCCTGATATGTTTTACAACAAAAGTAAAACATGTTCTGTTTCCGAATAAAAAACTATCATTGCGTCATTAGGACACACCTTCAGGGTAATTGAAGAATTTAAAGTCCTTCAGCAAGCAAAAACGGGAGTGCCTTTTGAATTTTGTTATAACTTGCGTCATTAAATACTAACTTAATCAAATTTACCAATGAATGAGAATTCAAACAATGGAATGAACAGACGTAATTTTCTGGGACTTTCAGCAATTGGCTTAACAGGCCTAACCATCCTTCCAAGTTGGACAATGAGTAACGGAGTTCGTATTGCTCCAAGCGACCGTGTTGTTATGGGCTTTATTGGTCTTGGACAACAGGCATTATCCGATTTTGCCGGATTTGGAAGTGTTCCCGGCATTCAGGTTGCAGCTTGCTGCGATGTGGATAAAATGAAACAACAACGGTTCAAAAAACGTGCGGAGGCATGGCAAGCCACTAAATCTCAGGCTACCCGCTGCGATATGTACGAACAATACGAAGAGCTACTCGAGCGTAAAGATATTGATGCCGTTGAGGTTGCCACTCCCGACCATTGGCATGCTCTGCAAACGATCCATGCCTGTCAGGCCGGAAAAGATGTATACGTACAAAAACCTTTGGCTTTCACCATTGCTGAGGGCCTTCAGATGGTTAAAGTTGCCCGGGGAAATAAAAGGATCGTTCAGGTTGGCAGCCAGCAACGCTCAAGTAAGGAATTTCAGAAAGCAATCGAATTGGTTCAGTCAGGTGCAATCGGACACATTGAAAAGGTCTATGCCAAAGTAGGCGACCCTCCAAAACCATTGGATTTACCTGAAATGCCAATCCCCGGAAACCTGAATTTTAACCTATGGATGGGGCCGCTTAACGATTCAAAAATTCATTATCATCCTGATCTTTGCCCTCCGATTTCTCTCGAACCTGAGGAACGTGAAAAACTTTGGGGTGCATGGCGCTGGTACCGCGAAACCGGCAATGGATTTACCGCCGATTGGGGCGCCCACATGTTCGACATTTCACAAGCTGCTATTGGTATGGATGGTTCAGGCCCTACTTTGATTACGCCAAAAGGATATAATGGTCAAAAATACCTGACCTTTAAATACCTGAACGGAATTGAAATGACCGAACAACCTTATTTGGAAGATATGCCAGGTGCACAGGGAATCAAGTTTATTGGCACAAAAGGCTGGATCGAAGTAGCCCGTGGCTATTTGGCTTGTTCAGATGCATCGCTTGTTCCGGCAGAATTGGCTGGAAGACGCCCGAAAAATATGACTCCGGAAGAACGTAAAAAAATGTATGAAGAAATGCAGAAAAATGCCGCTAAAGGTGGTGGTAGTTTTGAAATCAGTTCTCCGCATATGCAGAATTTTGTCGATTCTGTTCGTTCCAGAAAAGATACCATTGCTCCAATCGAAGTAGGTTGCAGCACTAATACGCTTTGCTGTCTGGGTAATATTGCCACAGAACTTGCCCGGCCGGTAAGCTGGAATCCGGCAACGCTGAGTTTCGGCGATGACAAGGAAGCAGCCGAACACCGGTTGTATAGTTATGAATACAGAAATCCTTATTGTTTGTATAAATAATTTGGACCTGAAAATTAAATTTTAACACCAAAAATGATGGAAACAAAACGTGATTTTCTAAAAAAGTTATCATTAATGACTGTTGGTGGATTGATGGCCGGTAGCATAGCGCCAGTCATTGCTTCAACCAAAAATACCCCAACTGTTGCCGGAAAGAAAATGATTGGTTTGCAGATTTATTCCCTGGGAAAAGAACTAACCGAAAATGTTCCGGCCGGAATGAAAAAAATTGCCGAAATTGGTTACAGTTATATTGAACTGGCAGGTTACGGAAACCGGAAAATGGGTCAATACGAAATCGATGCTTATCGTAAAATAGTTGACGACGCCGGATTGAAAATTACAAGTTCACACGTAAACCCGGCAACCCGGAATTTCACCCGCGATAATGTTGCCAGCATTTATGAGTTCTGGAAACAAGCAGTTGAAGACCATGTTAAGCTGGGTGTTCGTACTTTGGTTCAACCGATGATGCCAAGTATTGAAACTCACGACGATGCCAAACTCGTTTGTGAAGTTTTCAACAAAGCTGGCGAAATTGCCAAAGCTGCGGGAATCAAATGGGGATATCATAACCACAACATGGAATTCAAACGGATTGCAAAACCTGGCGAAACCCCGCCATCAGGCCCATTTGCTTCCTTCATGCCGTTTGGAGATGTTATTTACGACCTCTTATTGGCCGGAACTGATCCTGATCTGGTATTCTTTGAAATGGATGTTTATTGGACTGTGATGGGTCAGAATGATCCGTTGGAATATTTTGAAAAATATCCGGGACGATTCCCTGTTTTGCACATCAAAGACCGCTCAGTTTTAGGCCAATCGGGAATGATGAATTTCGAAAACATTTTCAAAAAGGCATACACAAACGGTCTGGCTGAATTTTATGTCGAGATTGAAAAAATTAAAGCGAATATGACTCAGTTTGAAGGTGTTAAGCAGTGTTTCGACTACGTGAACAATGCCACTTTCGTCAAATAAGCTTTTTATCTGTTTAATCAGGTATAAAAAAATGTCAAATTTTATTTATGCACTGATTTAAAAATAATAGAGGAGGAATTGACCATTTTAATGATGGTCTATCCTCCTTTAATTTTCGCCTGATTTTCAAATTTATGTTGATCATGATCCGGGTTTTAAATTCACTTTCCATTGGTCTGATTGAAAAAAACGGAATTGTTTTTCAACTCTGGCAAGGTAAAATCATTTAACAGCAACATGGACGATCAGAATATTTGGGGCAAAATTGTGAATGGCGATGTTGATGCATTGCGCATTTTACACGACAAATATTACTATCCAATGTGGTTGTGGGCCAGTAAATACACTAAAAATAAAACCCTAGCAGAAGAATTGGTTTCCGATTGTTTTATCAGGCTATGGGAACGCAGGAAGCACATTCTTATTGAAAAATCGTTGAAATCGTACCTTTACCTCATGCTCCGTAATCAGATTGTGAGCCATGCCCGAAAATCGAAACACGAACTGTTGATTGGTTCCAATATTCTTCCGGATATGCCTGACGAGGTAACCATTTCTAATCAGGATTATTATGCCGCGCTTTACCGGGCTATTCAAAAAATTCCGGAGCAACGGCGCAAAATACTCGAACTTGCCGCTTTCGAATCGTTTACTTACAAAGAAATTGCTGCCCGGCTTGATATTTCAGTCAACACCGTAAAAACCCAGATGGGGCGAGCATATCAGTTTCTAAAAGAGGAACTTGACCCCAATAATTTCTTACTGTTACATTTTTTCCTGAAAAAGGGGTAGTTCTACAATTCAGATAGAAGTTTTCACAATAAATTACAGATGATTTATGTCTTAAAGATCATACTGTCAATACTACTGAGCCGATATCCAATCACATTTCTTCAATCAGCCAGTCACTTCCCAAATATTTATCAAATATAATTTCTTTCTGTTTCCAGAGAAATAGTTGAAAAATCTTCAACACCTGTCACCCTGTTCATGTCGAATTTGCGTCATTGGTAATATACATCAGTTTGAAATGAATAAAAACGACAACCATTTTTGGGATTTAATAGCCGGAAAACTGTATGAAGAGCTCGGCTCCAAAGAAAAAGCAATACTTGAAAAAGGACTTGCAGACCCGGAAAATCTGCGTTTGTTTTCAAAGGGAGAAAAAATTCAACAAGGTTTGGGTGAAGCAAAACGATTGTATGAATCGGATAAATCGGGTTCCTGGAAAACCATTGAAAATCGGGTTCGTATCCGGAAATTCGCAATTTATGCCGGAACATTCCTGAAATATGCCGCTATCCTGGTTGTTGCATTTGTTTCAGGATTATATGTTCACAATATATTAACCGACCGTGATCAGGCCGTTCAATATGCAGAAATGGAAGTGCTGTATGGTCAAACCAGCCATTTATTTCTTTTTGATGGTACTGAAGTTTGGTTGAATTCGGGCACCAAGCTTAAATATCCGAATAAGTTTAATCAGAACGAAAGAAACGTATTTATAGAAGGTGAAGCTTACTTCAAAGTTGCTCCTAATAAACATCTGCCCTTCAAGGTAAAAACCGGTAAACTTGAGGTCGAGGTACTGGGAACTTCTTTCAACATATCTGCCTATCCGACCGAGTCAAATCAATCGGTGTTTCTGGACGAAGGTAAGGTTCAGATTAATGACACAGCGGGCGATAAAATAGGAGAGATATCGCCCGGACAAATGGCAGTAAAAACGGATGGAAATCCTGCAATTCAAGTGCAAAATGCTGATTCATATTTTTATACCAGCTGGAAAGATGGCAAAATCACATTCAATTCTGAGAAACTTAGCGAAATAGCAAAAAAAATGGAACGTTGGTACAATGTCGAAATCAAGTTTGAGAAAGAAGCTTTGAAGAATTTTAATTTCTCTGGAACTATCTTGCGAAATAAGCCAATAGATCAGACGATTATGGCAATGGAGCTTCTGGCTCCAATCAGGTTTCACTATCAGGTACGACCAAAAGAAAAAAATCTAATTACAATCGTGGGGAAATAATTTGAAGATCTAAACAGGAGAAAAAAAGAAGGCGATGAAATGCTTGGACCCATTTCACCGCCGGAAATAAAACAATAATTGTTTCATTTAAACTACACAAACTTATGAAAAAACATCGAGAATGTAATGGCCATGTCAGGCTGTTAAAAAAACTTTTACGGATTATGAAACTAACGAGCTTTTTAATTCTGGCCTTTGTTATCAGCGTAAATGCTTCAGTCTATTCTCAGTCGACTAAGCTAAGTATCAATGTGAAGAATGGGACTTTGATTGAAGCGCTTAAGCAAATCGAAAGTCAATCGGAGTTTTATTTTTATTACAATAATGATGAAATAAAGGCTTTGGAGGGAGTTTCAATTAGCGTTGACAAGAAAGAAATTCAGGAAGTATTGGAAAAGTTACTGAATGGAACAAACCTGGAATATAAGATTATTGACCGTTATATTGCTTTGAAAAAAAAGAATGAAAATTAGAAATAATAATGAGGTTATATCTCGAAAAGAAATACAAAAAAATACTGCTGACAACACTCTTAGTTGCCCTATTAATTCCTCTAACAAAACTATATAGCCAA
>Ga0209319_1002344_pt1 | contig 12128 bp, 36 predicted proteins | sample RifGroE2_FD_184000 | JGI IMG/M metagenome (GOLD analysis project Ga0209319, IMG submission 184000) | Groundwater microbial communities from Rifle, Colorado - Groundwater E2 (SPAdes) (version 2) | ecosystem: Environmental > Aquatic > Deep subsurface > Groundwater | place: Rifle, Colorado, United...
TCATAAAAGGAGGTCATTAATGATGGAAAATAAAACAGAAGACAAAAAATATTCATTCTCATATAATTGTAAAGGTGCAGTAACATGGATCGGTGGATGTAAAACTGGTTATGTAATGGCAAAAGATAAGGATGATGCAAGGTTAAAAATTAAAGAATTTATGAAAAGAATGAATGGTGAAGTATGTAATGAATATTTTTAGGGAGGATAGTGCAACATGAGAAAAATAATCCCTATTATAGCAGGATATCAAATTGATTTATCTTCACATATAGACTTAAACAAAATTAAAATTAACAGACTATGGACTCTATACAGTGAAGAAATGATGTAGAATTATTGCAGATTTAATCCACAAACAGGTGAACCAGTTAAAACATTAGATGATTTAATTTTACAAAATCATAAAGGTATATTTTTAGAAGATTATGTCCATGATTGGAATATTAAAAATGGTATATTATATTATTATTCAAGAGTTGTTGGGCAGGATGAAAGTGTTAAGATATTAATTGAATATGAGGAGGATTAATTATGCAAATACTAAAAGGCAACAGACTCAAATCAGTTACAGTGGAAAGTATTTTAAAATCTACAAATTCATATTGCTATGTATATTATGATACAGTATTATCATTTAATAATTATTATGTAAATAGTAAGTATTATACTCTGGAACAATTTCAAGGCTATTTACAATATTTTATAGATTGGAAAGATCCAGATAAATATTATGATTATTTTATCATATATACAAACAATACGGAAGAAGAATTATCTGAATTGATTCGATGGTTGGATGGTAAAGAAATAGACTTTAATTGTAGGTGTATTTTGGTTACTTGTAGGTAATAAAAATTAACAAAGGAGATGTAATAACTATGAAATATAATATTTACCAAGTATACAGATCATTAACAGATTATAATTGTAACGATACATGTACTATTCCAAAAGGAATATTAATGCAGATAGAAAGAATTGATAGGACAACAAACATTGCTTTAAGACCAGAAGGTGGAGGAACATATTATTGGATTAAAGCAAGAGAATTGTTGAACGAAGAATATTTTCAAAGAGTATTTTAAGGAGATTATTATGGAGGAAATTAATATGCATATGAGTATGGAAATAGCATTAAATAAATGTAATAAGAAACAATTAATGTTTATAATTGATAAACTATATCAATCATTAGGTTTAATCTGCGAAGAATGTATTGAGGAGAGCAAATGTCATACTAATAGTCAAAATGCAGTTGAAGATATTCGTAAACATTTAAGTGTATTGAATGATTTTCAATGGCACAGTGATTGTTTTGTAGATAAAATTAGATTCCAAATGGGTGAAATATCTGTGAAGGAAATAAGGAAAATAATGGGATTAGAAATTGAAGAAGAAAATAATCAAAAATGTATTGTATGTGATTGTGATATAGAAGAAGAAAATTTAAAAGTTTGTAATAAATGTGCTAATGAATATAAATTTTAACGAAATTAAATATAATTAATGAGGTGAAAATGAAATTATGAATAAAATTCCATTTGGGCAATTTCTAACTGTTGATAAACAAATATATAAAATTTGTCCAGAATGTAGAACAGAAATATTACCAGAGTGGAAACATGCATATGAGTATGAATGGTGCCCATATTGCGGATTAAACCTTGATAAAATTAAAAAAGAAATGGAAAGAAAATAAGATGACAAATCGGATATTTTATCACGTTTTTGAAAATGGATAGGGTAGTAAAATGGAGTATATGGAAGCATGAAGGAGTATGAGAAAGGTAAATTTTACAGAAAGTAAAATAAATAAAATTAGGAGGAATATTAACATGAATATTAACACAATTAAACAAAAGATAGAAGAAATGTTAAAAGAAACAAAAGAATCTGCACAAGACCAATATTTACATGATAAAACATATATTATTTTAGATACAAGAATTGTAACATTGGAAAAAGTATTAGAATTGTTTAATAAAGAAGAATATGTAAAATATTTATATAGTATTTGTAATAAACCATGTTCAAATTGTGATGAGTATTGTTTAAATAATGGCTTAGGTATGAGTTGTAGTGATGAATTATATGCATATATAAATAAAACAAAACTTTAAATTTATCATGAAAGGATGAATTTTATCATGGAAGAAACAAGTTTAACAAAAGAACAATTGTTGATGAAGTCTAATGGTGTTAAAGATTGCGTTAAGTGGATAGAAAAGAAATTAAAAGATGAAAAAGAACAATTGAAATATGATGAAGATATGTGGAATTCTTATGGTATGTTTGAAGATTGTGGAGAATCATATAAGGTAGCTGTTTATGAAAGAAAAGCAAGAATGGAAGCATTAGTTGAAACAAAAATAAGTTTGCAAAAGTATATAAAAAAGTTAAAGCATATAGCTGAAGAAGTGTAAAGTTTAAATGCCATAAAATAAATAAGGAGATAAAATATGTATCAAATTCAATATAATTATAATCATGGAACTTGGATAGAAGCAAGATGCTCTAATTGGCTTAAAAATGAAGAAGATGTAATTAAACAATTAGATATTATTAAATCATATAATGCTATAGATATTTGTATCGTACAATTAGTTAATGTAACGAAAAAATTTAATTTTTAGGAGTTGATTAATATGAAAGCAATTAGACAGCAAAGATTAGATGCATTAACTTTTGCGAATGAAGAAATTAAACAAGATTATCTTTGTCAAGATTGCAAGATTGATAATATTAATTCAATGGACGATTTATTTGATTCATTAATAGATTATAAGCAAAGAATTATTGAAGAATTAGAAAATGAAAAACTTCATTATAATGAATTACAAAGAAGTGTTTGGACTGAAGCATATGAAGAATGGGAAAGACATATTAAGATTAGTGAAGTTAAGATTGAATTATTAGAAAGTTTGTTGAAAGGAGAAGGAGATTAAATAATGAATAAAAATGAAGCATTAAATATTCTAAAAGCATTTGCAATTTGTCATGTTAGAAGTAGAAAATTAACTTGTAATGATTGTCCTTTTATTGGAGAAATTATTAAAGTAAATGGTAGACATATTTTACCTTGTTCATATTATAATAAAATATCTAGTGAAAAAGTGGAAGAAGCAATTATGGTATTGTCTGAATAATTATAATTAAAGGAGAGAAAAATTATGCAATTTGATGTGACTGAAATTATAAAAATTATTGATAAAGAGATGGAATTTGCAAGAGAAGTAAATTCTCAAATGACATTAGGCATGTTAAGGATTAAAGAGTTGATAATCAAAGCAAATAATGAAAAAGAAACCGAAGCAAATAAAAATTATTGATAAAATAATTAAAATGGAGGAATTATTATGAAAACATTAAAAGAAAAATTAGAAGATAGAATATCTAAAAGCAAGGAAGAAATAGAACAAAATGAGAAAATAATTAAATTAATTAGTATATATCCTGATTTAAGAATATATTCTAATAGGTGGAATAAAGAATATTTTAGTTCTAAATTAGTCAATAAAATAGTTACAGATGTTGAATTTGCTAACGCTTGTGGTTGCTGTGCAGATGCTCCTTTATATGCAAAATTTTATGTTGAAATAGATGGAATTAAAATATATGCAGAACCAGTTGAAGTATACATAGGCGAAGGTAGTTATGGTGGTAGTGGGTATGTTAATATTGAATTATGGGAAAATAGATTAGATGCATTAAATATAAATAAAAATGTATTTGAAAAAGTAGAAAAATATTTAGAAGATAATAAATTTGAACTATATGAAGATTTAGAAGATTAAGATCAATTTTTCATTTGGATTTTAATTGGGAGGAATAAATTATGAATAAAATTACTGATGATTTAAGATTTATGAATCCTTTAGAAATAGTACTTAATTATAATGTTTTAGGAAAAATTGATGAAACTATAAATGAATTGTCTAAATTATCTTTAACAGAACAGCATAGTTTTATATGTCAATGTGAAGAAATATTATCTGATATAAATAATTCCTTTAATAAATTTATGGAGATGTATAGGAATAAGTGAAATATTAATTGAAATAATAGGAGGTAAAATTATGGATATAAAGAATTGTTTCTTAAATGCAGATGATTCAATTCTATTTAAAGCATTTGAGGAATTTTTAGAGCATGAAGAAACTGGTAACTTGAAAAGTGGTATAATTAAAAATATTGCATATCAAATAAATCAATTCCAGGCTATTTCTATAGCAATTAATTTTGTAGAGATGGAATTATTAAAAGAAATGGCAATAAGATATTACGAAAGGAATTAATATAAGTATTTTATTATATATTTTAGGAGGTTATTATGGGCAAAATTAAACTTAAAATTGACAAGTCATTATTGCCAGATGAATTTATTTTTGAATCTGATGATATCAATAGTGAAGAAGATTTGAACACTGAACTTGGATGGTATGAGATTGGATATAAGATAATAAATAGATTAATTATTGAGAAAGAATTTGTAGGTGATATAGTTAAAAATTGTCCAGGAGATGGTAATATTCGTTGTATAGATTGTATTTGTAATTTTTGTGATAATGATTGTCAAGAATGTGATATTGAGGGTTGTGAACCAAGGGAAGTAAAATATAAATGAAATTAATGAGGTATTTGCGATATGTATAATTTAACAAAAGAAGAATCCATTAAAATATTAAAGGATATAGGAATTGATTTAAGTAAATGTAATAAAGGTTTACAAGAAACATTAATTAAGCAAGCATATAAGTTTATTATTGCTGAACGAGATAAAGAGAGAAGTATAGAACTACCAATAATTGATAATGAGTTAGCAAAATACTTTTTTGATTATATTGATAAAGATTGATAATATTAACACCAATTAAACTTTCATTAACTTTTAAAGTATAAATTAGAAAGGAATTGATGATGAAAAATATAGTCGTAGTAATATTTACTTTATTATTTGTATTTACGTTTTCGACAGAGTTATCTTATAGTCAAGGAGTTACTAAACAACCAATTGCCTTAGTAGAAAAATCAATTAATTCTGATATAGTTAAAGAAGAAGAAAAAAAGATTATATAATAATGGAAGCATCTGCTTATACTAAATCATATGAAGAACAAACACACAAAGGGATTACTAAGTCTGGTACACAAGTTAGTAGAGGTACTGTTTCAGTAGATCCTAGAGTTATACCGCTAAAAACAAAGTTATATATAGAAGATTATGGTGAAGCGATAGCATTAGATACTGGTGAAGCAATTAAAGGTAATAAAATTGATTTGTATATGGAAACAAAGAAAGAAGCAATGGAATTTGGGAGAAAAAATTTAAAAGTATTTATTCTTGATTAATATTAATAGAATATAAATATAAATGTTGACAATGTTGTTAGGATGGTATATTATATGATTAATGAATCGGGAGGTGGTTGTGAATGAATATATTTGTACTTGATTATGATATTGAGAAATGTGCTAAGTATCATAATAATTCTCATTTGGTAAAGTGTCTGTCTGAATATTGTCAAATATTGTCAACTAATATCTATCTAACAACAGGTCATACTGTGCAAGCAAAAGACCAAGAATTATTTTACAGGCTATATCCAAAATGTAAACATACTATTTTACCAACACATGAAAACCATCCAGCAACAGTGTTTGCAAGAACATCTAAGCAAGATTTTCAATGGTTAATGAGATTATTAGATGAATTACATAAAGAGTGGTTATATAGATACAATCATCCTAAAGATAAAATTCATGCAAGTTATTATAAATTTATTGATGGATATGTTGAACCTAATTTACCTGATATTGGATTAACTGAATTTGTTCAATGTATGCCAGATAAGTATAAGAACAAATGTACTGTTAAAGCATATAGAGATTATTATATAGGTGATAAACAGCATTTATTGAAGTATAAGAGAAGAGAAATTCCAGAGTGGATATTATAATAGGAGATGATAAAAATGATTATTGAAGCAACAGATGAAGAAATATATAAATTAAATAATATATCGCTATGTTCGTTTAATAAGTATAATAATAATTCATGTATTAATTGTTTGATAAAATATATGGGTATAGAAAATATTAAATCACAAAAAGAATCAAAAAATAAAAGATTAGAAAATGTAAATAAATTAACAAAAAGAGAAAAGGAAATATTAAACTTAATGGGAATGAATTTAACCAATCAGCAAATAAGTGATAGATTATATATTAGTACATCCACTGTAAAATCACATATAAGTAGTATATTAAGTAAGTTAGGACAGAGCAATAGGTCACAAGCCATAATTTATTCGTTAAAAAATGGATTGATAAGATTGTAAAATAATATGATAAAATACTATCAAAGAAGTAATAGATTATGAATATAGAAAAGGAGTGAAATATTTTTGGATCGTAGAGAGGTTTTAACTGTAATAAGAGATTATTTAGATACGTTAGAACAAAGTGAAAAAGTCTGTAATGGTTGTGTTAATATACAAATTACAATATCAACAGGAGCAAGAGGGCAAGTAATAACTGCATTTGGTTCAGGAGATTGTAAATGTGATGAGTATGAGTTAATATGGGCATATAACGATACTGGAAGAATAGATAGACCATTAGAATGTATATTGAATGGTAAAAAACATACAAGATAAAAATGCAATGAATGAGTGGATTGATCATGACTTGAAAGGAGATCGAAAATAATGAATAATTTAATAAAACTATTATAAAATAAACTTAAATTAGCAACAAGTAATAATGATATGTTAACAATTAATTTAAAATATCATGAAGCAATAACTATATTATCTTTACTAAAAGGACATGAAATTTATTTAGAAACAATTAAAGAGTGTTTTAAGATTCAAAAGAATATATTAGAAAAAAATGAAAAAATAACATGTGAATTAATAGCAAGGCAAATAGAATCAAATAAATTAAAGAAAATAATGAAGAGGACAAATTATGAATATAATGTGTAAAATATTTGGACATAAATGGGTGAATATTATTAGAATTAAAGAATGTATTATATTAAAAGATAAAGGAATAAATAGTGAATATAATCAAGTAATAGGTAGATATTGTGATAGGTGCAGTACTAATGATAGTAATTTTAAAAATTAGTAGGGAAAGGAGAAAAGAATAATTCATAAAAACATTGACAAATGTGTTTAGAAGTGTTACAATATACTCACATTAAAAAGAGGTGAGTATATGTCGAATTATAAACCACAAGAATTTGCTGAAATGTTAGGTGTATCAGTAAAAACACTTCAAAGATGGGACAGAGAAGGTAAACTTAAAGCATTTAGAACTCCTAGTAATAGAAGATATTATACAGATGAACATTTAACGATTTTTAATGAAGGAAGGAGAGATATATGCTCAAAGGATTTAAAACAGAAATTAGAGTAACTGAAAATCATATTACCAAAATCCATCAATCTATTGGGATATGTCGTTTCCTCTATAATTCCTATTTAGCTAAAAATAAAGAATTATATGAATTATACAAAGAAGGTAAAATAGATAAGAAACAAGCATTTATAAGTGCTAATGATTTTGATAAGTACATAAACAATGAAGTTAAAATATTAGATGAATTCAAATGGATTAATAATTGTGGTTCTAAAGCAAGAAAGAAAGCAATTGTGAATGCTGAAATGGCATATAAAAGGTTTTTTAATGGTCAATCCAAGTTTCCTCGATTTAAGAAGAAGAATCAAGATGTTAAGATGTACTTTCCTAAAAATAATGAAACTGATTGGACTGTTGAACGCTACAAAATCAAAATACCAAGTTTAGGATTTGTAGAATTAAAAGAAAAAGGTTATATTCCTACTAATGCAAAAGTAGTAAGTGGTACTGTTTCAATGAAAGCAAGAAGATATTATGTTTCTGTATTATGTAATATTGTAGATCGTAATAATTATTCTGATAGTAAAAATGAAGGAATTGGTGTTGATTTGGGGATTGTTAGTAATATTGATAAACCATTTAAAAATATTAATAAAACTACAATCATTAGAAAATTAAAGAAAATATGAGATGAATAAAGATGGTAAGAAGTTTATTAAAACTAAGAATATTATTAAATTGGAATCTCAAATTAGAATCATTCATCATAAATTATTTAATATTCGTTTAAATTATGCACACAATATTACTAATGCTCTAGTGAAATCCAAACCAGAGTATATAGTTATGGAAGATTTAAACGTCAAAGGTATGATGAAAAATAAACATCTTTCTAAAGCAATCCAAGAACAATGTTTTTATGAATTCAGAAGACAATTGACTTATAAGTGTCTATGGAATAATATAAAATTAAGAATTGTAGATAGATTTTATCCAAGTAGTAAGTTATGTAGTGAATGTGGTGAAATTAAGAAAGATTTAAAATTATCTGATAGAGTTTATATTTGCAAAGAATGTGGAATTATTATTGATCGTGATAAAAATGCAAGTATAAATTTAAAAAATGCAAAGATATATGAAGTTGCTTAATTAATTAATCAATTAAATACTGGTGGCTTGCCAGGAATTTACGCTTGTGGAGTGTTACATCAAATGTGAGTAGTATTAGGAATAATATAAAAGCAGACACGATGAATCAAGAAAAATCTTATGAGATGAATGGTATATTTATACAATGTACACATTTGTCTACATTTAAAGGAGCAGGAATATATTATGTCATCAAAAATAGATTATGAAAGAGAGAAAATGATTAAAAGCATAATAGAAATATTCAGTAAAGGTGAAATAACGATAAATCAAATGAAAGAAGAAATAAATAATGTATTAAGAAAAGCAGATATTGAATTAGATAATATGTTTGAGGAAGATAGAATAATTAGACTAGATAGTTTATTAAGAGAATTAAAAGACAATTATTTACAAATATCAAATGGTACACATAATGTATTTGAAGTAGATCCAATATGTATTTATAATATAATTAATAATTATAATGATGTATTAATTACTTCAGATTTATATATTAATGGATTTAATAGTATTGGAAGTATATCTCAAACAATGAGAAATATTAAAGATATTTATTCTACTAATAATTGGCTGGGAGTATCATGGAATTATGAGAATTGTGAAAGAGGTAATTTTCATATTAAATTAAAAGATGTTAATAAAATTAAAGTTAATATAAGTTGTGAAACAATTTTATCATTTGATTTTTATGTTAACGATAAGGATTGTACAATGTTAAGTTTTAGACAAATAGGCAAATGAAAAGGAGAATATTAATTATTATGAACAATAAAAAGGTAGTAATAGTGTTTGAAATTAATGGATGTGATTGTGTAGATTATGATTATGTTAGATATTTTAATAGCGTCAAAGAAGCAGATGAATGGATTAAAAGTTGTATAGATATTAATATCATTTGTAGAACAGAATATGAATATTAAAGGAGGATAAAAATGATCATAAATACAATCAAAGATTTAAATGGATGTGTAAGAGATAATTATCCTTGTAAATATTTATCAGGTTATTTAAGTTTAGAACCTTTAATGGTAAGATGTAATTTTAGAGGAAATGAGTGTGGAAGAGGATATTGTTGTTTTTATAGAATTGGAAATAAGACTGTAGATGAAATTATTAAAGATGAGAATGGAGAATAAAACTATGAAATCTACTGAAGAAAACTTTCCATACTATTATAATGGAACTAATTGTTGTATTATTGACTATAAAAAAGGTAAAGGTGATTTAATTACTATTACAAATGATTATGGTGAAATTATGTATAAAGGATATTATCAATTTATTGATAGGTTTCTTGATGATTTAAAATCAGGTGTTTTTGCTTAAGTATATTTTGGATGGAATAAAAAGGAGTATTAATTAAAATGGATAAAACTTTAATATATTTAGAATCTGGCATATATGGAAAAGGTTGGACTATAACTACATCTAAAGGATTAGAAAAACACTTTATAAGAGTTAGAAAATGTATAAAATTTGAGACTACTTTAAATATGCTAGTTTATTATACTATTTAAATAAATGAATAATTTATAAAATATTATTAATAGGAGGAGATAGATAAAATGAATAAATATAATTGTCCTCGTTGCAATACAGAAATGATATCTAAAACACAAGAAGAAAATTGTACACAAGAATATAAATGTCCTATATGTAGTTTTAGTGATTTATATGATAGTTTGTCTATGGAGAAATGGGAAGAAGGTATAGATAAATTTTTAGAAGCAAATATGAAAACAATAATAAAGGAGTTGAAATAAATATGATTGTTTTTCATGTATGTAGTTATAAAAAATTAGATAAATATAAGAAAACTGGTTATATCATTCCTCCAGTTCGTGCATGGGAAAATATTGAGCAAGCAGTAAGAATGAGTAAAAGTACAGGAAGACAGGTGATATTAAGGTTGAAGTTTCCTGATAATGCGGATAAATTGGATGGTCATTATGGGCAAGCGAGAGTTTTAAATTATAGGTATGATGTAGGGAATATTTAATATATGAGCGAGAGGATGATTCTATTTTGAATTTACTTGATGATAAAGATATTATGGAGCAAATTTATAAAAAACATTCAAGAAAAGAAGTATACCCAAATAAACACTATGATGGATTACATAATTGTTTTGATAATTCTATCGTTATTTATTGTAATTCAGATATAGATATTAGACGATGTAATTTATGTGGTGATGAATGGGAGTGCAAATGTAATTTTGATAGTAATTTTAGTTAAAAAAGGAGAATATTAATGAATAATGAATACAATCAAATAGTAGGAATACTAGAAAAATTAAATAGAAAACAAGCACTTCAAATACTAGGAGAATTATTAGATAAAGAATACGATCTTTGTACTGTAAGCAACATGGTAAAAGAAGATTGTGAATCCGTTTTAAATAAAATGATGTTTGAAGATATGACATATGATGAGGGAAATGAAACGAGCGGTTTTGTTAAATTAAAAGATATTCTTGAAGCAGTAGAGGAAATAATTAATTGTGATGATTATTTAAGTAGGAGTATTAATTTTACTTATTTTGTAAGACCAGAAACAGAAGAAAGCGAAGAAAATGGTCATAGCAGTGGTGTTGAGTGGTGGACAAAAGATGATAGAGTGAGCATTAATGAATTATATGTTGGATTTGAGAGTTAGAATAAAGTGGAGATTTATTTATGAGAAAAATGAGTATTGTTACTGTTTCTATTATTGAAAAGGCTATTAAAGAAGGTAAGGATATATCTTTAATGTATAAGGGTGAGATTATAACTGTAAAACCTTTAATTATTTATCATAATGGTAAAGATACTATTTTAAAAGCGGTATATAATGAGACAGTAATAGGGATGGAATCATGGGATATAAAGTTAAATTAATAAGTAGAATATTGTAGAAAGATTGTGTAATAAATTTTTGAAATTATTGTTGACAGAATATAAAAATAAATATATAATGTAAACAATAAGAAAGAGATTGAAACTTATGCAGATACATAAGGTAAAAAGCATAAGGTAAATTATAATAATAAAAAATAATAATATAAAAAGGAGATTATAAACATGACTATGAAAAACGATATGTCTTTTGGAGAATTCAAAATTTTATTTCAGAATAATTTCAGACAGTTAGTAAAAGATGCTACACATTTGTTTGAAGTTGAATTAGATAAAGATGTATTATGGGAAAAAATTTACCTTGAAAGTTTTCCACCTGGAACCAACGAAATCTACAGACAACGTAGAGAATATGATTGCTCATGTTGCAGACAATTTATAAGAAATATTGGTAATGTAGTAGTTATTAAAGATAATCAAGTTAAAACTATCTGGGATTTTAAAACTAATGATATAACATTTCAACCTGTGATTGATGCTTTAGATAAATTTGTAAAATCTCATGTTGTTTCAGATGTTTGGATTAGTAAATTAAAGAAAATTGGTACAGATAAGAATTTTGAACAATTAGAAAATGGTAAAGTAACTGAATGGCAACATTTTTACTTAGAATTAGACGATAAATTTTATGATAAAACAAATAGGTCAGAAGGTGAAATTAGAGGTAATTTTAGGAGTACAAGAGATGTATTTAAAGGTTCTTTAGATAAAA
>Ga0209319_1002355_pt1 | contig 12071 bp, 15 predicted proteins | sample RifGroE2_FD_184000 | JGI IMG/M metagenome (GOLD analysis project Ga0209319, IMG submission 184000) | Groundwater microbial communities from Rifle, Colorado - Groundwater E2 (SPAdes) (version 2) | ecosystem: Environmental > Aquatic > Deep subsurface > Groundwater | place: Rifle, Colorado, United...
TTTTTCATTTTTGGTTCATTTTCAAAACTATAATTCCATGCAGAAACACCTATACAATGATTATATTTTTTAAAGACTTTCCAATAATTTTCCCAATCTCTATAATCATCATATTCTTTAAAATAACTATATCCTTTATAAAAAGATTTTCCTACAATTATATCAACATCTTCAATATTATGAGTTACTTTAAAAATATCAGTTATAGTAGATATTTTGGTTTCATTTTTGAACCATGATTTAAAATCAACTTCATGTGTCATCCCTTTTCCATATGGTAATCTCCATAATATAGAAGTAGGATTTTCTTCAGGATTAATTTTATTTTTAATATATTGTGTTATTTCTGGTGAATGGATTCCGCTACCATCCCAAAGATTTATTTTAACATCACAATAATCTTCTTTAATACCTTTTTCTTTCCAAATACAAACCTTACCTTCTTTATTAGTATATTCTTTCTCAGTATCAACTAAATATTTAATATGTTGATTAGGAATAGTAACTGAATAATCATCAACTACCACAATATTAGGATACCAATTTTCTAAACAGAAACATCCACTAAAAAATAATCCACGATATGCTAAAAGTTTTGCTAAAACTGTTTTCTCTATTTTCATATCCATAGTAATTCTTTTATTTAATTCTTCTTCAATAGTTGCATCTATAAAACCTATAACTGAATTTCTACTCATTGATGCAGATTTTTCGGTTGGTATAAAAAGTTTACCATTAGTATAAAATCCATTTTTCAATATATGTCTTAATTCTTTTTCTTTTGATTTCCAACCTGAACAATCAACAAATATTACATATTCATTATATCTATTATGTTTTTTAGTAATTAATCTTATTTGACGAAACAGCATATTGTCTGATTGTTTTACTTCATATAATCTTTGTTGATGAATAGTAATAATTAAATTATAATTACTATTTATTATTTGTTTTAAAGTAAATTTTCTTATTGTATATAAAATTGGTGATTTCAAATAATTTCTCCTTTTAGTTTTAATTATATTATTTAAGGTAGATGCTAAATATATACTATAATAAATTATACTAGTATCCAAATTTATTATTTACAAGTAAAATATTTATTAGTACAAGAGATATTTAATCCTTGTACTAATCTTAACTAATAATTCATATCTCTTATTTAATCCATCTACTTCCCACTCAAACTAATCAAATCCATCATCAACTTTTTATCTGCATCACTCATACAATTAACTTTATGCACTATATCAGTCAATCTCTCAATAGCATACGTTGATATACCACTTAAAGCATTATTAATTTCCTTAATTTCCTTAACAACCTTTTCTAATTCAGGTTTTAATTGTGTAATCTTATTTTTTAATTCATAAATCTTATGATCATGTTCTTCCCATAATTCTTCTAACACTTTTTCTTGTTCATCATAAACTTTTCTTAATTCAGTTTTATAAGTTAAAGTAAATGCTTTTAACCTTAATAAATCATCATCTAAACTTTCAATACTATTTTCAATATCTAATTTTCTTTCTTTGATTAATTTATCAACAAAATTCTTTTGATTATCATCTGAATCTAATTCCTTAAATATTTCTGCTTGTTTCTTTGTAACCCAAATTAATTCTTTATTATTGTTCATAATATCATTTCTCCTTTTAATTTATTATTTTTAATATATACTTAGTCAATCATCTCAACGCCTCATAATCTATCAAATCAATCACAAATGAATCATTTAATACATCTATCCCATAACAACCAATTAATATATCTTTAAATTCATCTAAATATCTCTTGTCAGGATTAGTAAATGTCAAATAAAAATTAATTCCAGATTTAATAATCTTATTAAAATTAATATCAAATAATCTTAAATTAAATTCTCTATTTGTATTTTTATAAAAATCATCAAGAGTAACACCTTTAATATTTATTGCATAAATACAATTATTTTTATTAATACTTTTTAACCATTCTAGTTTATAGTCCTTTTCTAATAATAGTAAATCACTATGAAATATAATATCACTAGGTAATAATTCAATAATCTTATGCCAATCTTCTAAATATAAAGCAGGACTTCCACCCATTAAATGAAATATTTCTAAATTTTCTTTTACACAAATATTTACTAAATCTTTAGATGAGTACATTACATAATCACCAAAATAACCATCTTTAGTAACATAGCAATATGGACAATCTAATACACAACCATATAATTGTACTATAAATTGATTAGAAACATTTTTATCTAATCTTTTTTCTGCAATCTGAGGAAATTTATCATATCCTCCACCAGATTTATATGTATTACATTTTCTAAAATGTCCATTATGTAATATATCATTTTTATTAATATCTCTTAATTGCTTTTTACATAAAGGTACTACTTTCCACATATTTTTCTCCTTTCTATCTCAAACTACCCATAATATCTTCAATCTCATCTCTTAATTCTCTATAATAATCACTCCTGCATCCACGACAACAAAACTCATTGTTATCAATATCTCTTACAATATCCTTATCACTATCTAATTTTTTCAAACAACATGCACAATATCCACTAACGACATTAACATTTATAATTATATTAGTATTCTGTATAATTTTATTTTGTCCCATATGTAATATTATCTCCTTGCTTCCTATCCATATAATCTATATCATCTAAAAATCGACTATAAATTTCAATATCTATAAAATCATTTGTATTATAAAACAAAACTGATTCTAAATCTTCACTATTAACATGATAACTAAGTAAACCATTTTTATTATTAATCTTATTTATTAATCTACCATCTTCTTCGAATAAAATTTTGCAACCTTTCATAATTTTAATATTTATGTAATTATTATAAGAGTAACATATATTATATAATATATCTGATATATTTGTTGTAGATTTGGTTGTAGGGGAGTGTAAGGTATAAATATTTCCGTCATTATATATAAGTTTTCCACTATATGTATGTAAATTTTTATTTGTTTTATTATTTTTCATATGTAATTATTCCTTCTTTCTATTTTTTTTTATATTATTATTTTATTATTTTATTAATTACTTTTTCTTTATTTAATTTCATAAAAATTAATTTAGGTTCTGTTTCTCTGTATTCTCTTAATAAATATTTTACTTCACCATTTTTAAATGTCCTTATTTCTGCTTCTGGATGTTTTTCTCCAGTAGTTACACCTAATTTATTCCAATTATCTGCTTTATATATTGCACCTGTTCTCGGAGGGAGTATAAAAGTCTGAAATGCTTTAAGTTTATCTCCATACCTTTCATACCACCATTTAATTGCATCTCTTCTAACTAACGAAAGTAATCTAGTACCATCATTTTTATTATTACAATTTGCTAAACAAAACACAATATTATTTGCTATTTCGTTAAATAGTAAATTATTATCTTTCATATATTCTTTTATTACTTTTAGATGAGAAAAAGCACTACCTAATGCAAATACACCAACCATTCCACCATTTTCATATAAATTCCAATATAATTTTCTAGATGGTCTATCTGCCCATTTTATGTACGAATGATATGTATTAATAAACTCTTTTCCTAATTGCCTTAATTCTTTTGTCGTTTCTCTTTCTATATGATATGTAAATTCTATAGTTTATTACCTCCTATTTATATTAATAATTTTATATCTCTTTAAAATAAATCCAAAACTTTATCCCAATCATATCTAACAATATCACCTGTTTTAATATCAACAATCTCCCTATATTTTTCTCCGTCTTCCATACGATAACCATATTCTCCTAATAAATCAGAATTGAATTCATTGTCTTCATATGGTGCAAATATTAATTTCTCTTGATTAGTTTCTTCATCTAATATATATAAATTCGCTTCTATGTTCCATGCGGAATAGATTGCTAAAATCAAATTATCTTCTTGAAAATAACCACTATCACCTGAATAATTTTCATAATAAAATTTCATGTGTTGTTTTTCTCCTTTTTTATTTAAAATTAAATTAATTAACTACTAAACAATTTATTAAATTTATTCTGTAATTTACTCAACCATAAATATTTTTGAGTTACTTTGCCTTTACAAACTAAATAATTTCTATTCTTTCTACCTGAACCAACAATTAAATAACACTTTTCATTTATCTTTTTAAACATAAAAAAATTCCTCCTTGAAAATTTAATTTAAACTCAAAATAATCGTTCATATTTGCTCTCAATTTAACCACACTCACACTTATACAAAAATTTTTACAATTCTTGAATTTGACCGCTAATTATTAAATTAAATACCAAAAATTTATAAAAAGTGCTACAAACCATTGAATTTATTGACTTTTTAGACACATACCACAAACCCTTTAAAATCAACAGTTTATGATACTTTTCTAAATTTAATAAATCCAATCAATATATAAAAATTTAATAAAAGTCATAATGCTAAAAATTATTAAAAATTTATATTTGTATTCTATCTATTTTTTCTTATTTTCTTTCTCCTTTTCCTTCTCTAATCTCATTTCTAATTTTTGTTGTCTTTTAAAATCCTTTAATTGTTCTAATCTTCCCTTTACTTTAAATTTTAATGCTAAATCTAATTCATTTATGTATTTTTCATCTACTAATACTATACTTTCTGTATCTCCTTGACATAATATAGAATATTCAATATTTTGTTCATCTAATTTTCCTATGGTTTGATTAGACGGGAAATAGATAGCCAATGTATTTTTATCATAACGATATATAATTGTTTTTGAATTCCCTTGAAGATATTGATTAGTTTCATTTGTTATTTTGTCTATGATTGTTTGATCTGTATTTATATCTTTTTCATAGAAGATAGCATAAATTCCTAAATATTTCTGCAAATAGGGTAAACACCTCCTTTCTTTGCAATGTAAAATTAATATTAACTACCCATAGAATCTTTATATGAATCATGAGTATTTATCTCTATAGAATTACCATCTATTATTATACTATTATAATCAGTATATCCTGTAGTACATAATAATTCAGTATCAACTCCAACAAATTTTAATCCAACATCTGAACATTTTTTAAATACTTTTTCAAGTGATTTAATTGCTTTACGTTGGTCATCATTAAAATTCAAAACACAATCTCCTTTCTGTATAGATTTTTGTTGATTTTTTTAATTACTTATGTATTGATTGACTGATTTATTATTTGTATTATAGCATGATGGTATGATTATGTCAATATAATTATTTTAGTATTGTATTAAATATTATTTATTATCTTTAAAATAATTATATCTTGTAATTAAATAGTCTTTAATCTTATCGCTAAAACATATCTGAAAATACGGTCTAGTAATAGCTACATATACAATATTTGTCTCTTCATAATAATCCTCAATTTTAAAATCTTTATCACTACCTCTATCTATAAATTCCTTTCTGAAAACCATAGGAACATCAAAAATATCATCAGATACATAAACAGGAATAGTAAAGGTCATGCCTTTGCTCTTATGACAAGTAGAAAACAAAACATTTGCTTTACTTTTTTCTTTAACTGTATTATTTTTAATACCGTCAACTATCTGAGGAATTAAACTACCATATTTTTCAACTAACCTATTAATTGCAAGTAATTCAATATCTTCAATACGTTCAGCATATTCAATCATACTATTCCAATCCTCAAATTTATTAAATAATGGATTTTTAACTTTATGACCTCTGGAAAACCAATAACCATCCTTTAATGTATTAAAGTTATAACCTGAGTATCCTCCTTCAAAATATAATTTAGCGTTTTTATTAGATTTTATAACTTCTATTACTTCTGCTAGAATATAAGCATTAGTTCTACATAAACAAACATAGGGTTTAGATTTATCAATTTTATGTACAATTGTTTGTTTATTATTGAATCCTTTCATATTAATATCTACTTTATAAATGTCCTTAATAAGTAAATTTGCTATATTAGCAATATTTTGACTTACTCTGAATGAAGTAGTAAGTTTATATTCTTTTGCTTCAAAATAATCCATCACATTTATTGCTTTCCTCCAACCGTAAATCATTTGAAATTTATCACCTACGAGAACAACACCATGAACATTTGATGATTTTATTATATCTAAAATTAACATAGATCCATCCTGCATTTCATCCCCTGTGATAATATCAAATTTATAACTTAAATCTTTCTTACTAAGATGAAATAATTTAAGATAGAAGTCGTGAGTAATTTTAATATTATTATTGTAATCTTTCATTAATACCCATAATTTTTTTGAATATCTTATTATTTCTTCTCTTTCATTTGTTGAATTGCCATTCATATCTTTAAATAAATTTAATTCTTCAAATTCAGTTACATCGGATAACATGTATTCTTTCATCATTGCATTAATTTTTACTGCTAATTCCATATCTCTATTCCAATCTAATTTTAAATCTTTAATTATATCAACTGCGTTATAATTTAATGTTAATTTGTTTTTGTAAAACTTTCCCACATAACCATATGCTAATCCATGTTGAGTTTTCACAGTAACATGTGGAAGTTTAGAATATAATTTATCTGCTTCATCTTTCATACTTTTATTATATACGATGTAGAGTATTTTTTTAAAAGGACGTTCCTTGCTATAATAATACAAAGTCGTTGATTTACTTGAGCCTGCCAGAGCAGCAATCTTGATCCTATCTTCCTTAGCAAATATAATATCTTTCTGCTCTTGTGTTAAATAATATCCTTCTTCAGACATATAATCTGATAATTCAATTTTAACATCATTAAATTCTTTATTATAATATTCTTTATTTAGAATGTCTAATTCTTCTTCTTCAAATTCTTTATCTCCATCCTTAACCATTAATTTCAACTTTAATTCACAGTCATCACCCTTGCCACTTGGATGCGAATAAAACTGTCTACTCACACCAAAGTTTCTTGTTAATTCTTCTTTACAAACTGGACATATGTATGTATCATCCTTTGTAGATTCTATAATATCTACTAGTTTATTGTGTTGGTTTAATGCTTTTTTCATGTTATATGTATATTCTCCTTTTTATATTGTTATAATTTTAATAAAACAATTATGTATATAATTATTTTAACATTTTAATTCTTTTTTCTGTAATCTCACAATATTCTTTACTTAATTCAAATCCTATATGATTAAAGCCAAGTTCCTGACAGGCAATAAATGTTGTTCCACTTCCTTCAAATGGATCTAAACATATACCTTTAGGTGGAGTAACTAATGTAACTAAATATTTAATTAGTGACAATGGTTTAACTGTTGGGTGATTATTAAATTTACCTTTTTCTTTCTTTGAGGATTTAGCACAATAAAAGAATCTACTTGCACCACCATTTTCAGAGACAAACCATCTTTTTTCTTCTTGACTAGGTATTCCATTTATAAATTCTCCACCATTACGTTTATAACTCATATGTCTAGTAGTTTGTTTAATTCCGCTTTGTAAATCTAATAATTTACCTGCTTCTTCATCTAAAATTATATTTGCAGGGAATCTTCCTTGGTTATTATGTAATTGTTGTTTTTCACCACTAGAATTATCTTTTTTACTTCCATTCTCTAATCCTGCTTTAGCATTATGTTGATAATTTTTACCTATCCTTGGATCATCATTTTCAACATATTCAATCCTACAATCATCAATATTAATTCCACCAGTGTTCCATTTTAGAACATTATTTACTATAGTTTTTTCACTTAATGGTTTTCTTGCTACTATAATTGGTTCATGTGCAGGTTTCAAGGATGTTCCGTATCCTGACCATTCTTTTGCTTTATCTGTAGATGGTTCGGTAATATCTAAATGTATTCTATCTTTATGATCTTCCCCAGGAGTAAAATGATTTCTACTGTTATTCCAAGGCATTTTACCAATTATTTTTCTTTCTGCTTCTTTAAATTTATCAGTAAAATCATCATCACAACCAATTACAGTACGCATGATATTCCATTTTTCAACTGTTGGTAATATTGTTTCCCATGTTGATGATTTTCTTAAATATCCACTTGCTTCAAAACCACATTTTTGATTTAATTTTTTTAAGGTTAGACCACTTTTATCAAAAACTTTTTTTAATTCATCTTTTAAAATTTTAATATCTTCACTAGTTTTTGAATTTAATTTATCAATCATCTTACTAATATCTTGTGATTTGGGAAAACCTGAGCCAAAAATCCAATCAATTTGATCTCTAATTTCAAATCCTGCTAATCTTAAACTTATACACATTAAATCATATGTACGTGTTCCTGCAAAACAAAGTAAATATCCTCCTGGTTTTAATACCCTATATGCTTCTTTCCATATAGAAGGATTAGGTACAAATGAATCCCAATCTTTTCCCATAAAACCTTTTGAATTATGTATGTATTCTTCATTAATTAACCAATGATTTAGCATTTCTACTATATTAGGTTCTTTAGATAATCCGTAGGGAGGGTCTGTTACAACACTTGAAACTGAACATCTAATAACTTCATACCTTCCTTGCAATCCATATTATAAATTTTATTTGATTCTAACAAAATATCTAATCTCCTTTTATATTTATTTTATTATTTTATTCAATAATTACATTTATATCATTATATCTCATTTTATCTTCCTTACTAATTACTATTCCATATTTCTTTTCTACATTTTCAGAATTTTTATTAATTGTTATTTCAGATAAATTTCTATAATCAGGTATATAAGATTCTAATAATCTATATTCCTTAATTATTCGTGTATTATTTTCATCCAAAGATAATTCTAATTCTTTATTTTTCCTACTTGTTGCTCTCTTTTCTATGTATTCAATAAATTTTTCATTAAATACTTTTACAAATTCTTCTGGACTAGTATCTATATCATTAAATTTTGCTAAAGTATTTATAACTGCATCTACATCTTTGCAATAAATATTATAGGAAGTATACATAAATAAAATATCTCTTTGTTTTAATAATTCTTTTAATTCATTTCTGTAGATAAAAGATTTTGTTCCATAAAATTTTTCTTGATTTCTAGTTATACCTGCCTTCTCTTTTGCTATTTTTTCACAATTATAATAGAATTTTCTATCATCATCACTAATTGGTTCATCATAAGATTTACAAAGAACATCACATCCTCCTTTTTTATTATCTTCATGATTCATAATTCTTTTCTTTACCATTTGAAAAGATTCATAATCTATTAAATCTAAACCTGACTTGTCAGATAGCAAAACCAAATTTTTTTCGAGATAATATTTTATGCATAAATCAATCTTCACAAAAAATTCTTCCATAGTTTTTGAATCTACATTTAAAGGTTCAATACATTTATCTTGGTGATATTTAATAAATCTATAATTATCACCGTTAATTATATCCATTTTGTTTGCCCATCCTAGAAATGGTAAAGTATATTTTTTTATACCATCTTTACAATCTAATTCTATTAATTTTGATAAAATAAGTGGAGTTAAAAATTTATTTAATCCTTTTTTAAGAGGAACGATTAAATCATCTTTTTCCATTGAATAAATTTTAGTAATATTATATTTGCCTTGAGAAAGGTCTTGTATTTCACAATATTTACTTGCTTTATTAAGCAATGATTTCTTATCTTTGCCACCTAATCTTTTTTCTTTATTGTATCTATCTTGTAATTTTTGAGTGCCAAAAGTTTCAACAAATTTTTTTGTATTTATTTCTCCTAATTTTATTTTCATTATTTTCTCCTTTATAAATTTTATTTTTACAATGTGGGGGTAAATTTTATATAGTCTTTTAGAGTATCAAAAAATATACCCACATACTCACGAACACAATTATATTAGTATTTTGTTAATATTTAATTAATCATTCTATATATCCATATAAAAAATCTACAAACAATAAATGTAGATAATAACAAAATCTTTTTCACTTCCTATTGCTCTTGTTCATATTATACACAATAATAATATAGAAGTCAATAGAATAATAATATAAATACTAAATAATTATAAAGAAAAAACAATAAATAAAATATACTTGGATGGATTAATTTTCCCCGTTTAAACGGGGAAAATAAGACAGACAAAAAACCGCTGAAAGCGGAACATAATAAATTATCAACTATAAATATTATATTATTATTCTACTTTACTTATTAGACACACATTATTATAAAAAAGTTTCATATATTTATTAAATATTATTATAAAATAAATAAAATTATATTTCTCCTTGTCTGTATTATACAGAATAATAATATAATTGTCAATACCTTAATTAAAAATAAATAATAGATTACAAAAAGTAATCTATTAGATTAAAATATATTAAACTAAACATTTACCCAATACTATAATTATAAATTTTTTCTTCAATACTTTCCATTCTAGCATGGACATAGCGATTAGTAATTAAGTACGAACTATGGCCAGCCTGATTCTGTACTTCTGTAGGAGATAAAATACCTTTTTCAATCATTGTAGAACACCAGTTATGTCTAAGATCATGACATTTAACCTTACAATTATCAGTACAATAATAATTAAAAATACCATTTATACTTTCTTTTATTAATTTATTACCTCTCTCTGATAAAAACAAATATTCAGAGTTAGCATATTTACTTTTTGCTCTATCAATTAAATAAGCATTAATTACTTCTTGTGCTTTTTTGTTTAATGCAACTTTACGTTCCTTATTGCCTTTTCCTTTAAAAATCATTCTCTTATTATCAACAATATTACTAATCATCATATCACAACATTCCTCTCTTCTAATACCTGTATTAGCCATAAGATATATAATTGCTATATTCCTTGATTTAAAAGTAGCAGGTTTATTATTTACATTATTTAAAAATTCTAATACAGTTTTTTCTGATATATTTGTAGGATTAGATTGATCTTGTATTCTTATAAAATCCTGTTTATAAATATAAACTTCATTAATCAAACCTTCAGACAATAAATATTCATTATATTGTTTCAATGATGATAGTTTCCTATTAAATGACGTAGATGCTAAATTAGATATTTGAGATTTATAATATTGAACATTATTGCGTGTTATTGTAGTATAGAGTGAGAAGTATTGATTTAAATCTGATAAATATGAATTTATTGTATTGATGGATTTGGATAAGAGTGTCAAATGCTGTTTAAAATTTGATAAATATTTATTGTAGTTTATTTGATTATTTGTAATTGCCATAAAAAATCTCTCCTTTAGTTTTTATTTTATATATTATGTATGTTTCTAGATATATATTACCATAATTATTTATTGTAGTCAATAGGAATAATAAAATAAATATAATGTTATTTAAACTATATTATTAGTCAGTAATTATATCCCTAAATATTAACAATAATTATCTATTCTAAATTATAAATATACGAAATATGATAGAATATAAAGTTGTCAAACACATTGTATGACAGTAGGGAGGTGATTAAAATGAGAATATCTTTTAGACTTAACCCTGAATATGATTATAAACTCATAGAAATTTTAAAAGGTTATGACAATAGAAATAAGTCACAATTAATTAGAAAAATATTGAGAGATAATTTAACATCTACAATGTCATACAATGCGTCTAACACGGACAATGATGATAAAATAGAAGAAGTTATTAAAGGAACTAAAGAGATAATCAATCATGTTCAGGATATTGATGTCAGACAAGTAAATAACACAGTTGAAAATAATAAACCTATTGAAATAGTTAGAGAAGTTAAAAAGAAAATAAAATGGAATTTTCCAACCAAGGAGTGATGATACAATGTTTAATTTAATATTTTTTAGTATAGGATTAGGAATAGTAATTTATGGAGTTTATGTTAATACAAGAATTCAAGTTAATCTAAGAAAACAATTAATGAAGAAATATTTAGGATTTTATATTACTGGTGTTATATTTATTAAGTTTATTCTTATTCCGATATTTAGTTTAATAAAAAGTTAGTTAATATTAACATATATTACTATATTGTCTGACAGGTTAAATGGTTATAAAACAAAAATGCCCTGCATATATATTTCTGTAAGAGAACTTATCAGAAACATACGG
>Ga0209319_1002357_pt1 | contig 12060 bp, 9 predicted proteins | sample RifGroE2_FD_184000 | JGI IMG/M metagenome (GOLD analysis project Ga0209319, IMG submission 184000) | Groundwater microbial communities from Rifle, Colorado - Groundwater E2 (SPAdes) (version 2) | ecosystem: Environmental > Aquatic > Deep subsurface > Groundwater | place: Rifle, Colorado, United...
TATATGAGGGGGGAAAAACCTCTTAGATTCTGGAGTATAGATAAAATAAAGAGGTGTTCATATATACAGAGAGATTTAATCCTTTCTGCCTTTAGAGCATTAAAAACTGGTGGAACAATGGTTTACTCTACATGTACATTAGAACCCGAGGAGAACGAAGGAGTTATTACATTCCTTCTTGATCATTTTCCAAACGCACAGGTTGAAGAGACTGGATTACACTACGACAAAGGTATAACAAAATGGAGTGGTAATATTTACAATCCTAAAGTAAGAAAGACCACCAGATTACTACCAAGTAGTAAAATGATGGCCTTCTATATTGCCAAGATCAAAAAGGTTTAGTTCTCTTCTACCTTCTCTTCCTCTTTTACTTCTTCTTTCTTCTTATCAAGACCTTTCATAGAAAGTTTTATCTTTCCCATATTGTCTATTCCAACAACCTTTACTTTGATAATATCTCCTTCATTTATGAACTGTCTTACATCTTTTACAAAATCATCTGACATTTCAGAGACATGAAGTAATCCAGCAATACCTGGTACTAAATCTACAAATCCGCCATATGGCATTATGGATGCAACTTTACCTTCATATATTTGTCCTACGACTGGTTTAAAGTCATACATCTCTATTCTTTTGACTGCCATATCTATGGCTTCCTGTGATGTAGCATAGATATTTACTGTACCATCCTCTTCAATCTCTACCTCAGCACCAGTTGATTCTGAAAGCTCTTTAATATGCTTTCCTCCTGGGCCAATAATCTCTCCAATTTTATCTACAGAAACCTTAACTTGAGCAACCCTTGGTGCAAAGCTAGAAAGTTGTTTTCTCGATTCAGAGATTGTCTCTGCCATCTTCTCAAGAACTTTCATTCTTGCTTCTTTAGACTGTTTGAATGTCTGCTCAACTATCTCCATACTTAGACCATCTGTCTTGGTATCCATCTGTACTGCTGTAATTCCATCTTTAGTTCCTGTAATTTTGAAATCCATATCTCCGTAGAAATCTTCAACACCTTGCATATCTGTAAGTACTTTGAAACTACCATCTTCTGCAGTAACCAAACCACATGCTATTCCACCCACAGCTTTTCTTAGAGGAACACCTGCTGCCATTAAGGCCATGGTAGAACCACAAGCTGAAGCCATAGAACTAGAACCATTCTCACCTTGAATTTCACTCATTACCAAGATTGTGTATGGGAATTCTTTCTCTGAAGGAATAACTGGAAGCAACGCTTTCTCAGCTAACATTCCATGTCCTAGAGCTCTTCTACTTGGCATTAATTTGACTCTATCACACTGACCATATGCAAATGGTAAATCATTGTAGAAATGCATATATCTTTGCTCTCTTTCGCCTTCCATATCATCTACAAGTCTTACATCTCTCAAGCTACCTAATGTAGCAATTGTTAATGTTTGAGTTACACCTCTACTGAATAGTGCAGAACCGTGTGCTCTTGGAAGCAAATCTGCTTCTGCGTACATCTCTCTGATTTCGTCTATTGCTCTTCCATCTACTCTCTTGTTTTCCTCAAGAACAATCTTTCTCAATGCTTTCTTTTGTAAGTAGTCATATGCTTCTGCTAAAACAGATTTGGAATACTTACTCTCAAAGTTTTTGAACAACTCTGCTTTTGTACTCTCATGTAATTTGTCATCTGCTTTAACAAGATTCTCCTTAATCTTCTCTTCTGTTAAGAAATCTTTAACTTCTGTAATTGCTTCCTCTGGAAGTGCATATGAGGGATATTCTTTGTTCTTCTTCTCTAATTTTGAAAGAAATTCCTCCTGTGCTTTCAACCATGGATTCATCAATTCTAAAGATTTTCTCATATTCTCAATTACTTTCTCTTCCTCAACCTCAAAACATGCTGCGTCAATCATGGTAAATACTTTTCCATCTCCAGATACAACATAGTTCATCTTGTCTTCTTCAGAGGTAATATCCATCGCTTTAAGGATATTCTTTCCATCTGCACCAACTCTTACACTTGCGATTGGTCCATTGAAAGGAGCTGTTGAATTCATCAAGGCTACGGAAGATGTATTTAATGCCAAAAGAAGAGGATCATTCTCCCCATCATATGACATTACTGTAATTATGAGATTTATTTCATTCTTGTAATCCTTTGGGAATCTTGGTCTTACTGCTCTATCTATCATTCTTGCCTTAAGTACAGCATCATCACTTGGGAATCTTTCTCTTTTTACAAATCTAGATCCATTTATTTTCCCTGATGCATAGAATTTCTCTATGTACTCTACTGTAAGAGGGAAAAAATCAAATTCTTGTTTTTGAGGAGCACAGTTAACATTTACTGTTATTACTGTATCACCCATTCTCGCTAATATTGAGGACTCAGATCTTAAAGCCAATTTTCCTGTTTCAAAGGAACACTTTCTACCATCTATCTCAAATTCATGTTTTATTTCTTTAAAAAGCATGTATATTAATTAAAAAATTATGTAATACTACAAAAGTATAACTACGGTTATAGTATAAATTGAAAGTTTTTACAAAGAAAGAGGCTATATTTTTAGCTTCTTAGCTAATTCGGTATATCTATCAAGTTCGTTACTCTTAAGATACTCAATCAGTCTTCTTCTCTTACCGACCATTTGAAGTAATCCTTTTCTAGAGTGATTATCTTTCTTATGTCCTTTGAGATGTTCACTCAATTTCTCTATCTGTAAAGATAGCAATGCTATCTGAACTTCAGGTGAACCAGTATCACCCTCGTGGAGGGCATACTTACTCACAACATCTAGTTTTTCTTGTTTTTCTAATGACATACTGGTTAAATATAGAGTATCATTATCTTTTTCTATTTACAATAGAGAATTTCCGAAATCGGAAACAAGGGTCATTGTATAATTTTATAGGTCATCTGTCAAGAAGTACTACTGTCTAACAGTTTTGTAACAATGCACTTCATCTCCCTCTTTTACATCCACATCCTTTTCTAGTTGAATTCCACAATCTGATCCACTCTTAACTTCATTTACAATATCTTTGTTAATTCTTAGAGATTTAATTTTTCCCTCTGCTACTATTTCATCTTTTCTTACAATATCTATTTTCGAATCTCTCTTCATAATTCCTTCATTCACCCTACTACCAAGTACCTTTGTTCCGTTAGTAAGAACAAATATTGTCTTAATGGTAGCACTTCCAATCTCTTCTTCAGTGCTTTCTGGAAGAGACATCATGGTAACTGCTTCTGAAATTTCGTCGATTAATTTGTAGATTATGTCATATGTTCTAACCAAGACCTTGTTCTTCTTCGCCAAGTCTTCTACACCTGCTTCTATGCCAACTTCAAATCCTAAGATTATGGCTTTTGAGATCATTGCTCTTTCAACATCGCTCATGGAGATATTCCCGACACCATCTATCAATATGTTTACACTGTAGCCATCTTCTTCAATCTTTAGAACTGATTTTTTTATTGCTTCTAGGGAACCTTCGGAGGAACTCTTAATAATTACATTTAATTTCTTACTTGGATCTACTTTATTCTCTTCGAAGAAGTTCTCCATTGTAAATTCCTCTTCTTCAGCTAAGTTTGCTTCTTGCTTGTAAAGAGTTTCTAATATTTTTGTATCATTTTTTTCTAATATGAAAATTTCAGTACCAAGCTCTAGGAGATTTGAGACGCCCAAGACCTTTCCTCCACAACCACAATTAAGGATACATACGTTCTCATTCTCTTCCGTTATGATTCCTTTTACTTTCTCAATTTTAAACTCATTATTTACTTTGTATCCAAACCATTCTCCTGGACAGATATGTCCCTGTATCAAGGCTAGGGAAGACATATTTCCTTTTGAACGGTCTTTAACAGATTCCAAAACAAAAGCTCGTCCAACAACTCCAGCTGGTAACTCTCCTCTAATCCATCTACTTCGGAAACTAAGAGAATCAAATCTAACAATTCATCTAGACCTTTTCCTGTTTTTGCAGAGACTTCGATTGTGGGAACATTTCCACCAAGTTCTTCAATTTGAAGACCGTTACTAACAATGTCTCTTTTTACTTTTGCCAAATTGAGATCTGGAAGGTCACATTTATTTATGACAACAATTGGTTTGGCAGAGGATCTATTTATAATATCAATGGATTCTTTTGTTTGAGGTTTAACACCATCATCAGCTGCAACAACTAGAAGAACAATGTCTGCAATACTTCCACCTCTGGATCTCATCAAGTCAAAAGCTTCGTGTCCTGGAGTATCTACAAAGGTTATCTGCTTGCCTCCTTTAGTCTTAATGGTAAAGAGGGAAACTTTTTGTGTTATTCCACCAACTTCACATCCCTGCACGTCTGTTTCTCTAATCTTGTCTAGTATAGAAGTTTTACCATGATCAACATGCCCAAGAATTGTTACAATTGGAACTCTCTCACACTCTTCAATTTTATTTGTAACTTTCTTAGACATACAAACCCTTTCATAATCTTATTCCTTAACTTCTTTTTTAGCTTTTTTCTCTTTTTTTACTTTTTTAACTTTCTCCTTAACTTCCTTCTCTTCTGTTTTTTCTTCTTCAACTTTCTCTCCTTTTTCTTTCTTCACAGGAGCTTTTCCTGAAGAACCGACAATGTCAATCTTGATACCTGTTACTTTCCATGCCAATCTTACATTCTGACCTTCTCTACCGATAGCCAAAGATAGCTGTTCATCATCTACTTTTACAGTAGCGGTATCTTCCTTAATCTTTACATTCTCAATCTTTGCTGGACTTAGTGCATTTGCAACAAATCTCTCTGGTTCCTCGTCCCACTCTATGATATCTATCTTTTCCTCACCTATTTCATTCATAACATTAGCAATACGAATACCTCTTTGACCTACACATGAACCTATTGGGTCTACACCTTCTTGATGGGAAACTACTGCTATTTTACTTCTAGAGCCTGCTTCTCTTGCTACTGCCTTTATTTCTACAACTCCAGATTCTATCTCTGGTACTTCTAATTTGAACAGTTCGATTAAGAAATCTGGATCTGCTCTTGAAACAATCATGTCCCCTTCATCTATACTTTTCAAAAGTACTTTGTATCTATCTCCTAATCTGTAGAATTCATTTGAAATTTGTTCTTCCTGTGGCATAACTGCAGTTGCTTTTCCTATTTCGAATATAACCTGACCTTTTTGCATTCTCTGCATAAGAGCTGTGAAGACCTCTCCAACCTTGTCACTAAACTCACCCAAAACAGCATCTTTCTCAGACTCTCTTATTTTCTGAAGTATAACTTGTTTTGCTGTTTGAGCAGCAATTCTTCCAAGATCCTCAGAAGGCATCTCTATCTGCACAGAATCTCCAGCTTCAACACTTGGAGAAATCATTTCTGCCTCAGATACAGAGATCTCTTTATTATCATCTTTAACCTTCTCTACTACTTCTTTTGTTGCTATGAGTTTAAACTCTCCTGTTTCTCTATCCAATTCAACAGAGAGATTATCTCCTAGTTCTTCCTTTTCATCTTCTGAAAGGGAAAGATCAAAATATTTCTCTTTTTTGTATGCAACAAGAATAGCTGATTCCAAAGCCAAAAATATGTCTTCTTTTTCTATTCCTCTTTCTGCAGATATTTGATTTATTGCAGCAACAAATTCTGATGTCATTGCCATAGTTAAAATATATTAAAATTAATATGCTTGTTTAATAAAAAAGGTGAGAATTTCCATCCCACCTTCTCTTTGTATAACTTTCAGGTTCAGTATAACACATTCCTTAGCCAAAACCAAATCTACAATTTGGATAGTTTATCCCAAAGTTCCTTCTCTTCCCCAGACAATCTTGATGGTATATCTACTACTATTCTAACATAATGGTCACCTCTTTTATTTTCTGAATCTAAAACCACACAACCCTTTTCTTTAATCCTAAATATCGTTCCTGATTGAGTACCTTTAGGAATCTTCAATTTTACCTCTCCTATGATTGTATCTACTAGAATATCTCCACCTAGTACTGCTCTGTGAACAGGAATACTTTCTTCCGAATATATGTCATTTCCTCTTCTTTCGAACTTTTCGGATGGTTCAACTTCTATTTCCACATATAGATCTCCAACGCCATCTCTGCCAACATTTCCACCATTTCCAAACTTCAGAATCATTCCATCATATGCACCTGCAGGAATCTTTATCTTGATACTCTCCTGCTTGGATTTAACTCCACTTCCTCTACAAGATTTACATGGATTCTTAATATCTTTACCAGTACCATGACACCTTGAACACACAGACATAACTGCAATTTGCCCAAGTATTGTTGCCCTTACCTTCCTTTCTTGACCACTTCCACCACATACAGAACACTTCTCTGTCTTTCCGTCTGCGCTACCACTTCCACTACAAGTCTCACACTCAACATCCCTTGTTATCTTAATCTCATACTCACCACCTCTCATTGCTTCATCGAAACGGAGCCTTACTCGGTATCTGATATCTGCACCTTTATCTACTCTAGATTGATTATTAAAGCCTGAGAAATTGAATCCAAAATCATTACCACCAAAAAACGAATTGAAAATGTCACCCATATCAAAAGGGGCACCACCATAATCATAACCATTTGTGGAACCAGGATTAAAACCAGCTGTACCAGCATGACCATATTGATCATATGCAGATCTCTTTGATTCGTCAGAAAGTACTTCATATGCCTCTTGTACTTCTCTAAAATTTTCTTCAGCATCAGAATCCTTGTTTACATCAGGATGATATTTCTTAACCAATTTTCTGTATGCTTTTTTAAGTTCTTCTTGTGTAGCCTTCTTTTCTACCCCAAGAACTTCATAATAATCTCTTTTTTCCATAACCAAAGATTTTAGCAGACAATATAATTATATGCCAGAGATAAGTGACGCATTAAAATAAATCCTTAAATCTGGTAATATCAAATGCTATGACAAACGAATGGAATGTTCCCACAAAGGATGAAAAGAAAACCAAAAATGTTCGACTATGGATATCTGGCATACTGGCCTTTGTTGGTCTAGTAATCATCAGTACTCAAGTAATCCCTCTGACAGGGTCTTTTTTTGATGGATTGATCGAAAGAGTTAGGACAGAATTACAAATGAAACCAGTCCCTGATTCATACAAGCAGTATATTGAAGAACAATTTGCTTACTACGATCCTGGAAAAAGCTACTTTGCTAATCTTGCAGAGCAGATTGGAGATATTGAGATAGCGAGCCAGTATTCATACGATCCAAAATCCGGTTCTCAAAAAGAGATTAAAGTTGATACAGAATACAAAAAAGATATGTCTATATCTATCTCCAGCATCGGAATTAAAGATATCAAAATATCATCAAACGTGGAGAGTAGTGATGAGAAAATTTACAATGCATATTTGAAGTATGGAGTTGCACACTTCAGAGGAACCCCACTCCCAGGAGATGGTGGAAATTCATTCATCTATGGACATAGTGCTGTAGATTCATTCTTCAGAAATCACAAGAACTTACCAGAGACTATATTTTCTCGATTAAACAGTATCGATATTGGACAAGATGTACTAATTACAAAAGAGAAAGAAACTCTTAAGTATGTTGTACGAAGTAAAAAAATAGTTGCTCCTGATGATTTTAGTATATTAATCACACAAAATAACAAAGAAACTTATGACATGTTGGCCCTTGGGTATAGGAACAAAAAGGTTGGTTGTTGTAGCAGAGAGAGAAATATAGTTTAATTGAGTATATATGGAACTTAAGAATAAAAAATTCATAATAATCATCGCGATTGTACTTTTTTTGCTTTTGGCTGGAGTAGGAACATTTCTTCTTCTCACAAAGATTAAAAATGATAACAATGACAATGTAAAAAATGTAGAGCTAGTTTACTGGGGTTTGTGGGAACCATCTTCTGTAATGCAACCACTCATTGATGAATACGAATCCACACATCAGGGGGTAAATATTCTTTACTCTCAACAAACTTCATCTAATTATGAAAACCGACTCTTTGCAAGGTTACAACAGGCTTCTACATCTACAGAACCAGCTCCAGATATTTTTAGAATACACAATACCTGGGTTCCTAAATACTACACATATCTTTCTCCTCTTCCAGAGAAAACAATGAGTAGAGAAACATATTCCCAGACCTTTTATCCAACTGCACTAAGTGATTTTACTGCTAAAGATGGTAAGTTGTATGCAATTCCTCTTGAGGTCGATGGACTTGTACTCTTTTACAACAAACAGTTACTTGTAAATGCTGGATTCTCAGAACCACCTGCTGACTGGGACTCTCTCATAGATTTAGCACACAAATTAACAAAGAAAGATTCTTCTGGGAAAATAACACAGGCTGGATTAGCAATAGGAACTTCAAGGAATATCCTCCATGCATCTGAGATTTTCTCCTTCCTTCTTCTTCAAGAGGGTGTTGAGCTCATAGATTCAACAAGAACAAATGTTACCTTAAACACAACAAAAGTTGAGAGTGTTCTAAATACATATACTGGATTCGCCACAGGGAAACAGGCAGTATGGTCTTCTGACCTAAGATATGACTTAGAAATGTTCTACTCTGGTAAATTGGGAATGATGATAGCACCATCATGGAGAGCATTTGATGTCATACTTTCATCTCCTACCATTGAGTTTGGAATGGCAACCTTACCTCAACTAGGTGCCAACCAGCAAAAAGTATATTATTCAACCTACTGGGCAGAAGCAGTAAACAAATCGTCTGAGAATGCGGATGTAGCGTGGGATTTCATAAATTTCCTGGCACAGAAAGAAACAATGATGACAAAGTTCTCTAATGAATCTAAAACAAGAGCCTTTGGAGAACCATACTCTCTTGTAGAATTAAACAGCAGTATGTCCGGGAATTCGTACCTAACAGCAATTGCAGAGATGGCTCCATACATGAAGTCCTGGCAAATGGGTGATGAGACTGTTGTAAAAGAAACATTAAATCAATTAATTACTTCAGTTGTTGAAGATGGGCAAGATCCTTCTGCCGCATTAAAAAATGCACAGGATGATATAAATGATCAACTTGCACAAACCAACAAATAACGTCTATTATATATTAATGCAAAGAATAAAAGCCCCAAGAAAATCTACCCAAATATCTGTCATATACCTTACCTTCTTTCTCCTGCTTTCAATACCTTTAGTTGTATATGGTGTTTTAAATGGTAGCTTCGATATACGAAACCGAGCTTTTGACGACTTGGAAGTCAGCGAAGAGAATCCTTGTATAATATCTCTACCAAATGTTAACCCTTACACATTAGAAGTTGGAAGACCAGTAACAATACAAGTGGATGCGAAACTTTCCAATGCCATAATTTCGGAATTAAATATCACAGATTCTTCTGGTAACTCAATATATACTGAGAAATTCGACAACGCTCCTATTGAAATTGCAACTAGTTTCAAATTCACACCTGTAAAATCTGGGATGATAGATCTTTTGGGAATAATTAAGAAAGATGCAGGGGGAAGTGTTGGTTGTAAGATTAGCAGTCCATACGACATACTTGGTCTTAGAGCCCTAGCAAACAATAGTGCTCCTGTGTTCATAACCCAAGCTTCAAGTTCGAAACCATCACAGAATATTAAAACTGGAACTGTTTATGAATACACTCTCTCAGCAGCAGATGAGGATGATGACAGAGTAAACTACTCTTACTCATTTACTCCTGAAGCGAAATGGCTCAAACCAACAATCATAGAAGATGGCTCTTCAGGGAAATTAACAATCAAATTCACTGGTTCTACAAATGTTCCGGGTAGTTATCTAGCAAATGTCTTCATTCATGATGGATACAGTATGCACCTCGCATCTCAATCGTGGGTAATAAATGTAAGCCCTGCCAAAAATGACATCCCTGTTGTAAAAATTACAAGCCCTGTATCTCCAATTACGGTAGTAAAAGGTAAAAATATAACAGTATCTTGGGAAGCTAATGACTTGAATTTCATAACTAAATACCAACTTTACATAACAAAAAATTATACAAATACGAGCAGCTGGGTAGCTATTAACAGCAATATACCTTTCAAGACAAGGACATACAACTTCTCAACCAGTAACTTAGAACCAGGAACTTACAAGGTCATATTAAAAGCTCTAGACAATCAGACACCACAGGTTTCAGGATTAGCAATATCTTCTGAGATAGTCATAACCAAAACAGGACAGACCCCAATTCCTACGAACGACATCCCAATCATTGATGCCCCACAAGTCATCAATATGACTCCATTGAGTACGGATCAAATAACAAATAAGAGAGTAACAGTTAAAGCTTCCTTAATATCCGCAGAAAAAGCAGATATCAACGAAAGTTCAATAATATTCAAATTAGATGGTATCGACAAGACCTCGGAGATAAAGATTAACAAAATATCTTCTCAAGAATATACAATCATCTACCAACCACTTGAAGATTTTGCAGAAGGAATACATAAGGCGGAGGCTTACTTCAAAGATTCTGCTGGACATGATGTAACAAAAGAATGGACATTTACAATTCAAGAGACAATTGACGAACTGAAAGATGAAACAATCAATATCTTTGGTCTTGATATAAGTAAAAGAATCCTCCTCATTGTAGGAATTGGTTTAGTAGTTGTCATATTAGCAATAGTAGCACCCATTATCATCTTCAATGTCTGGAAAGAAGATAAAATGAGAGAGCAAGAAGAACCACACTTAAACGAACCAATACAACCATTCATTAAACAAGAAGAACTTGAATATACTGAACCTCCAGTACAGGTCGAGGAAATAAAAGAGAAAGTTGAAGTACAACCAGAAACAATACCAGTAGAAGAAGAGAAAATTGAGAATTTCGTAGCTCCAGCACCTTTAGTTGAGGAGACACCACCACCTGCAGAGATAGTTCCTCCAGAACCAGATTTAAGCACAGACCTTCCAACAGATGAAAGCATTAAACAGCTTTTTGAACAGGTACAAAAAGCTCAGGAAGAACCACCTACAACAAATAGCTAAATAGAAATGTAATTGATATAATTACCTCTATGAATAATCTTTCCTACAAAGAGATACGAACAAAATACATAGAATTTTTTAAGAAAAACGGACATAAGGAAATTCCAAGTGCAACATTAATACCAGAAAACGATCCTTCTGTTCTTTTTGTTAATGCTGGGATGTTTCCTTTGGTACCATTCCTACAAGGTGAAAAACATCAAAGTGGAGACAAGCTAGTAAATTCGCAAAGGTGCGTAAGAACAATAGATATCGACCAGGTTGGAAACGCATATCACTGCACGACATTTGAAATGCTTGGGAACTGGTCTCTAAATAACTACTTCAAGAAAGAAGCAATAGAATTAACTGTAAAATTCTTTGTAGAAGAACTTGGCTTTGACATTAACAAAATCTCTGCAACAGTATTCAAAGGAGAAGATGGCATACCAAAAGATACGGAATCCATAAATACATGGAAAAATATATTCGCTAAATACAAAGTGGAAGAGAAAATCTCTGAGAACGGTAAAGATGAGAACTGGTGGGAGCTATCAACAGGTGGACCATGTGGACCAGATTCTGAAATATTCTTCGATACAGGAAAAGGTATCGTCGAGATTGGAAATAATGTTTTCATGGAATATCTCAAAGTTGGAAATGAATATAAACCACTTGGAAGACACAATGTCGATTTTGGAGGAGGCCTAGATAGACTAACCGCAATCTGTCAGAATGTCCAGAGTGTCTACGAAACAGATATCTACAAACCAATCATTCAAAAAGTAAAAGAACTAAGCAAAAAAGATATTCTCGAATCACAAAGAATAATTACAGACCACATCAAAGCTGCAACATGGATAATCATGGACGGCATTACACCTTCTAAAACCCAGCAAGGATACATACTTAGGAGGTTAATTCGAAGAGCTGTAAGACATGGAAGAAAGTTGGAAATAGATGGATTGTTCACAAGAGAAATTGCAAAAATAGCAATTGAACAGTTCTCCCCCATTTGGAAAGAATTAAAGAACAAAGAAAAATATATCCTGGATACCATAGAAGAGGAAGAAACA
>Ga0209319_1002359_pt1 | contig 12052 bp, 13 predicted proteins | sample RifGroE2_FD_184000 | JGI IMG/M metagenome (GOLD analysis project Ga0209319, IMG submission 184000) | Groundwater microbial communities from Rifle, Colorado - Groundwater E2 (SPAdes) (version 2) | ecosystem: Environmental > Aquatic > Deep subsurface > Groundwater | place: Rifle, Colorado, United...
TTGTTTTTGTATTTGATGTGTTTGACCCGTTATTATTTACAGTGTTAATTTTTACATTGGTAACCGTTACGCCTTTTTCTCCGGTTCCGCTTCCACCGCTTCTAGTGACAGGGGCAGCGTATTGCCCGGTTTTATCGACTACTTTTACGTTTCCTTCTCCGGTTCCCTGCCCACCGCTCGATGTAACGCCAAGTTTCGCGGTGGTGTTCCATTTTCCAGCAAGTGCTTCAAGCTGTCCTACTTGATCCATAGAGGTTCGGATGGCTGTACCTATCCTAGAACTAGCTGAAATCGCAGCTGAAGCTGCTGCATTTGCCATGTTTGAAACGTCTATGAAAGAAGCCGCGTACACATGATTTGCAGAGGTTGCTGCAACCATTGTGTTCTGAAGTCCGGTTACAGCCGGTGTAGTTCCTGCGATATCAGCGCCCATTTCTGTGGCTGCCGATCCTGCCGCTCCGTATCCTGCAACTGCCATATTTGAATAATTTGTTACTGCTGCACCGGCTGTCCCGCTGGCAGTTACAATTGTGTTTCCTGATGCGGTTGCTGCTATACCTGTTTCTTCAAATGATCCAGCCATCTCACTGTTTTTCTCTCGAATTACATTGGCTCTATCATTTACGGTTGTTGCAGCGTCACCGAATGCTGATTTTATTGTATTATACCACTCGGTGACTTTTTCAATTGCTTCAGTGGGAATAATATTAGATACTGCCTCTCGAATCCATTCAGTGTTTTCAACAATGATTTCCTTAAGTTTGACAATCGCTTTGGAAATCACATCCGCGAAGATAACAAAGGCATCTTTGGCAAACTGCCAAGCCCCGCTTACGAGTCCGGTTTTTTCTTCTAAAATGTAAAGGGCTGCAACTACGGCAAGGATTACAGGAACTATTCCACCGGAGAGAACCGCGACCACTGCGCCGAATGCACCGCTTAACATCACAAGCCCACCGGAGACACCTGCAACGATTGTAGGGAGAACCGCGAGACCGAGTATAACAGGGCCGATAGCAGCGAGTAATAAACCTATAATTATAATTGCATCCTGAATATGCGGGTTGAGATCTGAAAAAGCGGTTGCAGCTTTCTTGATCCATATAACAATGGGTTCGAGCATTATCGAGAGCCTATTTCCCATCGAAAGTGAGAAAGCTTCGAGCGCGGAACTCATCATTCGGAGTGCCCCCCCGAATCCTGCATCCATTGTATCAGAAGCTTGTTGAGCGTAACCGTCAACGTTTTGAAGTTCGATTGAGTACTCGCCTAGTTTATCAATACCCTGAGAAAGTAGAGCCTGTAATCCGGGCCCTGCTCTTTGTCCAAAAACCGTGAACATCTCAGCGTCTGACATCCCGGATTCTTTCAATGTTTTGAAAATGGCATCGAGACTGTGTACCTTCGGGTTGAGGTCCTCAAGGGTGAGACCATATTTTGTGAATACGTCCATGCTCGCTTTTGTAGGGGCTACGAGTTCCTGCAAGATGCCTCTGAGGGTTGTACCTGCCATGCTTGCCTGGATACCTGCATTGCCGAGCAAACCCATTGCTGCGGCTGTCATTTCCATAGACAACCCGAAAGTATTAGCAACGGGGCCCGCATAAGTCATAGCCTCCCCAAGCTGCTGAACATTCGTATTAGTGGAATGAGCAACTTTCGCGAGAACATCAGCCGCGTGCCCTGCTTCTTCTGCTTCCATCCCGAATATCGTCATTACATTACTCATGATGTCGGCAGCAGAACCTAGATCAAGAACGCCGGCACGGGCGAGCGCGAGCGTAGCAGGGAGAGCTCCGATAATATCTTCTGTTTTGAACCCTGCCATTCCTAAGTAATTCATGGCATCGGCTGCTTCGGATGCTTTAAATGACGTAGTTTCGCCCATCTCACGGGCTAACGCAGTAAGAGCCTGAAACTGTGGACCGGTTGCCCCGGTAACCGCCTGCACCTGTCTCATGGCATCATCAAAAGAAGCAAATGTTTTTGTTGCAGTTGTACCAAACGCAAGAAGCGGAGCGGTAACGCCGAGAGACAGAGCAGCACCGAGATATTTAGTTTCCGCTGGCATGGCTTTTAATTTTGCCATTGGTCCGTCTAGTGAAGTAGCGAGGGACGTGCCAACTTTTTTCATCTGGGTTTCCATGCTCTTCATCGAGGCAGAAGCAGAGGCTATAGTAGAACCCATCTTATTATTTAACGTTAAATCTGCCGATATAGTACCTAGAAACCCGTTAGACATTTAGATCACCGTTTTTAACTCATTTAGGCTACCCTCTTAAAGCAAAAAACAGGTAGAAACGTATATCATGTTACTTTTCCACCTGCTGCAATGGTAGCATTTCTTATCATTAGCTCAATGTCTTCAACTGAGTGAGGAACACGTTTCTTATCCTCTGGAAGAAAGTCTTTCATTTCAAACGGTTTCTTATTCTGTTTCTGAACACCGTTTGCGTTGTATATTATAGCACAAAGCCGAGCGTTTAGAGCTAGGTTTAGATCAGATTCTTCCTTCCGGTTTTCAACTGCTGCTTCAATCATAATGTTAGTTTCTGCGGGAGTGAAAGCCCAAAAATCTATAGGATTGATCCCGCATAACTTGTACAACGTCTTTTGAGTGTTTGTTATCAACTCTCCAAAGGTAAAGGGGATTCTTCTTCTCCTTTTGGTTTTTCGAGATTCTGAGTTATGATATTGGCTTCTTCTAATGCCCTCGTCATAACACCTACTAAACTTTGGAACGTGTTCTCACTAAGGTACTCATCCAAAATTTTGGGAACGTCTTCTTTTTTTAGAAGTGGCTTATCATGGATCAATCCCGCCCATATGACAAGGCGAACTGTTTTTAGAGTTGGTCGAGCTACAATCTGATCAAATTCTGAGAACGTAGGATTTCCCAACGCTTCCATCATTGCTTCTATTCCTGACCATCCGTACCTGAGAGAGTAATCTCCAAAAAAAGGAATTGATATTAGAGGCATTTTTCAACACCTCATGCTGCTCTACAGAGGAGTAGCTTATAGACACCTGGTGCTTTCCCTGTTTCCTGGACGGTTACAGTACTTTCGACTATTGCACCTGCTGTAAGAGTGATGGATGCGGATTCAGCACCATTCGCAACCGTTACGCCGTCAACCTGGATAACTCCGGCTGTAGCGGTTGGAGTAATCTTAGTTGTTGCTGTCCCGTTAGCAAAATTGATAACATAAGTTCCCTCTGTGCCTGATGCTGCCGGGAATACAGACGTCGAATTTGCAGCCGAGAAGAAAGGAGTAGTCAAAACGCTAAGAGTCGATGAAAATGTAGGCTGACCTGTGATTTTTACCTTGGATGTGAATACAAGAATCTGACCTTCCACGTAGGTATCAAATGTTTTTACAGTTCCATAGAAAGATGAGTAAGACCCGGATGGAAAATCCGTTCTAAAAAGACATGTCGAGCCTGCTGCTGCGGCTGCTGCAAGATCAATCTGTCCCTGATTAGATGGGACAGCATGCCCTTTTATTTCTGTTTCTCCACCGTCTTTTCTGCCGGCTTTGTATTCTTTCCAATCGCCTGAATCCTGATTGGTTACCTCGATATCGTCTGTGGTGGTCTGTGGTTTTGGGATACCATCGTCAAGAATTTCCGCGATTGCAACGCCGTTGATTTTTACAATAACACCGCGTGCCACGGTTGCTTCACTGTTCACGTATGTCATGTTTTTTGCTCCGTTCTGTTTTTACTGGATTAACAATGAGAAATTAATTGAAAAGATAAAATAATTCTGAGTTTTTGAAACAAATCCCGGTGATCCCTGCGCTTGGATCATCAGGAAATGAGTAGAGCCGATGGTTCTATTTGAAACATCTCTCAAAAGTTTGTATATTGCAGTTGCTTTTGAGAGCGCTGCCGCGCTGCTTGTGTTTCTAACTATAATGCTCAGATTTGGGGAGTATGGGTTTACCTCACCTGATACAATTTTGTTGTATTCAAAGCCTGGAAACGGTGTTAATGTAATGTCATTCGTAGCATTGGAGGCTAAACCGTGAAAATGGATATCAGTATTTACCGTTCCTATTCCTGCCGTTTGGAGGTATGTACCCAAATCAGTGAGATAAGTTTCAATTGTCACAGGCTCACCTTTCCGGCTATATCCTGTATTAATTTAGAGGACGCGTTATTGAAAGGGATAGAAAGATACTTCCATGAACCGTGATCATGCTTGTGTGGGACTTCATGCACATATATCGCATAATTCGTGAATATCTTTTTTCCATCTGCACCGCTTCGGGTATGATATCCAATGTGTGGGGGCGTTTCGTGAGTCCCTCCGTAAAACAATTTGATAACAAGTTGCACTGAATTATCTTCGATTATCTCTTTTTTCCCACTCTGCTTGAGTGACCCGGTGTCCTCTGGACAAAAGTTTTCTTTTGAATCTTTAAGTACGTCATCTGCCCAGTTGTTGGAGGCTGCTCTCGCTGTTTTATCAATTACTTCTGTAATAATTTTCAGATTAGCAATGCAGGTTGCAGCCGTCATAAGTCAGCCCTCGCTTCGGGTTTTCCTAGAATGACCCTAACATACTCTTCTTTTTTTCGCGACGGCCTGTCAATTCTCTGTATCGAGGATATAGCTGGTTTCGTCCCGTCGGCTAGTGTTATTCGATCCTCAGAGGAAATAGAAGTCCCCGGAGGAAAAGCGAGCCATGCTGAAATTATTGTATTATCACCTTCAGAGGTAACTTCTACAAGTTCTGTATAGTTGCACTTCTGCGAGCGAGAAGTCCCGTAAGAAACCTCATGAGATGCATTTTTAGATGCAAATGGTTCAACGGTCACTGTGTCAGGAAATTTCATTAAACCCCCTCGTACTCGTCTGAATATCCGTGCATAATCTCAGGAACATATGAATCAGTTCTCCGTACTCCGTCAATGTCTGAGACGGCTGAGAGATCTGCAATCTCAGCATGTTCAGAGTCATATTCTGAAAGAGCTGCATAAACTCTATCAAGCCAGGACGAAGAAGTCTTAACCTGTGACTTCCAAGAAGAATCTTTGACACTTTCAGAGATGATTGTGCCCTTCCCGTGTCTGTTTTCGAGAATATCACAAACAATAAATGCAGTGAGTTCTTCATATTCTCCGGTTGTAAAACTCCTAGAGCCTATGATTCTATCAAGGCGTGCCTCCGCATTTGTTTTTAGAGTGGCTAACTGTGCATCCGTGATATCATCGGTTGCCAACGCTCCTATCTCGTATTCTGAGTATAGCTCGATTATATCAGCGAGTGCCATGTTCACACCATGTTTACTGTGATTTGCAGGATATCAGTGTCAGCCGAGTCTCTTGCTGGTGCTGTGTAGGTCAGTACTCCACCCACAATCGAAACCGGGATATCGTCATATTTGGAATCTTCACAGTCATAAATTATATAATTTGTAGTGAGATCTTTGATTCTGAGAACCTGTTCGACTGTTACTGTATTATATGGACTCGATAGAGTGATTGTCTTCTCACTCGCATCGAAAGCGTAATAGTCGGGATGCACAACCTTAACTGCACTCGTTCCTGTGATTGAAATTTCTGAGATATCAGTTTCCAGAGAATCCAGGGTAGCTGTCCCACTTCCTGTAATGGTAGCAAGTTCAGAGGTTTTTGCAATCGGTGTTGCCGTATCAAAATCGGTTAATGCACCGGCAGCTTGTGTTTTGATAGCTGCGAGTGTCAGGAGATCAGTCTTGGCTTTTATCAGGTCTACATTGCCGCCAACCGATGATAATCCTGATGCGGTTGCCAGTGCTGCTTCTGAGATTGCGTCTGTTGCCTGCGTTTTTATTGCTGAGAGTGAAAGCAGATCAGTTTTAGCTTTGATGTCGGTAAAAATTGATACAGACGGAACGACTGTGAGTAATATACTAAGTGTCGCAAAAGCTGAATTAGTAGACACTATCAGTACAATCACATTCCCATAGGCAGTAACAAGCCCGTGAGGTATTGTACCCTCCCAACATTGCCCTACTTCATCCCATGTGATTGTGGGACTCGTGACAGTGGACCATGCACCGCCGAGATATCTATATTTAATCTGGCAGTTGGTTAACGCTTCTCCGTCTGTCGTGCCTCTGTAGATAGGGTCATCAGCAGGAGCAGCGGTTGAAAGCTCAAAAACAAACTTTTGGTCAGTTCCGTTCAAAAATATGGAAGGTGAAGCCATTATGCCTCACCTGCCAGAGGATACGCTAGACCCCACCACGGAGTATGCACCCTGAGCCACCACATCACATAGCTTAGACTGAATGATGTTGTGGTTCCTGCCTGGATGTAGGACGATTTTATGTATGTATTACTTCCAGCCGCATTACTCGCCGTGAGCGTCACCGTGTAGCTTCCATCTGTGCTATAAGTATGCTCTGGATTCTGATCTGTTGAAGTAGTTCCATCTCCAAAGTTCCATAACCATGATGTTGGAGTATTAGTGCTGCTGTCAGTAAACAATACATCCAGCGGGAGAGCGCCGGAGGTAACATTAGCCGAGAAACTGGCAACCGGAGCATACACTACATCTGTGATAGTGATGTAATCCGTTTTTACCTCAGAATCACTGCCGGCAGCGTTTGAAACCGTGAGATTAACTGTAAATGTTCCATTCGTTGAATACGTGTGGACCGGATTTTGAAGTGTTGAAGTAGTTCCATCTCCAAAGTTCCATAACCAGGACGTTGGACCAAGTGTGCTTTCGTCCGTGAATGTAACATATGTGGTTGCTGCACCTGAAAGTGGGCTTGCTGAGAAAGCTGCAATTGGAGGTGATAATATAACTGTATATATATGCTCAGACCATGCATCGTTATTCCATGATATATGCCCTGTTTCATTGGCAAGCTGTGTTGATTTTATTGCACCGTCTTCTTTTATAGTGTATTGTGCGCCTGGAATTAAGGACCATGCGTCAAATGTTACAAGATTTCCATTTGTGCTTTCGGCTGTAAAATTAAGAATTTCTGAGCCGGTGGGTGTCGTAGGTGTTACAGTTGCCGTTTCTGCTGCTGGAACTGCTGAATAATTATAAAGATTAAGTGAATTTAAACCGCCTGAGACACCTGCACTTGTTTTTACATCGGTTATACTACCGGATGAGGTATACACAGTGGAATTAATTGTTGGAGTACCATACGTCGAAACAGTGAACACCCTCCCGTTTCTGTATCCATATGTAACAGGATTGAGCACACTATTCAAACTTAAATCTAAATATCCAGTGTGGTTATATATCGAAAGCGGAGAAGACCCCCCTAAGAAATATATCCATCCAAAATCACCAGATGGATGGCACGAAGGATCTATATACTCGTTTTCGAGAAGTATATTATCACATGTTATAATTCTGAACGGATAATTAACAGTGTAATATTTATTGTTGCTTATAGTGACATTTGAGAGTATTTCAAGATCAATCGCCTTATTAGAAATATTTATAAATGTATTATTATCAATGATTGAATTATTATTTTTGCATTTTAGGTACATGCCCTCGTAATTACTATCTCTGATTGTATTATTTTTGATTGACAGATAACCCTGTGAAGATGTATCATCGTGTGAGTAAATATTAGACCCTGGGATATTACACCCAATGATTGTATTATTTTCAATTGTTACATTGTTAACATGTTTGAACAGATCGATTGCAGCATGCACGTGATTATTTGTAATTGTGTTATTTCTAACTATAATTCGTTCTGCGGGATATGCTGCACTTGCTCCACCCTGTACTTGAATAGAATTCCAGCCAGAATTAGAGAAATAACAGTTTTCAATTATATTATCTGTTCCGTTGATATTGGAAACGAATATCGCGGAGCCTCCACCATTGTTTGAACTGCGGCAATTTTGGATTGTGATATGAGATCCTGGGCCGACAATATGAGAATTATACCCATTGAATGACAGATTTGAAATTGTGATATAGTTATTAGAATTAATGTTTATCGCGTATGTGCCACTCGAAATGGTGGAGTGGTTTAAGAGGGGATTGCCTTCATACGCAGTTAGAGTAATTGGATGCGTTGCATTTCCAGAATGCGTTAAAAATATAACACCTTTGTTTTCATATGTACCGTTCAGGAAGTACATCACGTCGCCAGGATATAATGCACCATCTAAAGTAGAAGGATCACCAGGAGTTTCAACGGTCAACCCGTCACCTGTTCCATCCGGCGAAACATAATAATCAGTAGCCTGTGCACATCCAGCACTCAGCACCAAAATTAAAAACAATAAAACTAACTTTTTGATCATTTTTCAGCCCTCTGTGATGGATACTTCACCCTCGAAATCAATGCCTAGTGTAGTATTGAGCGTTGTAATCAGTGATCTCAGGATTGATTTATCCGCTGCGTCATTCGCTCTTTTCTGTGCCTGTATCTTTGCAATTTCCAACGCTTGGTCTTTCAGGGATGTTATCAGGGCTGATCTTTCTGCGGTTGTCGCGGGGATATTATAGGGGATCTGAACGGGAACTGAAAACTCAGGATACAACGGGAGTGGTAATCCATTTTGACCGAGAACGTCAGTATAAATTATGTTTCCTGCACTGTCTTTCATAGGATTGCCTCTGTCTTCCCAGGTGAGAACAATGTTTCTTCCCGAATCGGGAGCGTTAGCTCTTAATCTTCTTAGTTTGATTGTAGCCATCAGATCACCATACCGTAGTTTTTCAAAAATTGTGTAATACTTCCAGAAACGGATGCCTCTAAGCAGTCCGGGATAAGATCAGAATCGGAATCGAGAGTTAAATCTGCGAAAGTAATTTGCCCGTGATAAATGGAACCTGAACTGGGATACAGAGAAAGTTCGTGAATAGTTCCGGTTTCATCTCTTTTGAAGGAAAGTGCATGCGGTCTATTTGTATGCAGATAAAACTCAATTAGTGATGTTGCGGGATCATAGAGAGCAAGCCAGGGTTTTGTTATGTTTTGCAATCCGTAACTTGTATTAGTCGAATCTGCAAAATCAAAAGAAGCTGAGTAATTCCCTTCTACGTCAGGAGCATATGTAAGTATAGTTTTAATCCTGCACTTATTGAAATTAGTTCTTCCGTTGTCAGAAGGAGGCAAATCAACTTTTAATCCTATTCTTTTTGATGTGCCTTTATTTGCAGAATAAGTTATATTTCCTGAACTTCCTGCTTTTGTTTCGCCTGATCCACCTTTTGGGAAAACTGCTCTGCCTAATCCTGTTCCGTAAACATCATCGAATTTTGTACTATCTAATAGAGTAGCATTTGCTGATGTTTGTGATACTTGCGAGTATGCACCATCAAGAGAATGAGTAGAGGCTAATTGATAGGCTGTGCCGTTGTGTGTGTAGAGGCTTAAGGAGGTTGCTGAGAGGTTGTCTGAGACTTGTGCTTCTATGTATGCTGATTTTCCGGTGTCTGCTGTGATGTTATCTAATTTTAATGCCAGTGCAGTCGAGCCGACTGTGAGTACTCCGATGTTGATTGTAGTCGTATAAGCAGGATCGAAACCAGAATTCGAAGCAGGATTCATACCCGATGACCCTGCCGGTGCTAAAAACGGAAGTACAAATTTTGTTTTTGTGTTTGCAGATAGTGGGAAGTTCCGTGCAGACCAAGAAGCTGATTTTGTGTTTGCCGCAAGTGAAAAAACTAAAGTTCCTGTGAGGCTTGAAGTAATTTCAAATGTAATAAATTTCATCCCGTTAAAGCCATTACCTACCGCTTTTGACACAAATGTACTGCCGTTTGCAGGCGTGGTTCCATTTGCGATAAGTTCACCGTCTTGATTTGAAAAAACAGGTGACCACACTGCCGCGCCCCATCCTGTAGTACTATCACATGCATCAATAACAGTAGGGTCATTCTCGCCATCGTTCCGAACAGTAAACTCCTGAGTAATTGTATGAGCAGTAGTATCAACCGTCAGGTATCCAAGCTCTTTTAATTTACCAGCCGTTAACGTTTTTGTACTGTTCTGTCCTGTAATGTCAGTCAAATAAACGTTATCAGTAGGAGTATAAAGAGTACCTACAGCATAATCAGGACTGCCAGAACCTTTTAACCCGCCGAATGGACTTTCAGCTATGGATAATCGGTTTGGATTTAGGGTAGATTCATTAAATAAAGGAAGGGCTTCGGGTATTTCAGTAGGTAAAACGAGAACTTTACCCTCTGTTTCAAGAGTAATAACGCCCTCGGTTGCTTCCAATAGATCAAGAGAATCAGGAACAGGTGTTCTCAAAACAATCTGCAATTTGTCAGCATCCTCGGAATAACACTCTTTAAAATAAGTAATACATCCATTTGAGAATGTAATACCAGGAATGGACCTCTTAACAGAATAAATTATAGAGTTCCGGGTTAGATTTCTGATGGATTCAACGTTTTCAACTCCTAATCCATAATATGAATAATCCAGCCAGATTTTTTTCTGTGCTGCATTATGAGAATAGAAGCCGCCCGGAACAATTACACGCATTAAACCACCGTGTAGAAAATGTAATACTTTCCCACAAGAGCGGCGGCCGCCTGAACGAGAATCTGACCTGTTATATAGTCAGTTGTCCCGCCTGCTGCATCCAGTTTACATAAGCTGAGCCCGTTCGAACCCTTGTTAGTGATATTATCGGCCGTGATTACTGCGGTTGTGATGTCTAGGCCGTCTATAAGAGTGTCTGAATGGGTCGTGGCTGTTGCACCTGGGCCTACGTCAAGGAGAGCTCCGGCAACGGCTCCCACGGTTGTTACATCGATTACCACGCGAGAAACGACTATCGCGGATGCTTCGGGATTCTGCCAGGCGAATGAGAAAGCGTTAGCGAGTCCACCGGCTAGAGTGCCTTTTGCGATCTTGAGACCTGCTGCGTCTACTGCTCTTAGTGCATCTGTTTCCGTTTTGATAGCTGCAAATTCATATCCGAGTTTTTCAGAGAGGGAGCCTCCCTTGCTGCGGAAAGCTCCACTTCCTGTTGCTGTGTAGGTCATTTTAAACTCCTGATGTTATGTACTAGAGTTAAGTCCATTTTTCAAAATTAGATTCCTGTGTCTGTTAGGATAGCATACGGTTCGATAACAGTCGGCGCGATATCATACCAGAACTGCAATACTTCCTCGTGGGTTTCCTGGTCAGTGTACCTGTTGAAATTGAATCCGAGAGAGTAAGGCTTCCTTACTTTCTTCCCGTCTGCCATTGTTTCATATGCGCCGGTTGCAGTCGAATATCTCGGAGAGTTGTTGTAGAAAATCGTCATTCCGGGGTTATTCCTGTCAATTCCTATTATAGACCCCTCTGAGATCCCAGAAAGAAGCCTGCGGATATTTGCACCGACAACAGGAATGTTCATAGTATCGAGTCCGACTGTTGGAACTCCATAAATTTCCTTCTGTTTCTCGTCTGAGATATCAATTGAGGTCAAGTACTTTTTCAGTTCTTTAAAATTGGTTCTGTGAACGAATACATCAGTGAGCCTGTAGGGATACCCTTCTCTGAGCATGACATCTTCGAGGTCTTCGAGGTCTGCAATTGGGGTTGCATTGTCCTTATCGGACCATACCGCGTTGGGGGTCCAATCTGTTGAAAGGGCTGTCCCGCTTGCGGTAATTTCAGCGGCAATCTGATTGTCGTAATCCTGAGCGAGCCAGAAACCAACTTTGCGCAGAGCGCGCTGAATTTCGTCAACCCCTTCTGTGAAGTCGAGCGCGTCCTGATCAATCTTAATAGCAAAACCTTTCTTATTGAGGACGGCAGCTTTTATTTCCATCTGGTTTATTGTCACATAAGTAAACTGGGAAGAACTTGTAAGGGTTCTTGGATACTGCTTGTTAGTATCTGCTGAGTCGCTCGTCCTTTCTTTCTTGTATGCGATAGTGCGAGCGGTTGACTGCACTTTCGGGAAAATATCCACGAAAGCGAGCAGAGGATTCATTATTTCGTAAAGTTTAGGGATAACGAATTCCTTAGTAAGGAATTTCTCATTAGGACCTGATACTCCTGCTGGCATTTTTCATCACCTCAATTAAGTTGCTGCTGTTCCAAATCCAGTCATAC